>TARA_R110002020_G_scaffold232139_3_pt1 | contig 102134 bp, 95 predicted proteins | sample TARA_R110002020 | Tara Oceans TARA_R110002020 (sample SAMEA4396489) | marine metagenome | biome: Westerlies Biome; feature: [MES] marine water layer (ENVO:01000295) within the mesopelagic zone...; material: water (ENVO:00002006), including particulate matter (ENVO:01000060)...
GCCGGTGCCCGCAACCGCCACTGCGCCAACCAGCAGAAATTTCAGGCCACGCCGCATGTGATCAGTTCTTGGGTCCGCGGTAGGTCTCGTGACAGGCTTTGCACGATTGGCCCAACGCCCCCATGCCAGCCCCGACAGCGGCCGCGTCCGCTGCACCAACCAGCGCCATCGAGGCGTTTTGCATATCCTCGAATTTTGCACCGAAGCCTGCCGCATCACTCCAGATCTCGGTCTTGGCGCGCGACCCCTCGACAAATCCTTGCTCGGAACCTTCCAGCCACAGGGTGGCGCGTGACAACCCGGCCATCGCCGCGATGTTTTGTGCGGCAGCATCGACCATGGCACTGTCGTAGGCAATCTCGCCCTTGGCGGTCGCGCCCAATATACCCATGTGATAGGAAACTATCTGCATTTGGGCGTGGCGCGCCTTCACAGCGTCCTCCAACGCCTTCTCCGAATGGCTTTCGGCCCATGCGGCGCTCACGATCAGGGCTGCGCCCAAGGTTGCTGTGGTAGCGGTTTTGGCAAATCGTTTCATGACGCTCTCCTGACTCTGCGAAATAGGGATTCTCGCTGACAGTCTTGCACACAATAGGCTTGGATCAACGCATCACATTCTCGTGAAAAAGATTTATGGCGCTACACTCCGCGCGGAGTGCGCTCTGCGCGCGCCCAATCGGGCCAATAGCCGAAATACTCTAGTCCGATGACCACCAAGGCGATTGCTATTGCAGCGAACACCAACTTTACCCTCTTGGTTGACGGAGGGTTCGTGACCCACAGTCTTGCCCGCATCAAAAGCCGGGGGTCCAGCATATGCTCAGGCCCCGTCGGTAAAGCGCACTTTGCCGATAAAGGGCAGGTTGCGGTTGCGCTGTGCGAAATCAATGCCGTAGCCCACAACGAATTCATCGGGGATGGTGAAACCTATGTGATCGGCGCGCAGATCCACTTCGCGCCGCGAAGGCTTGTCCAGCAACGCCACTGTCCTCAGGCGCGCGGGCTTGCGCGCACGCAGCATGCCAACGACATGGCGCAGCGTATGGCCCGTGTCGACGATATCTTCGACCAGCAACACGTCACGCCCTTCAATGCCGCCGCGCAAGTCCTTGAGAATCCGTACTTCTCTGCTGCTCTCGGTGGCGTTGCCATAGCTCGAGGCCTCCAGGAAATCGACTTCGATCGGCAGGTCCAATTCGCGCACGAGATCTGCGATGAACACGAAACTGCCGCGCAGCAGGCCCACGACCACCAGCTTGTCGGTGTCGGCAAATTTACTCTGGATATCACGACACAATTCTTCAATCCGCGCGGCAATAGATTTGGCCGAGATCATCTCGTCTATGACATAAGGACGCGTTGGCATGGCCACCTCTTGATTGTACCCTCGGGCGGGCTTTGATAGCAGGGCTACGCAAACACACGCAGGAAATCAATGCCAACCCATTCCGAAACCCGCACGCTGCCCTACAGCGCCCAGCAGATGTATGATCTGGTGGCCGATGTCGCGCGTTACCCTGAATTCCTGCCCTGGACCGCCGCCGCGCGGATCAAGTCGCTGGAGGATCAAGGCGATCACAGCGTCATGGACGCCGATCTGGTGATCTCGTTCAAGGTGTTTCGCGAACGCTTCACCTCGCGCGTGGTGCTGTGGCCCGAAGCGATGAAAATCGACACGGAATACCTTGATGGGCCGTTCAAATACATGAAATCCAACTGGGCTTTCAGGGACGTCGAGGGGGGATGCGAGGTTGAGTTCTTTGTGGATTTCGAATTCCGTAATGCAATTTTGCAAAAGATCATCGGTGTGGTGTTCAACGAGGCGATGCAACGGGTTGTGAAAGCGTTTGAGAAGCGCGCCCAAGCGCTTTATGGCTGATCCCGTCAAGGGAGAACGCCATGGGATTCACGAAACAGCTGGTCAAATTCGCGAGCGCCGAAGTGCCGGAGGCCGCAGCTGCGATGATGCGCCTGTCGCTGTTCGACTGGGCCGCCTGTGGCATTGCGGGCGCACAGCAGCCTGATTTCATTGCTTTTCGCCGCGCACAGATGGTCGAGGAAGGCCCGGCCCATGTCTTTGGCCGCGATGCGGCGGGCGCTGCGACGGCAGCATTGCTCAACGGCACGCTTTCCCACGCGCTGGATTACGACGATACCCATTTCGCCCACATCGGGCACCCTTCGGTGGCCGTGCTGCCGGCCGTGATTGCACTGTCCGAAACGCTGGATATTCCTCTGACAGATGCGGTCGACGCTGCTGCGATCGGGGTCGAGGCGTCTATCATGGTTGGTGTCTGGCTGGGCCGCGCGCATTATCAGGTGGGCTATCACCAGACCGCGACAGCCGGCGCCTTTGGCGCCACACTGGCGGCCACGCGGCTGCTGGGGCTGGACGCGGGCCAGACGCGAAATGCGCTGGGGCTGTGCGCGTCGATGGCATCGGGGCTCAAGGCGCAGTTCGGGACCATGGCCAAGCCGCTGAACGCAGGCCTTGCCGCGCGCACAGGCGTCGAGGCCGCGCTTTGGGCGCAGGCGGGCATGACGGCAGCGCAAGATGGGCTGGAAGGCCCACTGGGCTTTGGTGCGACCCACCACGGTGAAGCGGTAGAGATGAAACTGCCGCGCAAGGACTGGCAGATCAGCAGCATCAGCCACAAGTTCCACGCCTGCTGCCACGGGCTGCATGCCATGCTGGAGGCTTTGGGCGGTGCGGATCTGGCGCCCGACCGGATTGCGGGCATCCGCATCCGCACCCACCCGCGCTGGATGTCCGTGTGCAATATCGAGGCACCACAGACGGGGCTGGAGGTCAAATTCAGCTACCGCCATACCGCTGCAATGACCCTGCTGGGCAACGGCACCGGATCGGTTGCCAATTTCAGCGATGCGGTGGCGCGGGACGCCGCTATCTGCGCGCTGCGCGACACCATCGAAGTGGTCGAGGACGACAGCCTGAGCGAGACGCAAGCGCAGGTGACCCTGACGCTGGTCAGCGGCGAAGTGCGCCGCCTGCGCCATGACCTGATGGCGCCAATGTCGCTGGAGATGCGCAGTGGCAAGTTGCGGACAAAGGTGATGGCGCTGCTGGGTGAAGACGCGGCAGAGCGTCTTTGGCAGGCAGCGATCGGCGCGGATCTGGATGAATTGACGGCGTGTTTCGGGCCTGACCCTCAAGATCAGGACTGAGAGCCACCCCCCGCCAAAACGGGTGTTCTAGTCAGGAAATTCTGTCAGGGCCGCGCGCAGCATCGCCAGCGCATGATCCCGCGCCGCCGCGCGCACGGCGTCGCGGCCTTGCGCGCCGAACTCGACAGTCTGGGTCGTCACGCCTGCCGGTCCTGCCAGCCCGAAACACACGCGCCCTTCGGGCTTGTGCTCGGACCCGCCCGGACCTGCGATCCCGGTCAGGGATACGGCAAGTTGTGCGTGGCTGTGCGCCAGCGCGCCCTGCGCCATCTCGTGGGCGACCTCTTCGGATACCGCGCCGAAACGCTCCAGCGTTTGATCGCTCACGCCCAGCATCTCGCGCTTGGCGTCGTTGGAGTAGGTGACAAAGCCGCGTTCGAACACGTTGGAAGAGCCCGCCAGATCGGTCAGCGCGGCGGCGACCATGCCAGCGGTGCAGCTCTCGGCGGTGGCGATCATCATGCGGCGCGCGCGCGCCAGCGTCAGGATTTCAGCGCGCGGATCAGAAGGCATGATAAGCCCCCGCCAGAACAAGTACCCCGATGGCTGCAAACACACCGGCAAACACATCGTCCAGCATCACCCCCAGCGCGTCACCGCGCCGGTCGGCCCAGCCGATGATCCACGGCTTCCAGATATCAAACAGACGAAACAGCACAAAGGCCGCAATCCAGCCCGGCCACATCACGGTGATGTCCATTCCCATGCGCCAGCTGGCAATCGACAGCGGCAACAACGCGATCCACTGACCTACGACTTCGTCCACGACAATTTCGGAGGGGTCGTGATCGTCACTGCCTGCGGTCATTTTCGCGGTAGCCCACCAGCCGCCAGCAAACGCCGCGACAATGCCCAGCACGAGCAGCGGCATGCCGCCCAACACATGCAGCATCCATCCCCAGGGCAGCGCCACCAGCGATCCCCACGTCCCCGGCGCAGGCCGCAGATATCCTACGCCCAGCACTGTGCCGATCATCCGCGGCAGCACGCCCGCGCTCATGATTTCACCAGTGTGGCTGTGGCCATACAGGCGATGCCTTCACCCCGTCCGGTAAAGCCCAGTCGCTCGGAGGTGGTCGCCTTGACCGAGACACGGTCCTCGGTGACGCCCAGCATCTCGGCCACCGCCGCGCGCATCGCGGCGGCATGGGGGCCGACCTTGGGGTGCTCGCAAATCAGCGTGCAATCCACATGGGTAAGGGTGAAGCCCTGCGTGCGCGCCAGATCGGCGGCATGGCGCAGGAAGATATGGCTTTGAGCGCCTTTCCACTGCGGATCGGAGGGCGGGAAATGGGTGCCGATGTCACCTGCCGCCAGCGCGCCATAGATCGCATCCGTAATGGTGTGCAGGCCCACATCCGCATCGGAATGACCCACGAGCCCTTGACCATGTGGTATTTTCACACCGCAGAGCATCACATGGTCGCCCGCGCCGAAGGCGTGCACGTCAAAACCGTTTCCGGTGCGTATGTCCATTGTGTTCTCCAGTATCCGTGCGGCGCGGGCAAAATCGCCCGGTGCCGTGATTTTAATGTTGTCAGGGTCGCCTTGGGTGATCGCCACGTCAATGCCTGCCGCGCGCGCCACGGCGACATCATCTGCGGCCACACCGTCATAGGCCGCATGGGCCGCGACAATGGCTGTGCGATGAAAACCCTGCGGGGTTTGCGCGGCAAACAGCCCCGCACGGTCCTGAGTGCCGTCTACAAAGCCGTGCGCACCCGTCCAGAGCGCATCCGTCACCGCCAGCCCAGGTGCGGCTCCGGCGTGCATCGCCAGTGCCGCGATCACGCCATCGATCACGGCAGCACTCACGCAGGGGCGCGCGGCATCGTGGATCAGCACCGCGTCGCAGTCGGGCAGGGCGGCAAGGCCTGCCTGAACCGATTGGCTCCGCTCAGCGCCGCCCTGCGCCACAGTTAGTCCACGCGCCTCCAGCGCCACGGCCTGCGCCATGTCATCGGCGTGCAGGACCACCGCGATGTGGTCCACCTGCGGGTGGCGTGCAAAAGCGGCAATGGTGTGGTCGATGACCCGAACCGCGCCCAAGCGCTGCCATTGCTTGGGCAACGCGCCACCCGCCCGCGTTCCGCGACCGGCAGCAACAATCAGGGCACAGACACGCATCGGCTTGCTTTCGTTAAATCCTATCCAGTCTTAGAAAATCCTGCGCAGAGGCGCAATGCGCGGCAGGACGCGTACTCCTCGTCTCGCCGCCTAAAATTTAGGCGCACAACTGCCTGAAGTTCACGCGATTGGGGCTCTCTTGATTGTGTATTCGTTTGCTTTGATCTACTTCCGAAGTAACCGCCCAAGGATTAAGCACCTTTCCTATGACATTTCCTCTGGATCTGACCCCCCCTGTTTTTCTGGCCCCCATGGCCGGCATCACCGACTTGCCGATGCGCAATCTGGTGGCGCGCTTTGGTGCGGGTCTGGTTGTGTCCGAGATGATCGCCTCCGGTGAATGGCTGACCAAACGCCCCGGCACCCGCGAAAAGGCAGAGCTTGGGTTGGGGGTAGAGGGCACATCGGTGCAGATCGCAGGCCGTGAGGCAGGCCCCATGGCCGAAGCCGCGCGGATGATCGCAGGGCAGGGCGCGCGGATCATCGACATCAATATGGGCTGTCCAGCCAAGAAGGTTACGCAGGGCGCCTCGGGCTCGGCGCTGATGAAAACCCCCGACCACGCCCTGCGCCTGATCGAGGCGGTGGTGGATGCCGTGGACATACCGGTGACGCTCAAGACGCGACTGGGCTGGGATGACGATATGCTGAACGCGGCCCCCATCGCCACACGGGCCGAGGCGGCAGGCATCACCATGATCACCATCCACGGGCGCACGCGCTGCCAGTTCTACAAGGGCCACGCCGATTGGGCCGCGATCCGCAACGTGGTCGATGCGGTGGATATTCCGGTGGTGGCGAACGGTGACATTATCAATAGCGAGACTGCGCGGCAGGCACTGGCGCAATCGGGCGCGCAAGGTGTGATGGTGGGGCGCGGCGTGCAGGGGCGTCCTTGGCTGTTGGCACAGATCGCCCATGATATTCATGGCACGCCCGCGCCGCAGGTTCCGCAGGGGGCAGCCTTTGTTGAGATGGTGCTGGGCCACTACGACACGATTCTGGCGTTCTACGGCACCAAGCTGGGGCTGCGCATGGCACGCAAACATCTGGGCTGGTACATGGATTACGCCGCTACGCCCACCGCCTTGCGCCGCGATGTGCTGACCGCTACCACGCCGGAGCAGACCATGATCCTGCTGCCCGCAGCGCTGGACCACCAGCATCAGGAAGCCGCAGCATGAGCAAGATGCCAAAGCCCCGCGCGGATATCCTGGCCGAGGCCGAGCGCGCTCTTTGGGCGTCGCTGCCGGTGCCCGCACTTCTGATCGGTCTTGATGACAGGATACTCGATATCAATGCTGCGTCCGAAGGGTTTTTGAATTTATCGGCCAAGGCGGTCACCGGCGCGCCGGTCTGGGATGTGCTGGCAGTTGATTCTCCGCTCGAGGATGCCTTTGCCCGCGCCCGCGCCTCGGGGACAACGCTGTTCGTCAACGACGTGGATGTGGGCAGTGGACAGCGCGCGCCCCTGCAATCCCAATTGCAAATCGCGCCGCTGTCGGGCTCGGACGGCGTGATGATCCTGATGATCTCGCCGCGCGAGCTGGCAGGGCGGCTGACGCAAAACAATTCGGTGAAATCCTCGGCAAAGTCCGCCATCGGTATGGCTGAAATGCTGGCGCATGAAATCAAGAACCCGCTGGCGGGCATCACGGGTGCGGCCCAGTTGCTGAGCATGAATCTCACACCCCAGGATCAGGAGTTGACGGACTTGATCGTGGCCGAAAGCCGCCGGATCGTAAAGTTGCTGGAGCAGGTCGAGCAGTTCGGCAACCACACCTTGCCCGAGCGCAGTGCGGTGAACCTGCATGACGTGCTAGACCGCGCGCGCCGTTCCGCTTTGCTGGGCTTTGGCGCGCAGATGAAGATCATCGAGGATTATGACCCCTCGCTGCCGCTGGCCTGGGGAGACAAGGACCAGTTGCTTCAGGTTGTGCTCAATCTGATCAAGAACGCCGCAGAAGCGGCAGGGGACGGCGGCGGCACCATCCGCCTGCACAGCTATTACGAGCATTCCTTTCGCCTGCGCCGCTCGGACGGTCACGGCATCGCACTGCCCTTGCAGATCGAGGTGATCGACGACGGGCCGGGGTTGCCGGAGAGCATCGCAGGCGATGTGTTCGATCCCTTCGTGTCGGGGCGTGAAAACGGCACGGGGCTGGGGCTGGCGCTGGTGAACAAGATCATTTCCGAACATGATGGCTGGATTTCGGTGACATCGGTGCCCGGACGCACTGTTTTCCGCATTTCCCTGCCGCGAGCAGATGCACAAGAACAGCTGAAAACCGCAGGCGAGACGCCAGCAAAGGAGACGTAAGACAATGGATGGCACAGTTCTGGTTGCAGATGACGACCGCACCATTCGCACGGTACTGACACAGGCGCTGACACGGGCAGGCTGCAAGGTCCACGCCACGTCCAGTCTTACAACGCTCATGCGCTGGGTGGCCGAAGGCAAGGGCGATGTGGTGATCACCGATGTTGTCATGCCGGACGGCAATGGACTGGAAATGCTGCCCAAGATTGCGCAGGACCGGCCTGATCTGCCTGTGATCGTGATTTCCGCACAAAACACTATTATGACCGCCATCAAGGCGGCAGAGGCGCAGGCCTACGACTACCTGCCCAAGCCGTTCGACCTGCCGGACCTTATGAAACGCACCGCGCGCGCGCTCGACAGCTCCAGCAGCCCGCGCAAGCCCACGCAACCTGTGGCCGAGAAGGACGAGGACGATTTGCCCATGGTGGGCAAGACGGCGGTGATGCAAGCCCTCTACCGCGTTATTGCACGCGTGATGAACACCGATCTGCCTGTGCTGATCTGGGGCGAGAGCGGCACTGGAAAATCGCTAATCGCGCGGGCGATCCATGATCTGTCCGATCGCCGTTCGCTGCCTTTCGTCACGGTGACCGAGGCTGATCTGCGGGATATCGAGGGCCCCGCGCGGGTGCTGGCGCGGGTGCGCGGTGGCACACTTTTGATTGATGAAATTGGCGACATATCGGCGGAGGTGCAGGCGCGCATCGCGCGCATGATGGACGCCGAGACCGACAACCAGCCGCGCTTTATCGCCACCTCGCAGGAGGATCCTGCACATGATCCCGCCAACAGCACCCTGCGTCGCGATCTCTACTACCGCCTGTCGGGCGCGACGCTGCACGTGCCCGCACTGCGCGACAGAGTGGAGGATATTCCCCTGTTGGCCGCACATTTTCTGGAGAAAGCGGACGCGGCTATGGGATCACCCCACGCCCTGTCCGAAGGCGCGACCAAGATTTTTGCCAACTACACATGGCCCGGAAATGTGCGCCAGCTCGAGCATGCAATGCGGCAACTGGCACTGACCAGCCGCGCCGCCGAGATCACCGCCGCCGAAGCAGGGCAGATCGTAGGCGCGCAACCCGGCCCTGCGCCGACCCGCGCTGCCGCCACCGGAGAAAAGCTGGGTGCCAGCGTCGAGCGCCACATCCGCCGCTATTTCGAGCTTCACGGCAACATGCTGCCGCCCCCTGGTCTCTATCAGCGTATCCTGCGTGAGGTCGAGGCGCCGCTGCTGGAGGTGGCGCTGGCCGCAACCTCGGGCAATCAGGCCAAATGTGCCGAGCTTTTGGGAATCAACCGGAATACTTTGCGAAAGAAGATCACTGATCTTGAAATAGAGGTTACGCGCGGCCGAAAAATGATGTAAAACTGTCACATAACCGTGGCCATCAAGGAACATCTTTGGTCAGGACCACAAAATATGGCGGTAAGGTGCCTTGGCACCACATCAGGTGAGGACGCGCGGCGTGGCAACACGAACACGCAGTACATGGCTCTTGCAGCTGTCGCGTCTGCGGCGCATGAAACGTGCCCGCACGGCCATGACTTTCGGGCTGGTGGTTCTGGGGCCGCTTCTGGCGCTGGCGACCTATTTGGCGCTTGGTCCGCTGGAGCAGGGCAGCACCGATATCCTCCGCCTCATACTGCTGCTGGATCTTGTCTATATCCTTGTTGTAGCTGCCTTGGTTTTGGCACAGGTCGCGCGGCTGATCACAGCGCGGCGCGCGAAATCCGCCGGTTCGCGGCTGCACTTGCGCCTGACTGGGGTTTTTGCGCTGATGGCGTTGATTCCAACGGTTTCTGTCGCGGTTTTTGCTGTGCTGACGATCAACGTCGGAATCGAGGGCTGGTTCTCTGAACGCGTGCGCGTTGTGGTGGGCAACTCGCTGCTTGCTGCTCAGGCTTATGCCAATGAGGAACGCCAAGCCCTGCGTGACGATGCGCTCAGCCTTGCGCGCAGCATCGACCGCGCCCGCAGCGGCGGGATCGAGCTGAGCGACAGCGAACTGCTGGGCGAGGGACAGCGCCAGATCCAGCGGGGCCTGCGCGAGGCCTATATGATCGACGCCACAGGCGGGATTCGGGCGCGCGGGGACCGGTCCTACCTGTTCAACTTCGAGGAGCCTGAAGCCTCCCAGATCGCCGCTGCAGGCACCACGGATGTGCAACTGGTCGAGGATTGGGCGAACAATGAATTTCGCGCCATCGTGCGCCTCAATTCCTTCGTCGACCGGTTTCTATACGTCAGCCGGGAGGTTGACGGCGAAATCCTCAGCCTGCTGGACGAGACGCAGGAAACCATCCGCCTCTACCAGCAACTGGAGAGCGAGCGGGGCCGGATGCTGTTCGAATTCGGCCTGTTGTATCTGGCATTCGCGGTCATCATCATCCTTGCCGCCGTCTGGCTGGGCCTGTGGTTTGCCGAACGCCTGTCCAGTCCCATCGGCCGCCTGACCGGTGCTGCCCAACGGGTGGGCGAGGGCGATTTGGACGTGCAGGTCCGCGAAGATGACGGCGACGACGAAATCGCGGAATTGGGGCGCTATTTCAACCAGATGACCAAACAGCTCAAGGGCCAGCGCAACACGCTTCTGGACAATACCCGCCAGATCGAGCGCCGCCGCCGCTTGTTTGACTCCGTGCTCAGCTCGGTCACATCCGGTGTTGTGGGGCTTGATCCCGAGGGCCGCGTGACCTTCGTCAACCGTTCCGCCATGCGCCTGCTGGACTGGACCGAGGACCAGCAATCGCTGGCGCTGACCGTTGCCGTGCCGGAATTCGGCCCGCTCTACGAGACGCTGACAACCACCGCAACTGAGTCCAGCCAGCAGGAGGTCAAAGTCTCGCGGCAGGGGCGGCTGGAGAACCTTCTGGTGCGCATGGCGACGCGGCGTGCCGATGACGGGCGGCTTGAGGGCTATGTGGTGGCCTTTGACGACGTGACCGATCTGGTCAGCGCCCAGAGGATGGCCGCATGGGGTGACGTGGCCCGCCGCATCGCGCATGAAATCAAGAACCCGCTCACCCCGATCCAGTTGTCGGCGGAGCGGATCAAACGCAAATTCATGCCCAAGCTCGGGCCCGACGCAGACAGTCTCGACCAGTTGACCGGCGTGATCATCCGCCAGACCGGTGATCTGCGCCGCATCGTGGATGAGTTTTCCAAATTCGCCCGCATGCCCGAGCCCGAGCGCGTGGGGCAGGATCTGTCGCGGCTGGTGCGCGATGCGGTGTTGCTGCAACAGACGGGTCGGCCGGACATCAAGATCATATCTGATGTTCCGCGCGCGGAACTCCCCGCGCTGATTGACGGCACAATGGTTACACAGGCCTTGACCAATCTGATCAAGAACGCAGGTGAAGCTATTGATACGCTGAGAGAACAGGGCGCGCCCCAAGGTCTGGTGCCGCAGGTGCATGTGACGTTGCGCCGCGACGCCACATCGGCGCATATCTCCATTGCCGACAACGGTGTGGGTCTTCCGGAAGATCGGGCGTCGCTGTTCGAGCCTTATGTGACCACGCGCAGTGAAGGCACCGGCCTCGGCCTGCCCATTGTCAAGAAAATCATCGAGGAACACGGCGGCAGCCTGACCCTCACCGACGCGCCCGTGTTTGACGGGCAGACCCATTTTGGCGCTATGGCGGAAATTATTCTACCGCTTGGCGCAGACCATCCCCCCGTCCCTGAGGAGCAGACACCATGAGCGATATCCTGATTGTAGATGATGAGCGCGACATCCGCGAGTTGATCTCGGACATTCTGGAAGATGAAGGGTTTGCAACCCGGCTTGCGGGAAACTCGGACGAGGCAATGGCCGCGGTCAATACCGAACCGCCCGCACTTATGATTCTCGACATCTGGCTCAAGGACAGCAAGATGGACGGGATCGACATCCTCAAGACGGTCAAGCGTGACAATCCTGATGTGCCGGTGGTGATCATCTCTGGACATGGCAACGTGGAGATTGCCGTGGCGGCGATCAAGCAGGGGGCCTATGATTTCATCGAAAAGCCGTTCAACATCGACCAGTTGATGGTGGTGATCCGCCGCGCGATGGAAACTTCGCGCCTGCGCCGCGAGAACCTCAGTCTCAAACGTAAAGACAACACAAACGCCGAGATGATAGGCAATTCGGGGGCTTTCAAAACACTGGTCGGCCAGCTCGACAAGGTCACCAAATCCAATGGCCGCGTGATGCTGACCGGGCCTGCGGGTGCGGGCAAGGAAGTTGCCGCGCGCTATATTCATTCCAACTCAAACCGGGCGCATGCACCCTTCATCACTGTCAACTGTGCCGGTGTGGCCCCTGACCGGATGGAAGAAGTCCTGTTCGGCCGTGAAACGCCCGAGCGCGGCGTCGAGCCGGGTTTGCTGGAGCAGGCCCACGGCGGCGTCGTCTATTTCGACGAGGTCGCGGATATGCCGCTGGGTACCCAGTCCAAGATCCTGCGCGTGCTGGTCGACCAACAGTTCATGCGCGTCGGCGGCAACGACAAAGTACGCGTTGACCTGCGCGTTATCTCCAGCACAAACAAGGATCTGGCAGCTGAAATTCAGGCAGATACTTTCCGCGAAGAGCTCTACCACCGCCTCAATGTCGTCCCCATCGCGGTGCCGTCTCTTTCCGAGCGCCGAGAGGATATTCCGTTGCTCGCCGCTCATTTCATCGCCGAGTTCAACGCCACCCAGGGCCTGCCCCTGCGCGAGATCAGCGATGACGCGCAAGCGCTGATGCAGACAATGGTCTGGCCCGGAAATGTCCGCCAGCTCAAGAACCTCGTCGAGCGCGTGCTCATCCTTGGTGAAGGCAGCGCCCCCATCGAGGCGCGCGAATTGCCGGGCGAGGAAGATCACAGCGAACACGAGGGCCGCGTTGTTCTCTCGGGTGTCATGGCAAGCTTGCCCTTGCGAGAGGCGCGCGAGGCGTTCGAGCGTGAATACCTGCTTACCCAGATCAATCGCTTCGGTGGCAACATCTCGCGCACGGCCAATTTCGTAGGCATGGAGCGCTCCGCACTGCACCGCAAACTCAAAAGCCTCGGTGTGGTCACATCCGCCAAATCCGGCACCCGTATCGCCCGCATGGACGAGGACTAGTTTCCTGTTTATCCTGTCTCTGAATATCCCGCCCCATCCGCTCCGCAGTGGGTGGATGCGGCAGGGGCCGTTTGCCCCTCCGTCCCCGCTCGACATTTGAATTGACCGCGCAGACCTCATCTGACATCTGTTGCCGCGTCCGGGCGGTGCCCTGTCAGCGATGCCCTAGACCGCACCAGACCCAGTAGGGGAATTCCAAACCATGAAAGTCATCATTTGCGGCGCGGGCCAGGTCGGTTGGCAAATTGCACGTCACCTTTCAGGAGAGCGCAACGACGTCACGGTCGTTGACAGCAATGCAGACCTTGTGCGCCGGGCGACAGATACCCTTGATGTTCAGGGTGTCGCGGGCTTTGCCAGCTATCCGGACGTGCTCGACCGTGCGGGCGCGCGTGACGCGGATATGATCATCGCCGCCACCCATTCGGACGAAGTGAACATGGTCACCTGTCAGGTGGCGCATTCGGTGTTCAACATCAACCGCAAGATCGCGCGCCTGCGCTCGCAATCCTACCTCGATGCAATCTACTCTGATCTGTACCGCCGCGACCATCTTCCCATTGACGTGGTGATCTCGCCCGAACGCGAGGTCGCCTCGGCTGCGCTGCAACGGCTTGCAGCACCGGCCGCATTCGACACCGAAGTTTTCATGGACGGTCACGCCCAACTCATGGGGATCACGCTGGACGAGGATTGCCCGGTGCTCAACACGCCGCTGCGCCAGCTGACCGATCTTTTCTCGACTCTGCGCGCCGTTGTTGTGGGCATCCGCCGGGACGGTCGTTTGTTTGCCCCCGAACCCAAAGACCAGCTGTTTGCTGCCGATGACTGCTATATCTTCGTCCACCGTGACGATATTTCCCGCGCGATGGAGATCTTCGGCAAGAAATCCGCAACCCAGAACCGTGTTGTTCTGGTGGGCGGCGGCAATGTCGGCCTCTCGGTGGCACTCACTTTGGAGAAACGCGCCAAACGGGTGCGGACCAAGGTGATTGAAAAAAGCCGCCACAACGCCGAGCGCGCCGCCGAGGCGCTGGAGCGGACCATCGTGCTCAACGGTGACGGGCTGGATGCTGCCCTGTTGGCGGAAGCGGGGATTGACCGCGCAGATGCCATGCTGGCCGTGACAGATGACGACAAGACCAACATGCTGGCCTGTGTGCGCGCCAAGGCCGAAGGCTGCCCCTATGTCATTGCCCTGATTAACGATCCCACGCTTGTGCCGCTGATGCAGCCCCTTGGGATTGACGCCTATATCAACCCGCGCTCTACCACCGTAAGCTCGATCCTGCGCCACATCCGCCACGGGCGCGTGCGCGCGGTCTATTCCATTGGTGACGCCGAGGCGGAGGTAATAGAGGCCGAGGTACTGTCCACATCCCCGATTGCGGGCAAGCGTATTTGCGAGATTGATTTTCCCGAAGGCGCTCTGTTGGGGGCAATTCGCAAGGGGAAGGAAATCATTCGCCCCCGAGGTGATACCCGTATCGAGGAAGGTGATGTGATCGCTGTGTTTGTGATGACCAAGGATGTTGCACAGCTCGAACAGCTGATGCAGGTTTCCATCGACTTTTTCTAAAGAAAGAGAGCCCGCCGCGTGCCCCGCCAATCTGGCCTGAGACATAACCTGACGCAGTTGCCGCTGTTTTTGCTGCTGTTTGGCGTGGGCGTTGCCTCCATGTTCATCCCGGCGGGTTTTGCGCTGTTTTCGGATCGCCATGGCACCAGTCAGGCGTTCTTCTATGCGGGGTTGCTGGGCTGTGTGACCTTTCTTCTGATCGGCGTGGCCCATGCGGGCCGCGCCCCGCGCCACGGGGCGCTGGGTCCATTGCTCTCGCTGTTCTCCGCTTTTGTCTTTCTTCCCGCCATCTTTGCCATTCCCTTCGTCGAGGCTTTGCCAACAACGCGGTTCTACAATGCCTACTTCGAGATGGTCAGTGCCTTTACTACCACGGGGGCGACGCTGTTTGATGATCCCGCGCGGCTTGGTCCTGCGCTACATCTGTGGCGCGCGCAAGTCGGCTGGATGGGTGGGCTGCTGATGTGGGTTGCCGCAGTGGCGATCCTTGCACCGCTGCATTTGGGCGGTTTCGAAGTCACGGCACAGGCCGAACCGGGCCGCCGCGAGACAAGCCCCCATGCCCTCGGCCCGCTCAGCCCACGTCGCCGTTTCGGGCGCGCGGTGGCGATGCTGGCCCCGCTCTATGCAATGCTGACACTGGGGCTTTGGGTGCTGTTGGTCCTGACCGGTCAAACGGCATTCGACGCGTTGTGCCATGCGATGTCGGTGATGGCGACATCGGGCATCTCTCCGGTAGGCACGGACGTGTTCGAACAAGGCGGTATCCTGCCTGAAATCATGATGGCGGCCTTCATGTTGCTGGGACTGTCACGGCTCACATTTTCGACTGACACCATGACCGCAACCCAAGGTGGTCTGCGCACGGACCCCGAATTCCGCATTGGCCTTGCCATCGTCATGCTGGTGCCGATCGCGCTTTTCAGCCGCCATTTTTTGGGGGCTTTCGATCTCGACAGTGCAAACACCTTAACCGAGGCGTTCAAGGCGCTGTGGGGGTCGATTTTTACGGTGCTCTCGTTCCTGACCACCACCGGTTTCGTGTCGGGCTACTGGAGCGAAACGCAAAGCTGGTCCGGGCTGGGCACGCCCGGCCTTATCCTGATGGGGCTCGCGGTGATGGGCGGCGGCGTGGCGACAACGGCCGGCGGGGTCAAGCTGTTGCGGGTCTATGCGCTCTACCGCAACGGTCTGCGCGAGATGGAAAAGCTGGTGCACCCTAATTCGGTGTCGGTGTCGGGGGCAGGGGCTGCAGGCCGCAGGCTTCAATCCAACGGTGCGTTTATCGCATGGATTTTCTTCATGCTTTTTGCGCTTTCGTTCACCGGGGTAACGCTCGCCCTGGCCGTTGTCGGCGTGACATTCGCCGATGCCATGGTGCTGTCCATCGCGATGCTCTCGACCACCGGTCCGCTGGTCGAAGTGGGAGGCGAAGCGCCGATTATCCTGATGTCGCTCAGCGATACGGCCAAGGCCATTCTGATGGGGGCGATGGTGCTGGGCCGGCTGGAAACACTCGCGATTATTGCTCTGCTGACGCCCGATCTGTGGCGCAGCTGACACGGCCTGCAATTGAGCTATTCAAATGCTTGATTTTGGGGGTGGAAACTTCGCAATGTGCGCTCCATAGTTGATGAACGACCTGCCGATTGCGGCTATTTACAAGAATAATTGGAAGAACAAACTATGGCGTCGGATAGACAGAACCTTCAGGATGCGTTCCTGAACCATGTGCGCAAGACCAAAGTTCCGGTCACTATTTTCCTGATCAACGGCGTAAAGTTGCAGGGTGTGATCACTTGGTTCGATAATTTCTGCGTTTTGCTGCGCCGCGATGGCCAGTCACAGCTTGTCTACAAACACGCCATTTCAACCATCATGCCAAGCCAGCCGATCAGCTTGTATGAGGGTGAAGACGCTTCTTGAGCAAGCCTGAATTCCAGATTGACGAGACGGATGGCCCCGCGCTGACGCGTGCATGGGTGCTGCATCCCGATATCAAGAACGATAAGGAACGGCGCAGCCCCGGTCCCGCACTGGCAGAGGCCGTGGCGCTGGCAGAGGCCTTGCCGAACCTTGAGGTCGTGGGTGCGGATGTGGTGCAGCTGCGCACCATAAATGCAGGTCATCTGTTCGGCTCTGGCAAGATTGAGGAAATCCGCCAGCAGTTACATGACAGCGAGGTGGAGCTGGTGCTGGTTGATGGTCCCGTCAGCCCCGTACAGCAGCGCAACCTTGAAAAAGCATGGAAGGTCAAATTGCTGGACCGGACCGGCTTGATCCTGGAAATTTTCTCCGACCGTGCCGCCACCCGTGAAGGAGTGTTGCAAGTCGAGATGGCCGCGCTGAATTACCAGCGTACCCGTCTTGTGCGCGCATGGACCCACCTTGAGCGGCAGCGCGGTGGCCTTGGCTTTGTCGGCGGCCCCGGTGAGACGCAGATCGAGGCGGACCGCCGCGCCATTGACGACCAGCTTGTGCGTCTGAAGCGCCAGCTGGAAAAAGTGGTGAAAACCCGCGCGCTGCACCGCGCCGCGCGTGCAAAAGTGCCTTATCCGATTGTCGCGCTGGTGGGCTATACCAACGCCGGAAAATCCACGCTCTTCAACCGCCTGACCGGAGCGGATGTGCTGGTCAAGGACATGCTCTTTGCCACGCTGGATCCGACCATGCGCAGCCTTGAGCTGCTGGATGGCCCCGAAATCATCCTCAGCGATACAGTAGGCTTTATCTCAGATCTACCGACAGAACTGGTCGCCGCCTTCCGCGCCACGCTGGAGGAGGTGCTGGCCGCCGACATCATCCTGCATGTGCGCGATGTGAGCCACGCAGAGACCGAGGAACAGGCGCAGGATGTCCGCGAAATCCTCGCTTCGCTGGGCGTTCCCGAGGACACCCGCAGCTTCGAGGTCTGGAACAAGCTGGACCTGCTGCCCGAGGACCGCGCCGAGGCGCTGCGTGAACGTGCTGCGCGCAACGATGACGTGATTGCCATCTCTGCCATCACCGGCGAGGGGCTTGAGCTGTTGCAGACCACCGTAGCCGAGGCGCTACAAGGTGCGCTGCGCACGGCCGAGCTGAGCCTGGGCTTTGCCGATGGCAAGAAACGTGCATGGCTGTTCCAGCAGGACATCGTGCAAAGCGAAGTCCAGACCGAGGATGGATTCGAGATCACCGTGCGCTGGCCTGCGGATGTCGAAGCGGCATATCAGCGCCTCTAGCCATAGACTTCCGTGCGGCGCGCCCCACATCACGAGGGGAAACACCCGTTCGGAGGCCCCTATGTCCTATGTCGTTGTCTATCTTGCTACTTTCATCGTCTTCCTGGCGGTCGATTTTGTCGGTCTGAGCTACATGATCAAGCCGCTGTTCCAGCGTGAGATCGCCCCCCTGATGCTGGAGAATTTCCGCGTCGTCCCCGCATTTTTGTTCTATGCGTTTCTGGTTTTTGTCGTGATGTGGTTCGTGGGATGGCCCGCTCTGACCGAAGGGAAATCCCTGCTTTGGGTCTTCGGGTCTGCCGCATTGATCGGCGCCGCGTCCTACGGCACCTATGAGTTTACCAATTACGCCGTCCTCAAGGACTGGACCCCGACAATGGTGGCCGCAGACCTGTCTTGGGGAACTTTCCTGACAGGTTTTTCCACCACAGCCGGTGTGGCGATCACCCGCGCCTTCGGTCTGGCCTAGGCGCCGGTAGCGGAGGCAAAGCGCCAAGCGCCCGGCGCCAGCTGGTTGAGTTGCCAGTCGCCCACCTGTAGCCGGATGAGCCGCAGGGTGGGCAAGCCGACATGGGCGGTCATGCGCCGCACCTGGCGGTTGCGCCCTTCGGAGATGGTGATGCGCAGCCACGCGTCCGGCACGGATTTGCGAAAGCGCACCGGCGGGTCGCGCGGCCACAGATCCGCAGGCGCATCCACCTGATCGGCGCGGGCAGGGCGTGTCATCCCGTCCTTGAGGTCCACCCCGCGCCGCAGCGCGGCAAGGGCGGCCTCGTCCGGCGTGCCTTCGACCTGCACCAGATAGGTCTTTTCCAGCTTGTATTTCGGGTTTGATATCCTTGCCTGCAACGGGCCATGATCCGTCAGCACCATCAGCCCCTCGCTGTCGCGGTCCAGCCGTCCGGCGGGATAGAAACCTTTTTCGTCGATGAACCCCGACAACGTCGGGCGCGGCGAGCCTTCGGTGCCTTTGTCGGTGAATTGTGACAGCACGCCATAAGGTTTGTTGAACAGGATCACGCGCGGAATGCTCATGGCGCTTGCGGGATCAGCAATGTCACCCCCACCGAAGCTGCCCGCGCCAGATCCTGATCCAGCGACATCGGAATGTATTCGCCCCGCCGCCACAGCTGCGCCAGATCATCATAGTGCCGCGACAGAAAATGCCCCGACTGACCCGTAGAGGTCACAAAGACAGAGCTGTCGGGATCGGCAAAATCATAAACCCCGCGATAGCCCGCCCCATGAACGTTCTGGAACGGATCGGGGCCGGTTCCTTTGGTGCGCCCGCGCATCAGCGTGTGATCGCCGCCGGACGTGCTCTGCCGGATGTTCACGAAGTATCGCAGCAACGGCACGCTGCCCAGCACCGGATGGTCGTGGGTCGCCTGATGCGCATCGCCCCAGCGCAGGGATTCAAGCGCCGTGCCATATTTCTGTGAAATCTCCAGCAGCGCGTCGTCCAGTGCCAGACGCGCCATGTCTGCACATGTCTCGACAGGGGCCGACTGGAACACGTCGCACCACGCTGAGGCCCCCTGCACATCGCGGAACACACGCTCGATGAACAAAGGCTCCACATGGGTGAATTCGGGCGTGAGCGGCCCCAGCTCGTCGCGGATCAACCGGTCTTGCAGCGCGCGCAGCCATGTGGCGTAGATCAGCGGTTCTGGCAGATGTTCATTCATCTCGCCCGACCAGCCGGCCAGCAATGTGAGCGCGCGCTGGCGCAGCGCCTCGGGGGTGCCCTCGGGCGCTGCCTCACCGGTGAACCACAGCTCGGCCCCGATCAGCGGTAAAAGCGAGCGCGCGGTAAAGCTGACCGTGTCCAACTGCGCCTCGATGAAGCTGTCGCGGGTGTGTACCTGACGACCCTGCATCAACCGCTGCCAGCGTTGCACGCGCTGGGTGTCGCCCCACAGAAACGAGATATGGTTGGGAAAGGGGCGGTCGATCATCTTGTTGTTGGTATTTCCCAGAATACCTCCCTCGGGTGCCACAAAACCGGGGTTTGAGGCATAAGGCAACGTGCCTTGCCAGCGGTTCGTCTCGATCCAGCCGGGGGTGGGCAGGCGGCCCTGGCTCTGGTGCAGCGGGTCCCGCCTTGGCGCGGCACCAATGGTTTTCATGGCGATGTTGCGGCGATCCACCAGCGTGAGGTTCTGGGAGGGCGCGACAAACAGCGATGCCGCCTCAATCCCTTGGGCGATGGTTTTCGCGTTCATAAGCGCCATGGCCGATTGCAGGGTTGTGTCGCGCTGGCTCAGCACCGTCCAGTTGACAGAGACGACATGACCGGGTGGCGTGATTGAAGCGAGGTTATAGTGCGTACCAGGCAGCACCGGGCCATTGTCCGTCCAGCGCAGGGTTAGCGTGACCGGATCCATGTCCTTGACGGTGATAATGGACGCACGGGTGCGGAATTTCTTGAACCCGTCGGGTGTGCGGTACTCCTCGCGGTTGGCGGTGTTCAGCTCTTCTATGTAGACGTCTTGGTCGTCCATATAGCTGGAGGTCAGCCCCCAGCCCAGATCGGCGGAACGGCCTGTAAGCACCGCCGGCACCCCCGGGATCGTTGCCCCGATCACGCCACCGGCGTTCAGCTCCAGCCGTGCCAGATACCAGATCGACGGCGCGGTAAAGCCCAGATGCGGGTCATTGGCCAGCAGCGTTCCACCCGAAGCCGAGCGCGAAGGTGCCGCTGCCCATGCGTTGGACGCGCCCGCAAGATCCGTGCGCTTGAACGGCGAGAGGGGGTGTGCAGTATAGGGTGTGGTCTGCGCAAAGCGCGGCACATCAGGAAAGAGGCTGGCATATTGGGGCAGGGCGGCCACGCCTGTGCCCGGTGCGTCGGGCAGAATGTCGCGCAACCGGTCCGCGTCCGGCAGCGCCAGCGAGGTGCGCGCACGGATCACTTCTGCATCCAGATGGCCCGACAGCTGCAAGCCCATCAGCTTTACGATGGCGATGCTGTCCGCGGGGCGCCACGGGGCCATCGGCGCATTAAACAGGAACATTTCGGGCGCGCCGCGGCCCAGCGCCTGGGTGTTGATCTGGTCCAACCGCGCGTTCACGCCGGCAGAATACGCGCGCAATGCGTTCTGTGTCTTCTCGTCCAGCGCCTCGAAGGACGCGACCGAAAGTGTGTAGATATCAAGGCGGCGCAACAGCTTGTCCACGTCCAGTGTCGAAGCCCCAAATACCTCCGACAGCCGCCCCTGTGCTGTCCGCCGCATAGTGGTCATCTGCCACAGCCGGTCCTGCGCGTGGACAAAGCCCAGACCAAAGAACACATCCTCGTCTTGCGGGCCGAAAATATGGGGCACGTTGGCATTGTCGCGCACAATTTCGACGGGGCGCTCAAGGTTGGGCACTTCTACTTCGGCATTGTAATCGGGCAGGGAGCGCGAGGCCAGCCAGTAGACCACGCTCACGGTCAGGACCGATAGCACCAGCAGGCCGACGGCCAGACGGATAAGCCAGCGAAACACCAAAGCCATGTGATAATCCTTCCAAGACGTCCGATCCCGCATTTGACCCTGCGGGCCATGGTGATAGGAATGACGCAGCAATAGCGCAACATCAAAGCAAGGAAAAGCAGATGCAAAAGCAGGGGACCAAACTGGCGTTTTTGGGGTTGGGTGTCATGGGGGCACCAATGGCGGGCCACCTGCAAAAGGCCGGATATGACGTAACAGTTTACAATCGTACCGCGTCAAAGGCCGAGGACTGGGCCACAACCTATGGTGGAGCACATGCCGCCACACCCCGCGCGGCAGCGCAGGGTGCGGATTTTGTGATGTCCTGCGTCGGGAATGACGACGATCTGCGCTCAGTCACGCTGGGGGAAGATGGTGCGTTTGCGGGTATGCAATCGGGCGCGGTGTTTGTGGATCACACTACCGTTTCGGCGGCTGTCACACGCGAGCTTTATGAAGCGGCTGATCATGCGCAGATCAGCTTTATCGACGCGCCGATTTCAGGTGGGCAGGCGGGCGCGGAAAACGGCCAGCTGTCCATTATGTGCGGCGGTGATCAGGGGGCGTTCGACCGCGCGCTGCCAGTGATGGAGGTCTACTCCAAAATTTGCCGCCGCATCGGCGACAGCGGTGCCGGCCAGATGACCAAGATGTGCAACCAGATTGCCATCGCGGGTGTTGTGCAAGGTTTGTCCGAGGCGCTGCATTTCGCCGAGAAAGCGGGGCTTGATGGCCGTGCGGTGGTCGAGGCGATCTCTCAAGGGGCCGCAGGCAGCTGGCAGATGGCCAACCGTTACGAGACAATGCTGGACGACAAATTCGATCATGGCTTTGCCGTGGACTGGATGCGCAAGGATCTGGGGATATGTCTGGACACCGCAGACGAAACGGGCGCCAGCCTGCCGCTGACAGCGCTGGTAGATCAGTTTTACAAGGACGTACAAAAGCTGGGCGGCGGCCGCTGGGACACATCGAGCCTCATTCAACGCCTGCGCAAGATGGGGTGAGTGGGAAAAGAATTGGGCGCTGCGTTCCTGCAGCGCCCTGAACGGTTTACGGAATGATGCGGGTGTATTTGCTGCCCTCGAGCGTCGCACCAAGGCGAAGGCCCGCGCGCCCGAAGACCACTGCCAGAACAGGCGCAAGCGCTGTCGTGGTATCGGCATTCAGGCCGTCGCCCTTGTCCGAGATTACGTATTCCACGTTCGCACCAGCGGCCCAACCGGGTGCACGGCGGAAATTCTCTAGCGCGGTGGACGTCATGAAAAACAGCACATGGGCATATTGCTGCGCGCCGATCTGCAACCCGCCGGTAGCCTTGGCTACAGAGTAATAATCCACCGACACGCCGTTCACCCGCAGCGCGCCGCGCCCGTAGGCGCCACCCAGCCCCAGTCCAGCCTCGGTCACCAGTGGCATCACCAGCATCCCGTTGGATTTCTCTGCCAATGTCCGGGTGTTCGGAAAAGAGGAATACATCTGTGCCAGCGTGGCATTCACGCGGGCGTCAATCGTGCCCGCCCCGCTAGAGCCGATGCCGTTGCCGCATGCGGCAAGGGTGCTTGTGCCAGCAACTGCGCCCAACGCGAAAGCGCGGCGTGTGAGAAGTGAGTTTTTCATTTTGTTTTGCCTGTATCGTTTGCGCTGCTCATTTCGCCGGTATTGTCCGACCTGAAGTAACCATAAGATGTCTGTTCGAAGATGTCATGGAGTTTGACGTTATTGGCGAAAAGACGCTGTTTTTGGCGATGCACAGGAAAAGGCTTGTCATATTGGTGCGCCTCGGTGCGCCAGGTGCCTTTACGGGGCTGTGACCCCGTATTCCGCTGCGTCGGGAATCCATGTGCACACCTTGTTTCTGCCTTGGTGCTTTGCATCATAGAGGGCACGATCCGCCCGCCCGATTGCAACGGTAAAGTCGGGCCCGCCTGAATGGGGCGCAACGCCAATGGAGACAGTTTGACCTTTGGCGCTGGCATTCTTGCGGTTCGCAACTCCCGATCGTAACTGTTCGGCGACGATATGCGGAATGCGGTCCGGGCCGGATATAAAGACAACGAACTCCTCTCCGCCAAAGCGCGCAATCATGTCTTCCGGGCGCAGCAGCGCTTTCAGTTCGTTCGCGATCTCGACCAGAACCTCGTCGCCGGTATCATGGCCATACACATCATTTACGGATTTGAAGTGGTCGATATCCAGCAACAGGAAATGGCCCGCTGCGGAGTTTTCCATCTGCCGTTCTGCACCGCGCCGGTTCCATAATCCGGTCAGCGGATCAGTGTCGGCCTCAAGCCTGCTGCGATCAAGGTCGGCTTGGGTTTTTGCAATCACAAGGTTGTTGACCCGCATCAATTGACCGAGCGCATCCTGATAATGAACCGGAAGGCTTTGTGTTTGCTTCCCGTTGCTCCAGTCTGTCAAATACTCTGCCACCGTGTAGAGCGGTGACAGAACGGATCGCAGCGCGAGCAGTGTTGCGGCCGTTCCCAGAAGTGTCGCAACCAACACAACGGAAAGGCTTTGAACGGGAATGGTCTGCGAACCGGACCTGACCAACACATAGAAAATGAATACAATCAGCGGTATATGCACACCGATGAAGGCGATGAGAAAAATCTTCATCAGATAACTGCGCGGAAAAATCCGCGATAGCAATGAATATAACCGCATGAATGCTACTCCCTCCGGGACGCTACCCCAGAGATAACCACTAAAGGGTTAAATTTCCGGCGCCGTAGAGGATGGTGCCGCAGATGGCGCGCGCGGATATGATCTAGAGCATATAAAGGCGCGTTTGCCCCAGTCCCCGAGATACGGCCATTGCCAGCCATCAGAGCGATTGAAGAAGCCGTGCTGCCGCGGGTGCAAAATAGGTCAGCACCCCGTTGCAGCCCGCGCGTTTGAACGCCATCAGGCTCTCCATCATCACGCGCTCTTCGTCGATCATACCCGCGGCTGCGGCAGCCTTGATCATGCTGTATTCGCCCGAGACCTGATAGGCGAAGGTAGGCGCACCAAACGCGTCTTTTACGCGGCGGCAGATGTCCAGATAGGGCAGGCCAGGTTTCACCATGACCATATCCGCGCCCTCGGCGAGATCACGCGCGACCAGACGCAGCGCCTCGTCGCTGTTGGCGGGGTCCATCTGGTAGGTTTTCTTGTCGCCGGTGAGCGCGCCGGACGCGCCCACCGCATCACGGAACGGGCCGTAGAAGGCGGAGGCGTATTTGGCCGCATAGCTGAGGATCATGACATCGCGGTGACCGTCCTTCTCAAGCCCCGTGCGGATGGCACCGATGCGTCCGTCCATCATATCCGACGGCCCGATAATGTCGGCCCCTGCGCGCGCCTGCTCCACCGCCATCTTCACCAGCGCCTCGACCGTCTCGTCGTTGATGATCTGCCCATCCACGACAAAGCCGTCGTGGCCGTTGATGTTATAGGTATCAAGCGCCACATCGGTCATGATCACCATCTCCGGCACGGCGGCCTTGATGGCGCGGATCGCGCGGTTGACGTGGTTTTCAGGGTCCCATGCGCCCGCACATTCCTCGGTCCGCTCCTCAAGCCCTGTGTAGGGAAACAGGCAAATCGCCCCGATCCCGAGATCACGCGCCTCGCGCGCCGCATCCACAATCTTATCGACCGAACGGCGCATAACACCGGGCATCGATGGGATATCCTCGACAATTCCTTCGCCCGATCGGACAAACACCGGCCAGATCAGATCCTGTGTGGATAAATGGTTCTCGCGCACCAGTCCGCGCACCCCTTCGTTTCGGCGCACACGGCGCAGGCGGGTGGCGGGAAAGGGGGCTTGGATCGGCTGCATGGGCGGTGTCCTTCGGGTAAAATTGTTACACAAAGGCTGGCATGTATTTTTGCCATGCTCAAGGGGGCTTGAGAGGGGTGGAAATCGCAGCCTGCGCCCGTTATGACATGCGGGCACGGCTAACCTGGATGTTGTCTTGGACTGGTATCAGACGCTTTTCGAACTGATTGACATGCGCTCATTCTCGAACCTGTGGTTCTGGATTGTGCTGGCAGTGGTGTGGTCAACCACCAGCCACTACGGCCTTGGTGTGCCCTTTGATATGGTGCTGCGCGCCAAGCGTCATGGGGGCCAGACGGAGACCGATCTGGAAGACCTCGTGCGGATCAACGTCAACCGCTTGCTGTTCATCGCGCAGATGTCGGGCCTGTGGATCGCAGGTTTTGCGTGCTTTTTTCTGACGATGCTGATGCTTCTGGGGTTTGTCTACGGCAATGAATTCTCGCAGGCGGTGGTGTTGATGGCGCTGCCGCTGTCGCTGGTGGGGCTTTTGAGCCTGTCGACCGCGCGCCTGATCAAGGAAGAGGACGCACGCGGCGAACAATTGAGAAAACGCCTGATGCGCCATCGGCTCTATAGTCAGATCATCGGCATGATCGCAATCTTTGTCACCGCCCTGTGGGGCATGTACCAGAACCTGAATGTTGGCCCTTTTGGCGGTTAACCAAAACGCCGAAGAAGACACCCTATGAAACCAGCCAATCATATCACCCTCTCGGGCGCGCCCGAAGGATTTGACGCGCAGCTGCTGTTGCAGGAGGCCGGCAAATCAGGCAGCCCCCTGATCCATGTGGCACGCGATGACAAACGCATGACCGCAATGCGCGATGCGCTGCGGTTCTTCGCGCCCGATATGCCGGTGGTTGTCTTTCCCGGCTGGGATTGTCTGCCCTATGATCGCGTCTCGCCCAACGCCGACATCTCTGCCGCGCGCATGGCCACGCTGGCGGGGCTGGTACACGGGATGCCGTCACAGTTCATCCTGCTCACCACCATGAGCGCGGCAACCCAGCGTGTGCCTGCACGCGACGTGCTGAAAGGTGCGGCCTGGAGCGCGCAGGTGGGCGGACGTGTCGACGAGAAAGCCTTGCGCGAATTTCTAGTGCGCATGGGGTTCGTGCAAAGCCCTACGGTGATGGAGCCAGGCGATTACGCCGTGCGCGGCGGGATCATCGACATTTATCCACCCGGTGACATGGGGCCGGTGCGGCTCGATCTCTTCGGTGATGTGCTGGACGGGGCGCGCCGCTTTGACCCCGCCACCCAGCGCACCACGGAAAAGCTGGATCTGGTAGAGCTTGCCCCTGTCTCCGAGGTGATCCTGGACGAGGCGGCCATTACGCGGTTCCGCCAGAACTACCGGATCGAGTTTGGTGCTGCGGGCACCGATGATCCGCTTTATGAGGCGATATCGGCAGGGCGCAAACATCAGGGGGCCGAGCATTGGCTGGCCTTCTACTATGATAAGCTCGAGACGCTGTTCGACTATCTGCCGGAGGCCACGGTCACGCTGGATGACCAGCTGACCGCGATGCGGCTGGCGCGCTGGGACAGCGTGGCGGACCAATACGAGACGCGCAAGATCGCGATGGCAAACCGCAGCAGGATGGACAGCGTCTATAAACCTGCACCGGCGAGCGGTCTTTATCTGGATGATGCCGCGTGGGAGGCGGCGGTGGGCGACCGCCGCGTGCTGCAACTGGCGCCTCTGCCGCAATCCACAGGGCCGGGCGTGGTGGATGCAGGCGGACGCATCGGGCGCAACTTCGCACCCGAGCGCCAGCAGGAATCCGTCAGCCTTTTCGGGGCCTTGGCCGCACATATTAAGGCGAGGCTGGAAGACGGCCCCGTGCTGGTCGCGAGCTACTCCGAGGGCGCGCGCGAGCGTCTGACGGGGCTGATCGAGGACGAGGGACTGGCCGAGGCGATCCCTGTGCGCGATGCAACCCGTCTGGGCAAGCGCGGGCTGCATCTGGCGGTCTGGGCGCTGGAGCACGGGTTCGAGGCACCATGGGGCAAGGACAAGAGCGGCAAGATTACCGTGATTTCCGAGCAAGACGTGCTGGGCGACCGCCTGATCCGCCGCCCCAAACGCAAACGCCGCGCCGAGAATTTCCTGTCCGAGGTCCAGAGTCTCACGCCGAACGATCTGGTGGTGCATGTGGACCACGGTATCGGGCGCTATCTGGGCATGGAGGTGGTCACAGCGGCGGGCGCCGCCCATGAATGTCTGGTGCTGGAATACGCCGAGCAGTCCAAACTGTATCTGCCGGTCGAAAACATCGAACTGCTCAGCAAATATGGCCATGAAGAGGGGCTGCTGGACAAGTTGGGCGGCGGTGCGTGGCAGTCCAAGAAGGCCAAGCTCAAAGAACGCATCCGCCTCATGGCGGATAAGCTCATCCGCATCGCGGCAGAGCGCGCCCTGCGCAAAGCCCCCGTGCTGGAGCCGCCTGCGGGCATGTGGGATGCCTTCGCCGCGCGCTTCCCCTATCAGGAAACCGATGACCAGCTGACCGCCATCGGGGATGTGATCGACGATTTGACCTCGGGTGCGCCGATGGACCGGTTGATCGTAGGGGATGTGGGCTTTGGCAAGACAGAGGTTGCCATGCGCGCGGCCTTTGTTGCGGCGATGTCAGGCGTGCAGGTGGCGGTGATCGCGCCTACCACGCTGTTGGCGCGCCAGCACTACAAGTCTTTCGCAGAACGCTTTCGCGGCTTTCCGATCGAGGTGCGTCAACTGAGCCGCTTTGTCACCGCCAAGGAGGCCGCGGCGACGCGCGACGGCATCACGAAAGGCACCGTTGATATTGTCATCGGCACCCATGCGCTGTTGGCAAAATCCATCAAGTTCAGAGACCTCGGGCTGCTGGTGATCGATGAGGAACAGCACTTCGGTGTCGGGCACAAAGAGCGCCTGAAAGCCATGCGCACGGATGTGCACGTACTTACCCTGACCGCAACGCCGATCCCCCGCACGCTGCAACTTTCGCTGACGGGCGTGCGCGATCTGAGCATCATCGGCACGCCGCCCGTGGACCGCCTCAGCATCCGCACCTATGTCTCCGAATTCGACACAGTCACCCTGCGCGAGGCGCTGCTGCGCGAGCATTATCGCGGCGGGCAGTCCTTCTACGTGGTGCCCCGTATCTCCGATTTGCCGGAGATCGAGGCGTTCTTGAAAGACCAGCTGCCGGAACTCTCATATGTGGTGGCGCACGGCCAGATGGCGGCGGGCGAGCTGGATGACCGGATGAACGCCTTCTACGACGGCAGCTATGACGTGCTGCTGGCGACCACGATTGTGGAGAGCGGTCTGGACATCCCTACGGCGAACACCATGATCATCCACCGCGCGGATATGTTCGGTCTGGCGCAGCTCTACCAGATCAGGGGCCGCGTGGGCCGCTCCAAAACCCGCGCCTATGCGTATCTCACCACCAAACCGCGTGCGAAACTGACCGCGACCGCCGAAAAGCGCCTCCGTGTGATCGGCAGCCTCGATACGCTGGGGGCAGGCTTTGCGCTGGCCTCTCAGGATATGGACATTCGTGGCGCGGGCAATCTGCTTGGCGAGGAGCAATCCGGCCAGATGCGCGATGTGGGATTTGAACTCTACCAATCCATGCTGGAGGACGCAATTGCGCGCATCCGCTCGGGAGAGCTGGAAGGTGTCGTGGAAGACGATGGACAATGGGCGCCACAGATCAACCTTGGCGTGCCGGTATTGATCCCCGAAGACTATGTGCCGGACCTAGACGTGCGTCTGGGTCTTTACCGCCGCCTGAGCGAGCTGACCACCAAGGTGGAACTGGAAGGCTTTGCCGCCGAGCTGATCGACCGTTTCGGCAGCCTGCCGCGCGAGGTGAACACGCTCATGCTGGTCGTACGGATCAAGGCGATGTGCAAACGCGCAGGGATTTCCAAACTGGACGGCGGTCCGAAAGGCGCCACAATCCAGTTCCACAATGACAAATTCGCCTCGCCCGAAGGACTGGTGAAGTTCATTCAGGACCAGCGCGGGCTGGCCAAGGTCAAGGACAACAAGATCGTGGTTCAGCGCGACTGGAAAACCGATGCCGACAAGATCAAGGGCGGCTTTGCAATCGCCCGCGATCTGGCCGAGCATGTTGTCGCCAAGGAGAAAGCCGCGAAGAAGGCAAAAGCGTCCTAGACGGGCCGCGACGCGCGCCCCATCAGGACCATCACTCCTGAGGAAATCACCGCCAGCACAAAGACCGATCCAGTCAGCAAACGCGCGTCACCTGCGAACATCGTCCCGATGGGCGCCGAGACCATGACCGCGCCCACGGTCGCAATCGCGCCGACGACTGATGCAGCCATGCCCGCGATATGGCCCATCGGCTCCATTGCGAGGGCGGTGAGGTTACCAAAGGTCAGGCCGGCCTGAAGGAAGATAAATGCCTGCCAGACCAGAAAGAAGTAAAAGCCGAATGCACCATCCCCCAGCCCAAAGAAGGTAAACACGCCCGAAATCACAATCTGCGCCCACAGCGCCAGTGATACCAGCCGGTGCATGCCCAGCCGCACGACCCAGAGCGCGTTCAGCAAGCTCGCCCCGCCGGACACAAGTGCCACGCAGAAAAACCAGTAGGGAAACTCGTCACCTCGCCCGTAGACGATGTCATAGATCGGATGCACCAGCATGAGCGTCAGAAACAACATCGAAGAGACAAGCAGCTGCACCACGATCGCCAACCGGACCACCGGATGGTGCGCCATTTCGGACAGCGCGGCAAACATCAGGCGCAGGCGCAGGGGGCGGCGCTTTTCAACCGGCAGGGTTTCTGGCAGCCGCAGGCCCATCCATACGGTGTAGGTCAGGGCAAAGAGGATAAAGGCGATGAAGATGCCGCGCCAGCTGCTCCACATGATGATAAAGGACCCCATCAGCGGAGCGACCGCAGGCACCATCACGAAAATCATCATGATCACTGAGGAAATCTGTGCCATCTGCCGCCCTGAAAAGCGATCGCGGATGATCGCACTGGTCACGATCCGCGGTCCTGCAGCGCCCAGCCCCTGAAGCACACGGCCCAGCAGAACCATCTCGAATGCGCTGCTGGCCCATGCAATGGCGGCCCCCAGAATGTAGACAATGCTGCCTGCGAGAATGATTTGCTTGCGCCCGAAGGTATCAGACAGGGGCCCCGTGAAAAACGTACCCACCCCCATGCCAAACAGAAACATGCTGAGAATCAGCGGTGCGTTCTGGGGGCGATCCGGTGTCAGCTCCTGTCCGATCATCGGCAGGGCGGGCAGCATCGCGTCGATGGAAAAGGCAACGGAGGCCATCATCATCGCCAGAAGCGCCACAAATTCGGCGCGGCCCATCGTGAAGGGTTGGGGGGGAGAGGGCACGCAAGGCTCCGGTGCTGAAAATTAACTGGTTAAGGTATATGTCCCGAACCGTTAACCCAAGGTTGCAACGCTGGCAATGCCACCCTGTTCAGCCTCTGGCGTTAGCCGCCTGTGGCGGCCCAAAGTTCGGCATCGGGTACAATGTTGAAGGGGCGTCGGTCACCGATCATCTCGGAGCGCGGCAGATAGACCACTTGTGTGATGTCTTCCAGATGGTCGAACTGTCCGCGCCATTCCTCGCCCATCGCGAAAACAGAAACGTTGTAGTTGATGATGTCGGTATATTTCTGGTCCCGGTCCTGCTCGGCGATGACGCGGCTGACAAAGCGGCAACTTTCCAGCATCAGGCGGCGCTGTGCGTAAGAGGTGACAGCAGGAACGCCCATCGCCTCGTTGTACGCATCGGTGGAGCAGCCGACGATCAACTCGGACCCCATCATCGAGAGCCGCTGTAGCAAGCGCGCGTGGCCCTGATGGAACAGATCGAACGAACCGTAAGTTAGCACAATACGCGAATTCATAGGGGTAAACATTCAGACGGCCTTCCTCAATACACCGAACCCCGCGCAGCAGCGCCGCCCGAGCCGTGTGAACGCGAAATGGCCACATCCGATAAGGAGAAAGGACACACCCTGCCTGAGGTCTGATCCTGATTGCTGCCTGCACACCTGCTCAAAGGTTCTTGTTTTTAGTGGAGCTTTTTGCCCCTTGAGGAGAATCCTAAGCCACCACGCGGGTGCATCCTAGTGGTTTTTGGACGCCGCGCGTAGGGCGCGGCGCTTTTGCAACAGGTCTAGGAACCGGTGATTTCGGCAATCACCTTGGCCCAAAGCTCGGGCGGCTGCGCGCCGGGCACTGCATGGCGACCGCCGACGATAAAAGTCGGGACCGAATTGATGCCCATCTCGCGACTGTGCGCATCACGGTCGCGGATTTCCTGCATGTCGGCATCCGTATTCAGCAGACGCATCACCACTGAGGCGTCCATCTCGATGCTGTCGGCGATGTCGGCCAGCACGTCCAGCGATCCGATGTCGCGGGTACCGACGAAATACGCCTTGAACAGCGCCGAGACAGCGGCGGTCTGGCGTCCCTCGATCCCCGCCCAATGAATGAGACGATGCGCATTTAGTGTGTTGGGCGTGCGCTCCATGCCCTCGAAGTTGATCTTGAGACCGGCCTTTTCCGCATTCTCCACGACCGGCGCATAGGCGCGCACCGCAGCCTCCTTGCCGCCGAACTTGCCCTCCAGATAGGCGCGGCGGTCCATCCCTTCGGCAGGCATATCGGGGTTAAGCTGGAAAGGGTGCCATTCGATCTCGAACGGGTGGTCAGGATGCGCCTCAAGCGCGCGGTCCAGATGCGCCTTGCCGATATAGCACCAGGGGCAGATCGGGTCGGACATGATATCGAGCTTGATCGGGTCGGTCATAGGGTGGCCTCGTATTGCTGGCGCAGCGCGCGGCGCAGGAGCTTGCCGTTGGCGCCCATGGGCAGCAGTGGCAAATGGATATAGACGCGCGGCTGTTTGTAACGCGCCAGATTGGCCTCGGCATAGCGGCGCAGGGCGGTTTCGTCCAGTGGCACATCGGCGGTATAGAAGGCAGCTATGCCGGTCACGTCTTGTTTCAGCGTCACCTCCGCCGCGCCCACGCCGGTGATACCCTCGTATCTGGCAAGGCAACTTTCCACCTCGACAGGCGAGACGCGAAAGCCACCCGCGTTCATCATATCATCGTTGCGACCCAGATAGGTGATCTGGAAATCATCGTCCATGCTGCCCTGATCGCCCGTCAGGAACCAGCCGCCCTGCATCTTTGCTGCAGTTTCGTCCGGTGCGTCAAGGTAGCCGAGCATCAGCCCCGGATCGCTGCGGTGCACGGCAATCGTGCCTTCCGCTCCCATCTCCACAGGCCCGTCCGGCCCCAGCAGCGCGATGCGGCGGCCCTGTTGTGGGCGGCCCAGCACGGTTGCGGGCGCAGGGTGGTCCGGTGCGGCAGAGATGAAGGTCGAGCATTCAGACATGCCATAGGCTTCATGCACCTGCGTGCCCGTGGCCTCTTCCCAGCGCGTGCGCACGGCGGGGGGCAGCTTTTCCCCCGCGCTGAGGCCATGCCGCAGCGTTGACATCACGGGGAGCGAGGGCTGGTTGAGGAGTTGACGGTAAACGCCGGGCGCCGCGGCAAAAATAGTCGCTCTGTGCTGTGCGATCAACGTGGGCAGATCGGAGGCAGGTGTGCCTGCTGCTGGAATCAGGGCGGTAGCGCCCATGGTCCAAGGGTCCATCAGGCCGGTGCCAAGCGTGTACGTCCAGTTGAACGCGCCTGCGTGCAACATGCGATCAGTGCTGTGCAGTCCGTACCATCCGCCAAACATCATCTGCCGTGCCCAGATCGCGCGGTGCGCATGCACCACGCCGCGCGGCACGCCGGACGTGCCGGAGGTATAGATGATATAGCCTGCACGCTCCGGATCTCCCAAGTGGAACTCGGCGGCCGGCAAACCGCGCATGGTGCGGAGATCCTCCAGCGGGACAATCCTGGGGTCGGACGGGCAGGCGACATCCCGGTCATGCAAGATCAACACCGGATCAAGGGCTGCGATCATCGGACGGACCTCCCGCGCGGTCAGGGCCGAAGCCGTAGGCACCGGCACCAGCCCCGCGGCCAGCGCGCCCAAATAGGCCAGCGGGAAATCAACCGTATTGCCCAGCCGCATCAACACGCGATCACCCGCCACAGCGCCGCGGTCCAGCAGCCCGGTGGCCGTGCCCAGCACAGCCGCCCGTAGCGCGCCATAGGTCAGATCGGGACCGCCCAGCACGGACAGGGCGATCTTGTCAGGCGTTTCAACTCCGCGCGCCAGCACGTGGGCTGCCATGTTGAAGGGGGCGGGACAGGGCGGCGGCGGGCCTTGGTCAAAAATTGCTTTCATGTCCTTGTCGCTAGCGCGCGTTTGCGCGCGTTGCAAGGGCCACCGCAACGCCCTATATGGTTGATCATGAATGATGAAGCCGCCAAATCCATGATCCAGATCGCCCGCGAGGACGGTGCCGCGCATACGGTGCCGCCGGTGGACCTTGGCGCGCGGGTGCGCGAGCTGCGCAAGGCGCGCGGCTGGACGCTGGAGCAGGCGGCAAGCCAGGCGGGACTTGCCCGCTCGACCCTGTCCAAGATTGAAAACGCGCAGATGTCGCCGACCTATGATGCGTTGAAAAAGCTGGCTGTTGGGCTGGAGATTTCGGTGCCGCAGCTATTCACGCCTCCGGCAGCAGGGCAGATCAACGGGCGCATGGCCGTGACCAAATCGGGCGAGGGCGCGGCACAAGCAACCGCGACCTACGAGCACGAGCTGTTGGCCGACACCCTGCGCAAGAAAAACATGCTGCCCTACCGCGCACGCATTCGTGCGCGTCAGATGGAAGAATTCGACGGCTGGGTGCGCCACGACGGCGAGGAATTCCTCTATGTCCTGACGGGCGTGATCAAACTGTTCACAGAATTCTACGAGCCGATCGAAATGCGGCGCGGCGACAGCGCCTATTACGACGCTGCAATGGGCCACAACGTAATTTCCGTCTCCGATGAGGACGCGACGATCCTCTGGGTCACGTCGCTGGTCTAGCTGCCAAGGCTTAGGGCGCGTCCTCCCACCACCAGACCTCTGGCATCCATTGCGATCCGTCTCCGTAAATCGGCAGGGTGTCGGGGTACTTCATTTCCTTGACATGCGCGATGCGGCCTTCGGTGTAGGACCAGAACGGGATGACATAGCGCCCTGCCGTCAGCACGCGGTCCAGCGCGCGGGTGGCAGCGACAAAATCAGCGCTGTCACGCGCGCCCAGCATTTCATCAATCATCGCGTCGATCACCGAATTGCGTGCGCCCATCAGGTTGCGCGAGCCTTCGCGGTCGGCGGTCTCCGAGCCCCAATAAAACTTCTGCTCGTTTCCGGGGCTGAGCGACAGGGCAACACGGAAGGTCGTTATGTCAAAGTCGAAACTGCCGGTGCGTGAGAAGAACTGTGCATCATCCACCGTCTCAATCGTCGTTGTGATGCCCAAGCGTTCAAGCGCGCGCAGATACAGCTCTGCGATGGCGATATCCTCGGTGGCGCCCTTGGCGATCAGGATATTGAAGGTGACGGGCGTTCCGTCTCCGCGCTGCAGCACGCCTTGGTTCACTGTATAGCCTGCGGTCTCAAGTTGATCGGTCGCCGCGCGAATGCCCGCACGGTTGCGCGCCGAGCCGTCAGAGACGGGCAGGGCGTAGCCCTCCATCGCGCCGACGGGCAAAGTATCCTGATAGGGCAGCAGCAGTTCGGCAACGCGGCCCTGTGCCGGACCCTCGATCATGCCGAGAACGGAGTTCGAGAAATACGATGTGATGCGCGGCTGCGCGCCACCAGTCAGCGTGTCGTTGATGTATTCAAAGTTGAACGCCTTGATCAGCGCATCACGCACGCGCCAGTCATCAAAGGGTGCGCGGCGGGTGTTCATGACAAATCCGGTCATGCCCGACGGCTTGCTGTGCGGGATCACCGATTTCACGATGTCGCCGCGCGTGATGGCAGGAAAATCATACTGGCTCTGCCAGCTTTCGGCGTTGAATTCGCGCACCGCAGAAATCTCGCCCGCTTTAAAACCCTCAAACAAGACTTTGGCATCACCATAGAAATCCAGCTTGATGCTGTCGAAATTATGGGTGCCCGCACGAAAGGCGATATCCGCACCCCAGTAGTCCGGATTGCGGGTCAGCGTGACATAGCGGCCTTGCTCATACGCGCTGATCGTGTAGGGGCCGGACCCGAGCGGGATATCCTGCAACTGCGCGTCCTTGAAATTCCGCCCCTCCCATTGCGCCTTTGACAAGATCGGGCGCAGACCGGCCAACAACGCCAGCTCGCGGTTTTCTCCGCTGAAAGTAATGCGCACCTTGCGCGGGCCGGTCTGCGCGACGCTCGCGATCTGGTCATAGAGCGTGAGATAGCGCGGATGCCCTTGCGTGCCCAGCAGCTCGAAGCTGAAGATCACGTCCTCTACAGTCAGTGGGCTGCCATCGGAGAAGGTGGTGCCTTCGCGCAGGGTAAATTCGACCCATGTGCGCTCCTCATCCGTCTCGACCGATTCGGCCAGCAAACCGTACAGCGTGAAGGGTTCGTCCCAGGACCGGCCCATCAGGGTTTCATGGGTGAAAAACGGCAACTGCCAAGGCGAGGTACCTTTGAGGACGAACGGATTGAGGCTGTCAAAGCCGCCGGTGTTTCCAAGAGTGATGGCACCGCCCTTGGGGGCCTGAGGGTTAACATAGGGCAGGTTTGTGTATTCTGAAGGAAGCGCGGGAACACCATACATAGCAATCGCATGCTGCGGTTCCGCCTGCGCAGGGATTCCCGAAAGAATCAGTGAAGAGACGGCCACAAAGCCCCGTAGCCTTGGGAAAAAATCTAAAGCCATTTTCGAAACAATCCTGCGCTGCCCTTTTTTTTATTATCTAAACGTCTAACGGGGTCTGTCAGCAGGCGCAAACTTTTAGCTTGGAGTCTGGCACGTAATTCCGTATAAAGGGGTCACTGCTCGATAGGTTTCTTGCCTGTATGAAACCTGCCTCAATAACTTGACGCCCGCCTTGTGCGGGCGTTTTTTTTGGGCGGTTGGCAAACGAAGTGCGGAAATTTCGCCGGACAGGCTGGCACCGGGGAACCTTGTTATTGCATTGTGCATTTCCATTAAGGTTGCTCCGCGTCATACAAGCGGGGCAAGATATCTTTAAAGGAGTACTCCCATGGCCCTTACCTATGATCTGTCCGGCAAAACCGCCGTAATCACCGGCTCGAATTCAGGCATCGGCCTCGGGATCGCACACCAGCTGGCGCAAGCAGGCGCCAACATCGTTCTGAACTCGTTTACCGACAACAAAGAGGATCACGCGCTGGCCGAAGAGATCGCCCGCGTTACCGGTGTGGAAGCGCGCTATATTCAGGCCGACATGTCAAAAGGCGACGAATGCCGCAAGCTGATTGAGGAGGCCGGCACCTGTGATATCTTGATCAACAACGCAGGCATCCAGCATGTTGCGGCAATTGACAAATTTCCTGCCGAGAAATGGGATGCGATCATCGCGATCAACCTCACGTCCGCGTTTCACACCACTGCCGTGGCGCTGCCGATGATGCGCAAGGCGGGGTGGGGCCGCGTGATCAATATCGCGTCAGCGCACGGGTTGACGGCCTCGCCGTTCAAATCAGCCTATATCGCGGCGAAACACGGGATCGTGGGCCTAACCAAGACAACAGCGTTGGAGACGGCGGAAGAGCCGATCACCGCCAACGCTATCTGCCCCGGTTATGTGCTGACGCCGCTGGTCGAATCCCAGATTCCCGACACGATGAAGGAATATGACATGGACCGCGAAGAGGTGATCAAGAATGTGATGCTCAAGCGCCAGCCCAGCAAGGAGTTCGCCACGGTCGAGCAGATGGGCGGCACGGCTGCTTTCTTGTGTTCCGCCGCAGCGGACCAGATCACCGGCACCACGATCAGCGTCGATGGCGGCTGGACGGCACTTTAACTGCTTCCACAAGGGCGGGATTTCATGGCGAAGACCAAAAAGATCAATCTCGCCCTTCAGGGTGGCGGGGCGCACGGCGCATTCACTTGGGGCGTGCTGGACCGTTTGTTGCAGGAGAATGATCTGGAGATCTGTGGCATCTCCGGCACATCTGCCGGTGCGCTGAATGGCGCCGCGCTGAAGTCGGGGATGGTGAGCGGCGGACGGACAGCCGCGCGGGAAAACCTTGAATGGCTCTGGATGCAGGTGGCAGGTGTCAGCGATCTGGCTGTGGGCGACTGGATGGCGCCTTTTGGTATAGGCGTGCTGGGCAAGCAACTGGCATTTTCGCTACCTTACGCGTTTGGTACTGCCATCACCCAGACGCTTTCACCCTACAGCTATGGGCCATTCTACAAAAACCCGCTCGCCGATATCGTGGAGAAGTTCAACTACGATCAGGTTTGCGCCCACGATAGTCCCCTGTTTTTCGTCGGCGCAACACGCCTGCGCAACGGCAAGATCCGCGTCTTTGAGGGCGACGAGATCGGACCGGAAGCGCTGATGGCATCTGCTTGCCTGCCAACCTTATTTCAGGCGGTCGAGATTTTTGACAAGACCACCGATCGGGTAGAGGCGTTCTGGGACGGGGGATATACCGGCAATCCGGCGCTGTTCCCGCTGTTCCGCAATGATCTGCCCGGCGACATCGTGATCATCAACATCAATCCTCTGGAACGCGATGACACCCCGACAACCCCGCAAGACATCCAGAACCGCATCAACGAGATCAGCTTCAACTCCAGCCTGCTGCGCGAGCTGCGTGCCATAGATTTCGTCCAGCGCCTGCTGGATGAGGGCAAGTTAAGCACCGACAGCATGGCGCGTCTGCGTGTTCACATGATCGCAGATGACGCGCTAATGGCGCAGCTGTCGTCGGTCACCAAGACAGTGCCAAACCCTGCGATCATCTCGCAGCTCAAGGCATCGGGGATCGCGGCGGCCGAAGCGTTCCTGCGCGATGACATCGACAACATCGGCAAGCGCAGCAGCATCAACCTGCGCGAGATGTTCGCTTAGCGGGGCGTGTTGAGATCAGCGATCGGCTGCGCGCCGGCCTCCATCGCCTTTGCGTTGGGGTAGACAAGCCCAGCTGAGATCACGAGCTTTGCTGAATCCTCTACAGTCATGTCCAACTCGATCACATCGCTTTTGGGCACAAAGAGCAAGAAACCGGAGGTAGGGTTGGGCGTGGTCGGCAGGAAGACCGACATCATCTCGCCTTCGCCCCCTGTCTTACCCGCAATCTCGCCTTTGGCTGAGGTGGAGATAAAACCGATGGCCCAGATCCCCCGTCGTGGATATTCGATCAGGCAGGCGGTCTCGAAGCTGGTCTCGGACTGGGCAAAAATCGTCTCGGAAATCTGTTTGATCCCCGAATAGATCGATCGGACGACCGGCGTGCGTTCCACCAGACTTTCCGCAAAGCGGATAAGCGAGCGGCCGATAAGCCCCTTGGCCATAAAGCCTACCAGCACGGTGAATAGTAAAAAGATGATCACACCGATGCCGCGTACGTTGATTTGCAGCAGCGGGTCCAGCCCCAGCAGATCCTGTATCAGACGGTCTGGGTGATAGCGCACCGGCACCAGCGGCAGCACGAAACCGTCAATCCAGCCCACAACACTCCAGATGAGCCAGATCGTGAGGCCGACAGGCGCGATAACGACCAGACCCGTCAGGAAATTCCCCCTCAAACGGCCAATAATTCCCCGCTTGGGCGGTAGCGGGATATCAGGTTCAAAGGGCGTGTTCATTTGTCTGGCGGTGTCCGGTTGGTCTACTATTGGCAGTCTACAGCTAAGTCGGCGCGCGAACAGGCGCAATGGCCTGCTATGTCACAATTTATACGGCAGTGCGCAAATGCAGGGCGATTTCAGCAGCCAGACGGGCATTGTTGCGCACCAGCGCAATATTCGCCTCCAGCGAGCGGCCCTCGGTCAGTTCGAAAATGCGTTGCAACAGATAGGGCGTGACGGCCTTGCCGGTAATGCCTGCACGCAAGGCATCGGCCTGTGCGGTGGCGATGACGGGCGCCATTTCAGAGGCGGGAATTTCGGCATCCTCGGGAATGGGGTTTGCCACCAGCTGTCCGCCGGGAATTCCCATGCCAATCCGCATGGCATGGGCCGCGGCGATCCGCTCTGCGCTGTCCATGCGCAAGGGCGCGCGCAGTTTCGATCCGCGCGACCAGAAGGCGGGAAAGGCATCCTGCCCGAAGGCAATTACCGGCACGCCTTGGGTTTCCAGCACTTCGAGCGTTTTATCCACGTCCAGAATCGCCTTGGCGCCTGCGGCCACCACAGTCACCGGCGTTTGGGCCAATTCCAGCAGATCGGCAGAAATGTCAAAGCTGTCCTCGGCCCCTTTGTGTACGCCGCCGATGCCACCCGTGGCAAAGACGTGGATGCCCGCCAGATGTGCGGCAATCATTGTGGCCGCCACGGTGGTGGCACCTGTGCCCCCTGTCGCGATGCAGGCAGCCATGTCCGCACGGCTGAGCTTTGCCACGCCCTTGGCTTGCCCCAGCGCCGCCAATTGTTCATCCTCCAGACCGATATGCAGCGTGCCCTTAATCACCGCGATGGTGGCAGGCACAGCACCCGCAGCGCGGATGTCCTCCTCCACCTGCCTAGCGACCTCTACGTTTTGCGGATAGGGCATGCCGTGCGTGATGATGGTGCTTTCCAACGCCACGAGGGCGGCACCGCTGGCGCGGGCTTCGGCAACTTCGGCTGAATAGGCGAGGGGGATCATATCTTGGTCTCTCCGGAAACATAAAGGGCGGCGGCAGACAGGGCCGCGTCGAGCGCCCCTGCCGGTGCAAGCCCGCGCAATTCGGCAGCGATGTGCGCCGCCATGAAAGTATCGCCCGCCCCTGTCACGCGCGTGACAGAGACAGGCGGAGGGGTCTGGGTGACGGCGGTATCAGGATCTGCTGCGGTGGCGGGATTGCCGCCATCGGTGACCACGACGCGCGCAGCCCCCCGCGCCAGCAGCGCCTCCGCCGCCCGGACCGAGCTGTCAAATTCGCATTGGCACAGCAATCCCGCTTCCTCCAGGTTCACATAAAGCGTCCCGCGCCCTGCCTGCACAAACGGGCTGAGCCGCAGCGCCTTGCCGGGCGAAGCGGGGGCCACACGCAGGTCGGCCTGCTCCAGCAGCGGACTGCGCGCGATTTCCGACAGCAGATCCAGCGTGAGGTTGCCATCAAGCGCCACAGCGCCCTTGTAAGGAAAGGGCAGGGATTTGTCCCACAAAGGCTGCAATATCTTGTCGCCCGCAGCCTCCAGCGAATGGGCGTCCGCGATGGCAGCGATCAGCCCGTTCGCAGCCTCCACCGCCATATATTGATCCGTTGGCAGATCGTCTGAGCGGTAGATCAGCTCCGTTCGCAGCCCGCGCGCCACGCAAGCCTCTATCAACGCATCACCCTGTGCATCGCGCCCCACCGCACTCAGCAGGGCGGGCGACAGACCAAAGCGGCGCAGCGCCATGGCGATGTTGAGGGCCACGCCACCAGGTAGGCGGGTGATGCGGCCGGGCATGTCGCCGCCCTGCCGCATGGGCGTGTCGCAGCGGCCAATCACGTCCCACAGGACAGAGCCGATGCACAGGATATCTGGTGTGTCATTCATGACGCCGGTTGTGCCGCGATGTGTGCCGCCGCGCAAGCCGCTATCGTATCAGCGCGACGGAACCGCAAAGGTCAGCGTGGCCCAAAGGGTCTCCCAGACCGGTCCTGCCTCAACAGTGGTGGCACCCGCCAAAGGGCGCAGAACAACAGCGTCCAGCAGATACTCCGTCCCCGCGTCGACAGGGATTGCCGCAAGGCCCATGGCGTCAGTGCGGGTTTTTGTAACCACGACCGTGTCGTCCTTGTCACGAGCGTAAACCTCGATCTGGGCATCACCGCGCGGAGCCCCATCATACAGCAGTGCAACATCCAGCGTTCCGTCAAAATCCGCTGCGTAAGGATTGTCCAGCGCCACAAATTCGGTGGCCAGACCAAACGCGCGGTCCGCACCTTCACCACCGCCGATGGCCACCAGCGATTTGGAGTGGCGGGTGTAGAGCTCCTTGAAATTTTCCTTTGCCCAGCCCCTCTGGGTCTGTAACGCCTCGACGCCTTGGAAGTCCTTGTGCGCGACGAACGACATGAACTTTTCCCATTTGGCATAAGAAACGGTCGAAGGGGCCGCTTCATGCACGATCACCATCAAGCCGTCCTCACCCGGCGCGGGCAATTGGATCGCGGGGCGGTCCCCCATACGGCCTGTGATCTGAATATTTTGGCCGCCCAAAGACACCTCAAAGCGGGTGTTGCGGCTTTCGAAAAAGGACTGTGCTGTGCCCTGAAACAACTCGCCGTTTCGCAGGTCTGCCACGAACGGGGCATCGTTCTCGACTTGAAACTTTGGTGGATCAATCCAGAATTCATGGGCATAAGCGATTGGCGCACATGCGATTGCGGCAGATGTCATTGTAATTATTCGGGTAAAAATCATGAGAAAACTCTCCTCTTTGTTGTGTAAGCTGACGCTTGCGCTGCTGTTGTCAAGCACGGTCGCGCGCGCGCACGAAGTTGTGCCCACCATCGCGGATCTGTCTGTGGCCGAGGGGACGGCCGAATTGAGCCTGCGCATCAATCTGGAAGCGTTTCTGTCCGGTGTGGATCTGGATGCGGTCGAGAATACCGACGAGGCTGAACAGGCGGCGGAGTATGAGCGCCTGCACGCCTTGTCACCTCAAGAACTCGCCGCGCGCGCTCCTGAATTGCTGGAGGCTTGGAACGCACTGCCGGTCCTGAGCATCGACGGCACCCCGATTGCGCTGGAAAGCAACAGTGTCGATGTGCCAGAGCTCGTAAACCCCGAATTGCCACGCCTGTCCGAGTGGGTGCTGTCAGCGCAAGTGCCGGAAGGCGCCAGTGTTACCGTTTCATGGCCCGAAGGTGCCGGTGATCTGGTGGTGCGCCAGCAGGGCGTTGCGGAGCCCTTCACAGGTCTGATCGCAGGTGGTGGCAGCAGCCCGGCCTTTGCGCTGGCGGGGGGCAATGCCCAGACCGGCTTGCAGGCCTTTGCAGGCTACATCCCTGTCGGATTTGATCACATCCTGCCCAAAGGACTGGATCACATCCTGTTCGTGCTTGGCCTGTTTTTCCTGTCTACCCATCTCGCACCTCTGATCTGGCAGGTCTCTGCCTTCACGCTGGCGCATACGGTCACGCTGGCGGCAGGCGCGCTGGGGCTGGTCAGCGTACCGGGCAGCATCGTCGAGCCGCTGATTGCGGCCTCCATCGTCTATGTCGCGGTCGAGAATATCTTCGCGCGTGGTCTGACGCGATGGCGCCCGTTTGTGGTCTTCGGGTTCGGACTGCTGCACGGGCTCGGTTTTGCGTCGGTGCTGGCCGAATTCGGGTTGCCGCAGGAGCAATTCGTCCCTGCACTGATCGGCTTTAACGTCGGAGTCGAGCTGGGCCAGCTGACGGTCATTGCCATGGCATTTATCCTGATCTGGCTGGGTGTGTTTGCCGCGCGCCGCGCCGCGCTGTCAGGTGTCGAGGAACTGGTGACCGAATATCCGGTCATGTTCCGTGCCGTGTCTGTAACCGGCTCGCTGGTGATCGCACTCATCGGCGTCTGGTGGGTGATCGAGCGGACGCTGCTGTAAAGCGTCCGCAAAACGGTCAGCCGATGGCAGACCAAAGTGTGGTGAGGGCGGCAGCAGGGTCGTCCTCGCCCCATATTTCTTCTCCGATGCCGAAAAAGTCGGTCATCGGGGCAAGCTTGGCAATCATCGCGGCGTCCAGACGGCCCTCGGCCACGCAGGGCACCTCGATCACCTCGGACCACCACTGGAACATATCGGCTTCGGCGATGGCACCATCATTGAGCGCGGTGTTCTGCACCGGACCGAAGGCGATGTAGTCGGCACCGGCTTCGCCCGCGCTCATCCCGTCGTGTCGCGATCCACCGCAGAAACTGCCCACAATCGCATCCGCGCCCAGCACCTTGCGCGCATGGCGCACAGAACGGGCAGCATCCGACAGATGCACACCGTCCAGACCCAAACGCTCGGCCAGCAGGGTGTGATCCGCAATCACGAGCGCCACCTCGCGCGCATCGGTCACGGCGCGTATCGTATCCGCGGCGCGCGACAGCTTGTCCTCGTCCTTGGTCGACAGCGCAAGGCGCACGCAGGCGGTCGCATGGGCGTCCAGCACCCGCGCAAGCGTGTCGGCAAAGCTGGCAAGCTCCAGCTCAGGCGGGGTGATGAGGTAGAGTTGCGGCTGCTGCGGGGCGTCTTGCATGGGATAAATCCTTTGATCTCTTGCGCGTTTGATTAACGCAAAGCGGGCAGGGATGGAAACTCTATTCCGCAGGCAAGCCCGATATTGGCAAGGGCGCAGGCGCAGGGTATGAGGCGGCATGACAGTTCAGCCGCCCACCGCCCCCGCCTTCGTCCTTGTCCGTCCTCAAATGGGCGAAAACATCGGTGCGGCCGCGCGCGCGATGCTAAATTTCGGGTTGGAACATATGCGCATTGTTGCACCGCGCGACGGCTGGCCCAATCCAGCGGCCATTGCCATGGCATCGGGGGCGGGGCGTGTGCTGGACGCAGCACGGCTCTCGCCGGATCTGGCGGATGCGGTGGGCGATTGCAGCTTTGTCTTTGCCACGACCGCGCGCGACCGAGACATGACCAAGCCTGTCTATACCCCCGAGGCCGCGATGGCGCTGGCCGCAGGCAAGATCGCCGCTGGAGAGCGGGTGGCAGTGCTGTTCGGTCCCGAACGCGCGGGGCTGGAGAATGACGACATTGCTCGGGCAAACGCGATCATCTCCGTGCCGGTGAACCCGGAGTTCCCGTCGCTCAACCTCGCGCAATGCGTGCTGCTGACGGGTTACGAATGGATGCGCCAGCAGACCACGGCCACACCCGTCGTTCACGCGATGGCAGGCACTGACTGGGCCGACCATTCGGAGATCGAGCATCTGGCAAAGCACTACGAGGAGCGGATGGAAGAGGCGGGGTTCTTTTACCCCGAACACAAGGCCGCCTCAATGAAGACAAACCTGCGCAACATGTGGAGCCGCCTGCCACTGACACGCGCAGACGTGCAGATCCTGCACGGGACCTTGCGGCAGATGGTCCGTTGGAAGGAACGCGGCTAGACGCTGCGGGGCGGACGCACTACCTGTTGGCGCAACGACATTACGGAGCGATATCATGGCCACCAAACGCAAACTTTTCGAAGACGTAGGCACAGTGCAGGACAGGCCGGTTGCCACCAAGGGAGTGATCGACGCAGGCCGCAAAGGCGCGCGAACGTCGATCCGCAACTGGTTGATATCGTTGTTCATGCTGGTCTTCCTGATGATCCTCGTGGGCGGTGCCACCCGCCTCACGGATTCGGGGCTGAGCATCACGGAATGGCGCCCGCTCACCGGTTCCATCCCGCCGCTGAGTGCAGCAGATTGGGAGGCCGAATTTGCCAAATACCAGCAGATTGACCAGTTCCGCCTGCAACACGCCTGGATGACACTGGCAGATTTCAAAGAGATTTACTGGTGGGAATGGGGGCACAGGCAGCTGGGCCGCGTGATCGGGCTGGTCTGGGCCATCGGGTTCTTCTGGTTCCTGCTGCGCCGCCAGATCCCCACAGGCTGGACGCCGCGCCTGCTGCTGCTGGGCGCGCTCGGCGGGCTTCAGGGGGCGATTGGCTGGTGGATGGTGTCCTCCGGCGTGACGTCGGGCACCACAATCACCACAGTAGCCAGTACGCGATTGGCCACGCATCTGGGACTGGCTTTTGTCATCATGGGACTGATCACGTGGTACGCGCTCAGCCTCAGCCGCAAGGAGCGGGATCTGATGCAGGCGCGCCGCGCCAAGGAGGGCAAACTCTATGGCCTGTCCACAGGCCTTTTGCATTTTACCTTCCTGCAGATCCTCATCGGTGCGCTTGTTGCGGGCATTGACGCAGGCCGCACCTACACCGACTGGCCGCTGATGGCGGGACAGTTCTTTCCGCCGCAGTCCTTCGTGCTGGAGCCGGTCTGGATCAACTTCATCGAAAACCCCGGTCTGGTGCAATTCATCCACCGCATGACGGGTTATGTCCTGTTCGCCTTTGCCATTGTTGTCTGGCTGCGCGGGCGCAAATCGGCACACCCCGTGACGCGCGGTGCGTTTAACGCAGTGTTCATCGCACTGACGCTGCAGGTTCTGCTGGGGATCACCACCGTTCTCTATGAAGCGATCCTGCCTGTCGCGCTGACCCATCAGGCGCTGGCCGTGCTGTGCTGGGTGCTGATCCTGCGCGCGCGGCATTTGTCGCTGTATCCAATCACCACATCGCTCAGAGGAGCCCGCGCATGACCGCATATGAAGACCTGATGGCATTCACCCGTGATACCCTCGCACTGGGGCAGGTTGCCGGGCGTCTGGGCTGGGATCAGGAAACCATGATGCCGCGCGGCGCCGCCCCCCAGCGGGCCGAAGAAATGGCGGCGATGGAGAGCGTGCTGCACGCGCGCAGGATTGATCCGCGCGTAAAGGACTGGCTGGAGGAGATTGACGACACAAAGCTGGATAATGTCGGCCAAGCGCAGATGCGCCACATCCGCCGCAGTTTTGCACGCACCAGTAAAGTACCGGCAGCCCTTGCCACGCGGCTGGCAAAACTTACCTCCGCCGCGCAGGGCATCTGGGCCGAGGCACGTGCCGCCGATGACTTTGCCGCCTTCGCACCCACGCTGGCCGAAGTGATCATGCTCAAACGTGAAGAGGGGCAGGCGCTGGCGGCGGGCGGTGATGTCTATGACGCGATGCTCGAGGACTATGAACCGGGCACCACCGCTGCCGATCTGGACGCGATGTTCGGCGCGATGCGGCCTGTCCTGTCGGACCTGCGCGCCGCCGTGCGCGCGGCGACGGGGCCTGCACCGCTAACCGGCACATTTGACGAGGGCGCGCAGATGAAGCTGACGCGCACGCTCGCCAAGGCCTTCGGCTATGACATGACGCGGGGGCGCGTGGACAAGGCTGTGCATCCGTTCTCCTCCGGCTCGGGGCTGGACGTGCGCATCACCACACGTACGAACCCCTCCGACCCGTTCAATTGTTTCTATTCCACCATCCACGAGGTTGGCCACGCCGCCTATGAGCAGAACATCAGCGACAGCTACCTGCTGACCCCGCTGGGCAGTGGCGTCAGCATGGGCGTTCATGAGAGCCAGAGCCGGATCTACGAAAACCAGATCGGCCGCAGCCGCGCCTTTACCGGCTGGCTGTTCGGTCAGATGAAAGACGCTTTTGGCGATTTCGGCGTGAAGGACGAAGATACATTCTATGCCACGGTCAACCGCGTTGGGGCGGGCTTCATCCGCACCGAAGCGGATGAGTTGCAGTACAACCTGCATGTGCTCATGCGCTTTGATCTCGAGCGTGCGCTGATGTCCGGTGATCTGCTGGTGAGTGAGCTTGAGGCCGCCTGGAACGACCGCTTTGCGGCCGATTTCGGCTATCCCGTGGACAAGCCGTCTAACGGTGTGTTGCAGGACGTGCATTGGTCTGTTGGGCTGTTTGGATACTTCCCGACGTACAGCTTGGGCAATGTCTATGCCGGTTGCCTGAATGAAGCGATGCGCACAGCACTTCCCGATCTGGATGCGGATCTGGCAAAAGGCGACACCTCGCGTGCAACCGACTGGCTGGGTGTAAATGTGCAAACACACGGGGGGCTGTATGAGCCGCGCGAGGTTATTACGCGCGCGGCAGGGCAGGTGCCTTCCGAAGCGCCGCTACTGGCCTATCTGACAGAGAAATTCAGCGGCATCTACGGTTTGTAACGGGTTATCAGTCAGCCAGATCATACGGCGTGATCGGGGATGCGGGCATAGATGCCGTTGCACCGCGCCACGTCGGGCACCTGCGTGATGCCAAACGCGGAAGGGAAACCCGGTGCAACTGCTCGCTCGCTATTGCAGGCACCGGGTTTAAACGTCTAGGTTCGTTATACCTTCTATGGGTTTAGTTTTTCCCCGAGCCGCTATCGGAAGTGGCGCCCAATTTTTGGTTGTCAAAGCGGGCCTTGCGCAACCGTGCAGTTTTTGCATGACGCGCCTCTGCTTCGTCGTTTTTTATCACACGCACGATGCGCGTGGTCTTTTCAAGCGCTGTTTCTTTGCGCGCGCCGGAGGCTGTAACCTCGGCCAGCTCTTGTAATTTGGTCATAAATTATCTCCTTGGTGGTGTGTTTTTGAACGCTGGAATTGAGGTGTCAGGCGGTCTTTGCTGCCTTAGGCACAACCAGAACAGGGCATGGCGCCGAGTTCGTCACCTTGCGGGAAACCGGTTTACGCAACAAAGTATCGATCCATGATTGGTTCGGCGAACCAACCACTATGAGATCCGCAGCGCATGCACCGGCATATTCGACAACTACTCTTTCGAATTGCCCGCGCCGGACCTTGATGTCCACCTCGATGCGCGAACCCACCTCGGCCCTCAACGCTTCAAGTTGCTTGGTTCGGTCGGCGACCAACTCCGTTTCATCCACCACACTACGCGGAACGGCGGCAACCGTCGGTCCGGCACTTGCCAATGTGGACATTTCGACGTCCGGTGAAACTACGCCCAGCAAGAAAACTTTGCCGTTCGTAACCTGCGCCATGCTACACGCCTTTTCAGTGACGGTTCGGTTCATGTCATGGTCGAAACTTGTCACCACCATAATCCGCTTGAAACCGGAATCCCGAGAGCAGGATGCATCAGTTTCATCAAAGGTGTTGATGTCTTCCGGTTGCACCAATGCGGACTGGAGATCCTTGGCGTCATGCGCCGGTTCGTCCAAGGGCATGCCTTTAGAAGTCGCTTGCAGTAATTGTTCTGCATCCAGTGCTGTTGATCTGAGGATTTTTTCCTCGGCGTCACTGGATCTGGTCTCATCGCTTGAAACTTGATCCGCTGTTTCGGAACAGGGAGAGTGTTCAGATGGTGTCGTTTTCGAACAAAGCGTCATGTAACTCCTTTTAAGCCACGACCGTATGTCAATCGCGCTGTTGATGTCGGATGAATTGGATTGTTCGCCAGGGTTTTGGGTCGGTCACTTCGGCGCTTGCGGGGGCAAAGGACTGTCGCTCCATCGCCCGCATATTTCCCTGCTCTCAAGAGGGGATTATGAACTTCGCCTCCTTATACACTGAAAAATCAGCAATATTCAAGGGCAGCTCAACCAGAGACTTTCGGCATTGATCTATGATGCGTTTGCCGCGCGGGTGTCTGGTGCTGTTGTGTATTCGCCAGGTGCCATCGGTTTTCCATACGCAACCGGGCTTGTTGTGGGGGCTTTGTTGGATCGGCAACTTATGGGGAGTGGGGTGCCTTCCGAGGGTGACGCCGGTCGGAAAAGTCAGCCATCCGTTAGGAACTCTAGCGCCAAAAACAAAAGAGCCGCCTCGAATTGAAGCGGCTATTTTGCATAATGTCCGAGCGGATCAGTCAGCTTCGGCTGCGCTCTCGTCACTGTCGAGATCTTCACCCTGATCCGCAATCCATGCGACGGATACGACTTCCTCGCCCTTGCCAGTGCTGAAAACCTTGACCCCACCAGCCGAGCGTGAGCGGAAGGAGATGCCTTCGACCGGTACACGGATCGACTGGCCCTTTGAGGTCGCCAGCATGATCTGGTCGTCCATCTCTACGGGGAAGCTCGCCACGATTTCGCCCAGCGGCAGACCTTTGGTCCAGGCCGTGACACCCATCCCGCCACGACCACGCAGCGGATAGTCATGCGAGGAAGACAGCTTGCCAGCACCGCCTGCGGTGATCGTCAGGATCAGGTTTTCGGCAGCGGACATCTCGACATAGCGCTCGTTCGAGAAGTTCGGATCGGCGGGGGCTGCTTCCTCGTCGTCTTCTGACGCTTCATCTGCCAATCCGGCCATCGCGCGGCGCATCTTCAGGTAGGCGGTGCGTTCCTCGGATGCCGCATCAAAGTGGCGGATGATCGACATGGACACCACGCGGTCATCGCCCAAGAGCTTGATCCCACGCACACCGACCGAGTTGCGGCTGTTGAACACCCGCACATCTGTCGCACGGAAGCGAATCGCGCGGCCCGAGTTGGTGACCAGCATCACATCGTCATCGTGGCTGGCGATGCGGGCGTTGATCAGGGTCGTGCCTTCATGCTCGTCCTCGAACTTCATGGCGATCTTGCCGTTGCGCATGACGTTGGTGAAATCCGACAGTTTGTTGCGGCGCACGGTGCCTGCGGAGGTGGCAAAGACAACCTGTAGGTCGTCCCAATCCTTTTCATCCCGGTCTACCGGCATGATCGCGGCGATGGAAACGCCCGTGGGGATGGGCAGGATGTTGACAATGGCCTTGCCCTTGGAGGTGCGACCGCCCTGTGGCAGGCGCCATGTCTTGAGTTTGTAGACCATGCCATCGGTGGTGAAGAACAACAACTGCGTGTGCGTGTTGGCCACGAACAGCGTGGTGACCACGTCCTCTTCCTTGGTGGCCATCCCCGACACACCTTTGCCGCCACGGCGCTGGCTGCGGAAATCGGCCAGCGGCGTGCGTTTGATGTAGCCGCCGGAGGTGACGGTCACGACCATATCCTCGCGCTCGATCAGGTCTTCGTCTTCCATGTCGCCGGACCAGTCGACAATTTCGGTGCGGCGTGGCACGGCAAACAGATCACGCGTCTCGGCCAGTTCATCACGGATGATGGACATAATGCGGTCGCGGCTGCCCAGGATTTCAAGGTATTCCTTGATCTTGGCGGCCAGCTCTTCCAGCTCGTCCGTCACTTCCTTGACGCCGATCTGGGTCAGGCGTTGCAAGCGCAGCTCGAGGATCGCGCGGGCCTGTGTCTCGGATAGGTTATAGGTGCCGTCGTCGTTGGCGGTATGTGTGGGATCGTCGATCAGGGCGATGTATTCAAGGATGCTAGCAGCGGGCCAGCGGCGGGTCATCAGCTTTTCGCGCGCTTCCGATGCATCGGCAGATGACCGGATGGTCGCGACGACTTCGTCGATGTTGGTGACAGCCACGGCCAACCCGCACAGGATATGGCTGCGTTCGCGCGCCTTGCGCAAAAGGAATGCGGTACGGCGCGCCACAACGTCCTCGCGGAAATCGATGAAGCAGGTGAGGAAGCGGCGCAGCGTCAGTGTCTCGGGCCGGCCACCGTTCAGCGCCAGCATGTTGCAGCCGAAGTAGGTCTGCATGGGCGTGAAACGGAAGAGCTGGTTCATCACCACTTCGGCAGTCGCGTCGCGCTTCAGCTCGACCACGACGCGCACGCCGTTGCGGTCGGATTCGTCCTGAACATGCGCGATGCCTTCGATCTTCTTGTCGCGGGCCGCCTCTGCGATCCGCTCGATCATGGTGGCCTTGTTCACCTGATAGGGAATTTCGTCGATAACAATGGCCCAGCGGTCCTTGCGGATTTCCTCGATCCGCGTTTTGGAGCGGATGATGACGCTGCCACGCCCCTCAAGATATGCTTTGCGCGCACCGGAACGGCCCAGCATGATACCACCGGTTGGGAAATCGGGGCCGGGAACATATTCGATCAATTGCTCGGACGTGAGATCAGGCTCATCAATCAACGCCAGACAGGCATCGATCACTTCGCCAAGGTTGTGCGGCGGAATGTTGGTCGCCATGCCCACGGCGATACCGCCGGCGCCATTGACCAGCATGTTCGGAAAACGAGCTGGCAAAACCGTGGGCTCGCGGTCCTTGCCGTCATAGTTGTCCTGAAAATCAACGGTTTCCTTGTCGATGTCGGTCAGCAGATAGGCGGCAGGTTTGTCCATGCGCACTTCGGTATAGCGCATGGCCGCTGCGTTATCGCCGTCCATCGAGCCGAAGTTGCCCTGACCGTCCAGCAGCGGCAGCGACATGGAGAAATCCTGCGCCATGCGCACCAGCGCGTCATAGATCGCGCTATCGCCGTGGGGGTGGTACTTACCCATCACGTCTCCTACGGCGCGGGCCGATTTGCGGTAGGGCTTGTCGTGTGTGTTACCCGCCTCGTGCATGGCATAGAGAATGCGCCGGTGTACGGGCTTCAGGCCATCACGCAGATCGGGGATCGCGCGGCTTACGATCACGCTCATCGCGTAATCGAGATAGCTCGTGCGCATCTCTTGCTCGATCGTGACCGAAGGCCCGTCGTACACGGGCCGCTCGGGGCGGTTTTCGTCTGCGTTTTCAGGTGTTTCCGGCGTATCGGTCAAAGTCTGTCCCAGCTTGGCTGATGTGTTCTATATCTTGCGTGTCACTATAGCGCGAAGGCCATATGAGGTGCAATCCCGCCGGGGGATTTGGCAGGTAGGCAGCGTGGTGAAGGGCGGCAATACATTGTTATTATTAAAGACTTTATCGCCAATCCCGCCATTGGGGGGTGAATGGAAAGCGGGGGCAAAAACCGTTTTACGCCACGTTATGTCCCCTAGCTCCTATTTGCTGCCTAAAGTGGTCCCGAAATACCGAGGAGGATATACCATGCAACGCCTGCTGACCAACACCGAAACCATCACTGTAACAACGCTTGAGGACGTGCCTTCCGCGCCGCTGGAGGCAGGGCAGGCGCGGTTGAAGCTCGATAGTTTTGCGCTGACCGCGAACAACGTGACCTATGCAGCGTCGGGCTTCGCCATCGGCTACTGGAAGTTCTTCCCGACGGGGATTGAAGGGCAGGGGTTGGTGCCGGTCTGGGGCACGGCAGAAGTGGTGGAGAGCGATTGCACGGATCTGGCGGTGGGGACACGGCTCTATGGATTTTATCCGTTGGCGGAGGAGTTGGTGATCGCGCCGGAAAGCGACGGGCAGGGAGGGTTTGTAGATGCGGCACCCCACCGCGCCGACCTGCCTGCGGTCTACAACCGCTACACACCCGTGCGCGGCGGAGATGATCATCTGCGCGCACTGCTGCAACCGCTGCTGGCCACGTCCTATCTGCTGTTTGACTGGCTCATGGACAATGACCGCTTCGGCGCGGAGCAGATCATCATCGGCAGCGCGTCCTCCAAGACCGGCCTTGGCCTGTGTAAATATCTGGCCGAGCCTCAAGGGCGGGCCTACAAGATCATCGGCCTGACCTCCGCGGGCAACCGCGCCTTTGTCGAAGGCTTGGGCGCTTGCGACCGTGTGATGAGCTATGACGAGGTCGAGGATCTGCCGAAAGTGCCTTCGGTCTATGTTGACATGTCCGGCAATGCCGCAGTTAAATCCCGCGTTCACAGGGCCTTGGGGGGCGAGCTTAAACACTCTTCCGCCGTAGGGATCAGCCACTGGGACCAGTTCCAGCCGCAAATCAAACTCGACGGTGTGAAGCCGCAGTTCTTTTTCGCCCCCGCCCAGATTGCCAAGCGGCGCGAGGAATGGGGGCCGGGCGTGATCGAGAAACAGATCACGCAGGCGTGGAAGCGGTTGGCCGCCGATGCGGGCTCTTGGCTGGATGTGAAGGTCCACACCGGGATCGCGCAGGCGGCGGATGTCTATGGCGCACTGGCCTTGGGCACGGCCAATCCGCGGGACGGGCACATCATCCAGCTCTCAGGCTGAGCAGCTGGCCCCGCCTAAAACGCAGAACTTGGCGCAATGGGGATGGTTGAGTGCCACATCACGTTCGGCCTCCTCCAGCGTTTCGCCCAGTTCGAATTCGGGCGAATACGGCAGCAGGGTGCAGGCCAGCACCGCGGGGCGCTCGGCGCCGCGCCGTTTGACGACCATCCGCGAGGATGCACACATCACCGCGTCGGGCGATTTGTCGAGAATACCCCAACAGGCAGTGGTGATTTCGGGCACTTCGACGCTTTCGTCCATTTCGGGGAAAAGCACAGTCATTGCAGGGTCTTGTGCATCTATGTTAAAGCCGTGCTCGGCATAGAACGCAGCGTAGCCCGCGCGGCTGTCCGCATCGGTATCCTCAAAGACCGACCGGCCGGCCACAGCCATTGTAAATCCGTTGTCGCGCAGCCATTCCATCCCCTTGATGGTTTTTTCCAACGCGCCCGCACCCCGCTCGGCGTCATGCAGATCGCGGCGGTAATGATCCACGGAAATGCGCAGCACCAGCTTGCCCGGATAGGTCGCCTGAAGCCGCAACAGCCCTTCGCGCATTTTCTTGCGCATCATCGGCAGCATCGCATTGGTCAGGATCAGCACATCATACCCACGTTCGAGCGCGGCCTCGGTCATCTCGATCATCTGAGGGTTCATGAAAGGCTCGCCGCCGGTAAAGGCGATCTCGCGCACACCCCAATTGCGCATCTCCAGCTGGTCAAGGTAATCGCGCACCTCATCCGCCGTGATATAGACCAGCGCATCGTTGGTCGGGCTCGACAGGATATAGCAGTTGGCACATTCGATGTTGCACAAGGTGCCTGTATTAAACCACAGGGTCTGCGCATTGCTCAGTGCCACGGTTGCGCGCGGCTCGCCTTTTGCGGTCACGTCAGGGTCTTGAAACTTTCCCTGATTCGCCAATGCAATGTCCTTCATTGGGCGCGCCCTCCTTGTTCTGTTTACTCTGTCTTCAGATGTGGTATCGGCACCAGAGATGCAAGAAAAGAGCCGCATTGCGCAGACACACTCTTGTGATCTTTCGGTTTTTCGTTATGTTTGCGCTAACATCAAGGCGAGGGGTGCTTTCCCCTCCGCTCGCGCTGGTAACACCGGAGCCGCGTGATACAGTCGGTTTTGGTCGCATTCCGGGTGCGACAGCACAAAGGGCCCATTCAATGGTTTCACGAGTCATCCCCGTTGATCCCTTCGATCTGGTGATTTTTGGTGGCACTGGCGATCTGGCACGGCGCAAAATCCTGCCGGGGCTTTTCCGCCGCTTTTGCGCAGGTCAGATGCCGGAAGACGCGCGTATCATCGGCGCTGCGCGAAGCGAGCTGGACACAGACGGCTACCGCCAGATGATCCGCGAGGCGATTGCGGAATTCGGTGGCGAGCAAGCCTGCGGTGATGCCCATCTGGACAAGTTTCTGGGGCAGCTGGAATACGTTACGATAGATGCTCTTGGCGTGGATGGCTGGGAAGAGCTGCAAGCGCTGATGGCAGGTACCCACCGGATCGAGGCCTATTACTTCTCCGTAGCACCCGCATTGTTTGGTGATATCGCCGAGCGGTTACAGAAATGGGGCATGGCGGACGCGAAGGCACGGATCGTGGTTGAAAAACCCTTTGGCCGTGATTTGGAGACAGCGCGCACACTCAACCAAACGCTGGCGGCCTACTTCAACGAAGACCAAATTTACCGGATCGACCATTATCTGGGCAAGGAAACCGTACAGAACCTTATGGCTGTGCGCTTTGGCAATATGCTGTTCGAGCCGTTGTGGAACAGCCAGTATGTCGACCACATCCAGATCACCGTTGCCGAAACCGTAGGTGTCGGGGGCAGGGGTGAATACTATGACAAGTCCGGTGCCATGCGCGATATGGTGCAAAACCACCTGATGCAGCTCTTGTGTCTGATTGCGATGGAGCCGCCCGCGCGGTTCGATCCAGATGCGGTGCGCGATGAAAAGCTGAAAGTGATCCGCGCGCTGGACCCGGTTGCGTCCTACCATATCGTGCGTGGCCAATATCAGGCGGAGCCGTGCAACGAGGCGAAAAATCCCGGCTATCGCACCGCAGTCGATAACCCGCGTTCGCGCACCGAAAGCTTTATTGCCCTGCGCACCGAGATCAGCAACTGGCGTTGGGCGGGCACGCCGTTTTACCTGCGCACGGGCAAACGTCTGGCCGCGCGCTCCTCCGAGATCACAGTGGTGTTCAAGGACACCCCGCACAGCATCTTCGGCGAGGACGCAGGCCGCCACCGCAACGTCCTGTCTATACGTCTGCAACCGAACGAGGGCATCACGCTGGGCGTGACCATCAAGGAACCGGGGCCGGGGGGCATGCGCCTTATCGACGTTCCCCTGGACATGTCCTTTGCCGAAACGCTCAACCCCGAGGATGTCGAACATGTCGATGCCTATGAGCGCCTGATCATGGATGTGATCCGTGGCAACCAGACGCTGTTCATGCGCGGGGACGAGGTGGAGGCTGCCTGGGCGTGGACCGATCCGATCATCAAGGGCTGGGAGGCACGCAACGATGTGCCCAAACCCTATGACCATGGCAGTACCGGCCCCACGGACGCGGAAGACATGATGCGCCGTGAGGGCCGCGAATGGCGAAAGTTGATACAATGAACCTGATCGAATATCCCGACCGTGACACCCTTATGGCAGGCGTTGCCAAGGCACTGGCTGATGATCTGGTCGCAGCGCTTGCCGAGCGTGAGGCTGTGACACTCGCGATACCCGGTGGCACCACGCCCGGTCCTGCCTTTGATGCATTGGCCGCCATGCCGCTGGATTGGGCGCGGGTGAATATCCTGCTAACCGATGAACGCTGGGTGCCGGAGAGTGATCCGCAATCCAACGCCGCGCTGGTGCGAGCGCGGTTGCTACAAGGCCCCGCTGCCGCTGCGATGTTCACCCCTTATTATACGGATAAGGTGGATATAGACACGGCTGCTGGCACACTGTCTTCGCAATTGTCATCCCTGCTGCCGGTGGACGTGATGCTGTTGGGCATGGGGGCGGACATGCACACTGCCTCTCTTTTTCCGGGGTCGGAAGGGCTGGAGGATGCGCTGGCCGTGGACGCGCAGATGCTGGTACCCGTCACAGTTGCGGGCCAGCAGACCCGCCGGTTCTCCCTCAGCGCTCCGGTGTTGCGCAGTGCGCGCACGAAACACCTCCTGATCACAGGTACTGAAAAACGCGAAGCCCTTTTGCGGGCTTCCGAATTGCCAGACGCGCTGGCGCCCGTCCAGACCGTGCTTCCAACTGCCACCATTCACTGGAGCGCGACATGACCCATTGGACGGTGCTCAGCGCGCAACAGGCCGCACATGCGAGCCGCCCCATCGCGGATCTGTTCAAAGATCCAGCCCGCGCCCGCGACTTTGCCGTGCAGACGGGCGATCTCTATTTCGACTATTCCAAGACCAATATTGACGCGGCCACCCGCGACACACTGCTGGCGCTCGCGCGCGATGCAGGCGTGCAGGCGCGCCGCGAAGACATGTTCACAGGCGTTGCCATCAACGAGACCGAGAACCGCGCAGTGCTGCACACCGCTCTGCGCAATCTTGACGGTGGGCCGGTGATGGTGGAGGGCGAAGACGTCATGCCTGCCGTGCACGAGACGCTCAGCCGCATGCGCCGCTTTGCCAGTGAGATTCGCAACGGACAATATACGGATGTGGTCAACATTGGCATCGGCGGCTCTGATCTGGGGCCTGCGATGGCCGTCCGCGCCTTGTCACCCTATCATGACGGGCCACGCTGCCATTTCGTCTCCAACGTCGATGGTGCGGATATTGCCGACACGCTGCGCGGGCTGGACGCGAATACCACATTGGTCATTGTCGCTTCCAAAACCTTTACCACCATAGAGACCATGACAAACGCGCGCACCGCACGCGCCTGGATGTCCGATCACGGTGGCGATCCGAAAACGCAGTTTGCCGCCCTTAGCACAGCCGAAGACAAAACTGCCGCCTTCGGTATCGATCCGGCCTGCGTCTTCGGGTTCGAGGATTGGGTGGGGGGGCGCTATTCCGTTTGGGGCCCCATCGGCCTGTCGCTGATGATTGCCATCGGCCCCAAGGCCTTTGATGCCTTCCTGCGCGGTGCCCAGGCCATGGACACGCATTTCCGCGCCGCCGAGTTGCATGAAAACATGCCGGTATTGCTGGCCCTGACGGGCATCTGGCACAACCAGATCTGTGACTACGCCACCCGCGCCGTGCTGCCCTATGATGAACGCCTGAGCCTGCTGGCCAGCTACCTCCAGCAGCTGGAGATGGAATCCAACGGCAAATCTGTGCAGCGCAACGGTGCCCCCAGTGCGCGCCACACCGGACCTGTCGTTTGGGGCGCGGCCGGCACCAACGGCCAGCACGCGTTTTACCAACTTATTCACCAGGGCACACGCGTCATTCCCTGCGAATTCCTGCTGGCTGCCAACGGTCACGAACCTGACCTCGCCCACCACCATCAGCTGCTGGTCGCCAATTGCCTCGCCCAGTCCAAAGCCCTCATGTTGGGGCGCAGCCTGGATGAGGCGCGCCAGATTGCATCCGCCAAAGGCTTCACCGGTGCGGAGCTTGAGCGTCAGGCTCGTCACCGCGTATTCCCGGGAAATCGACCCTCTACCACCCTGCTTTACCCACAGATGGACCCGTTCACACTGGGCCAGATCATCGCCCTGTATGAACACCGGGTCTTTGTGGAAGGCGTCATCCTTGACATCATTTCGTTCGACCAATGGGGCGTCGAGTTGGGCAAAGAGCTTGCAACATCGCTGCAACCTGTCGTTGACGGCACCCAAGATGCCAGCAACGAAGATCCTTCTACGCAGGCGCTGGTTAATTTCATTCATCGCCACCGCGACTGATCTACGCGTTCCCGTCGGCCACAAATATCCCGCTGGGGACGGGCACTTAAATCAGAACCAGATATTCATCCTGAAACGCGCGATGCTGAGATTGCCTGCCTACACTATGTCGGGCTTTTGCCAATGTTAAACGCCCGCCCTGGTCTGAGGACCGATAGCCAAGAGCAAAAGGCATCACCAGAATGGCGAAGCCGGTGCCTGAAAACGAAAAAACGCCCCGAAGGGCGCATTTCAAAGCCGAAAGTAAACGGCGTGGATCAGCCGCCCCATGTGCGGACAGTGCCACAATCCATGTGAACAAAGTTGGAACCGGAATACCGCCCCACACCACCACCGCGGCACACGGCAGCAGCTTTAGCAATCTGGTTGACCGAGCGCGAGGAGAGGCGGAGATCGGCAGCCTGACCGCGCATGTGCAACGAGTTCTTTGCAACACCACCAGAGCGGGACCGGAGCATCGCATTGGTCTTAGGGCTGCGGTAGCCGGACAACAGCATATAGGGCTCGTTCACATCCAGCAGGTTATGCGCTGCTGCCATGATATCAACGGTGCGAAGGTCGATTTTGACAACATCGTTAGTGCGCCAGTCGCGCATGAAGTGATTCACTTCATTCACTGCGTCGCCGATGTAATTGCCTTCGATCCAGTAGATCATGTCGATGCGTTCGCCCGTGCGACCGGAATACATCTTGATCCGGCGGATATCACCTGCGCCGCGCAGGAAACCTGCTGCATTTGCAAACGTCGGAGCCGCTGTGACTGCTGTTGCTGCAAACGCGCCGAGAAGGCCGCGGCGGGTCATGCCCGTTGTGCTTTTAACTGTCATACTGTCTGTCCCGTTTCCTGCCAAAGTGAGGCATGCCTGTGGATTCTGCCTATGTGCCCGCAATGTTACACGGGCCGTGTTATCATCTCCCCAGATGCCTCTTCTCTATTGCATACGCAAAAAATGGAACCAAGAGGTGAATCCGGTAGTTATGTGATAGGGATAATTTTAGGCGAATTCTTGCGCATGGAATGTCATGTCCCGAAAATCACCACCCCGGGTGCTGTCAAATTGCCGATGTTTCAGATTTTTCGCGATCTGTCGCCTTTGTGAGTGGACTTGCTGCTTGCGCCTTGGGCATAAATTTTACAAAGAAAAATACAGAAATTTCAGGGGTTAATTGATGTTGCCGTACACGCGAATTCTTTCCGCACCCAAGACTGTCCTTTTCGCGCTGGCTTTAGGGGCGGTGTTCCTGCTGCCGCCGCAACCAGCGGGCGCACAGGTGACAGCCTTCAAGCAGGCAGTTGCCGAAAGTGGGTCGCGCGACGAGGACATCGCGAAATTCTACCGCTCCAACAACTTCGAGGGCATCTGGACCGGCGCAGAGGACATCCACGTCGCCCGCCGTGCAGCCTTGCTTGATGCGCTGCGCCATGCCGGTGATCACGGTCTTCCTGTGGCCCGCTATGACACCGCCGCACTGGAGCGCCAGATGCGCGATGCGCGCTCGGACCGCGATCTGGGCATGATCGAGGTGGAGATGACGCGCATGTTTTTGCAATATGCCCGCGACATCCAGAGTGGCGCGCTGGTCCCGGGGCAGGTGCTGAACGCGATCAAGCGCGAGGTGGAATATACCGACCGCGCCGAGCTGATTGCGGGTCTTCTGTCCGCTCAGCCTGCGGCGTACCTGCGCGGTCTGGCGCCGCGCACTGTCGAATATGCGGCCCTGCTGAAGCAAAAGATGCTGTTGAAAGAACAGGCGCGCAATGGTGGCTGGGGGCCAACGGTCAATGCAGGATCGCTCAAGCCGGGCGACAGCGGACCTGCCGTACTGGCGTTGCGCAACCGTCTGATGGTCATGGGCTATCTGGCGCGGTCCAACGCGAAAACCTATGACACGGCCATGGCTGCTGCGGTGCTGGCCTTCCAGACCGCACACGGGCTGGAGTCCGATGGCGTGGCGGGCAGTGGCACGATCAAGGAACTGAACCAGAGCATCGACAGCCGCCTCAAGTCCGTTCTGGTGGCGATGGAGCGCGAGCGCTGGTTGCATCGCGAGCGCGGCCAGCGGCACATTCTGGTGAACATCACTGATTTCACGGCCAAGATCATCGACGAAGGACGCATTACCTTCGAGACACGCTCGGTCGTGGGCGCGCTTGGCTCGGACCGCGAAACGCCAGAGTTTTCCGACGAGATGGACCATATGGTCATCAACCCCAGCTGGTATGTCCCGCGCTCGATCGTCGTGGGCGAATACCTGCCTGCGCTGCGCAACAACCCCAACGCCGTGCGCCACATCGAGATCACAGACAGCCGCGGCCGTGTGGTCAACCGTGGCTCGGCCAATTTTGCTAAATATACAGCGCGCAGCTTTCCCTATTCCATGCGCCAGCCGCCCAGCCCCACCAACGCGCTGGGTCTGGTGAAGTATATGTTTCCGAACAAATACAACATCTACCTGCATGACACCCCGGCCAAATCGCTATTCTCGCGCGAGGTCCGTGCGTTCAGCCACGGGTGTATCCGCCTGAACGATCCGTTCGACTTCGGCTATGCGCTGCTGGCCAAGCAGGAGGTCGATCCTGAAGGCTTCTTCCAGTCCCAACTGCGCACCGGGCGCGAGACGCGGGTAAATCTGGCAGAGCCTGTGCCAGTGCATATCATCTACCGCACTGCCTTTACCGACGCCAAAGGCAATCTGAACTTCCGCCGCGACATATACGACCGCGATGCGCGTATCTGGGATGCGCTGCAAAAGGCAGGGGTGGAACTGGGCGACATTCGAGGCTAAGTCTGCGTGCAACCTCAGGGGAGCACACCATGACCCATACTGTAGAACAGATCGCGGCGGCGCTGGGGGCACAAGCCTTTGGCGCCACTGATATTATGATTACGCGTGCGGCCGAACCTGCAATGGCGGGACCAGACGATCTGGCGCTTGCGATGAACCCCAAGTTTGCCGAAACGCTCGGGCAGGGGCGGGCACGGGTTGCCATGCTATGGGAAGGGGCCGACTGGCAAGCGCTGGGGCTGGACGCCGCAATCATCGCGCCGCGCCCGCGCTATGCCATGGCAGGACTTACAAGAATGCTGGACGCGGGGCAGGGCTTTGGGGCTGGTATACATCCCACCGCCTTTGTCGATCCCGAAGCGGTACTCGGGGAGAACGTCAGTGTCGGGCCCCTTGCCGTTATTTCCAAGGGTGCGCGCATCGGGGCGAACAGCATGATTGGGCCGCAGTGTTTTGTCGGCTGGAACGCTACGCTGGGCGAAGGCGCTTATCTGCGCGAAGCGGTCAGCATCGGCGCGCGCGTGAGCATCGGGGTCCGCTTCATCGCCCAACCTGGCGCGCGGATCGGCGGAGACGGGTTTTCTTTCGTCACGGCTGAGCCATCGAGCGTGGAGTCGGTCCGTAGAACCCTGGGCGATCAGGGGGACACAGCCGCGCAGGACTGGACGCGCATCCATTCGCTGGGATCGGTGACCATCGGCGATGATGTCGAGATTGGCATGGGGGCCACGATTGATTGCGGCACGATCCGCGATACGAAAATCGGCAATGGCACCAAGCTCGATAATCAGGTGCATCTGGGGCATAATGTGGTGATCGGGCGCAATTCGCTGATCTGCGGGCAGGTGGGCATCGCAGGCTCGGCCACCATCGGGGACAATGTGGTGCTGGCGGGTCAATGCGGTGTGAACGACAATATCTTCGTGGGCGACGGGGTGATCGCGGGCGGTGGCACGAAACTCATGTCGAACGTACCCGCAGGTCGTACCATGCTCGGCTATCCTGCGACGCAGATGGACAAGCAAGTAGAGAGCTACAAGGCGTTGCGCCGCCTGCCGCGTCTGTTGCGTGACGTTGTGGAATTGAAAAAAGCGGTTTTCAAAGACCCAAAGGATACCTAAATGCGCAGCATAACCGCGCAGGAGAGACAAATGAGCGTCAAGGATCAGGTCATCGCCATCATCGCTGAACAAGCTGTGCTGGAACCGGAGGACGTGACCCCCGAGAGCACGCTGGAAAGCCTCGGGATTGACAGCCTCGGGCTGGTTGAAAGCATCTTTGCAATTGAGGAAGCCTTCGACATTACGGTGCCGTTCAATGCCAACAATCCCGAACAGCAGGATTTTGACATCTCCTCCGTTGCAAGCATTATCGCAGGGATCGAACGGCTGCGCGCGGAACAGTCCGCCTGATGAAGCGGGTTGTCATCACAGGCGCGGGCACGGTCAATCCGCTCGGCCATACTGTAGCGCAGACATTTGCCGCAATGCGCGCGGGCCACTGTGGCATCGGCCCGCTGGACGTCCGTGATGTAGAGCGGCTGCAAATCCGCATCGGCGGACAGGTAACAGGTTTTGACCCCGACAGCCGCTTCACCCGCCAGCAACTATCGCTCTATGACCGCTTCACCCAGTTCACCCTTGCCGCTGCCACGGAAGCTGTAGCGCAGTCTGGACTGGTTTTTGACGGCGAGTTGGCAGACCGCGCAGGTGTCATTCTAGGAACAGCAGGCGGCGGCGTCACTACATGGGACGAAAACTACCGGACCGTCTATGAAGAAGGTAAAAACCGCGTTCACCCCTTTGTAGTGCCCAAGCTGATGAACAACGCGGCCGCTGCCCACGTGAGCATGCAGCACAATCTGAAAGGCCCGTCCTATACCGTCTCTACCGCCTGTGCCTCCTCCAACCACGCGATGGCCCAAGCGTTTATGATGATCCGGTCTGGCATGGCGCCTGTGATGCTGACTGGCGGATCTGAATCCATGCTGTGCTTTGGCGGGGTCAAGGCATGGGAAGGCCTGCGCGTGATGTCCAAGGACGCGTGCCGCCCGTTTTCTCTTGGCAGAAACGGCATGGTACAGGGCGAGGGGGCAGGTATCCTCGTATTCGAGGAATACGAGCACGCCCGGGCCCGCGGTGCTGAGATCCTATGTGAGGTCGCAGGCTGTGCCATGACGTCGGACGCCTCCGACATCGTGACGCCCTCGCAGGATGGTGCCGCCCGCGCCATGGCCGGTGCGCTGGCCGATGCCCGGATAGACGCCGCTGATGTGGGCTATATCAACGCCCATGGCACCGGCACCACCGCCAACGACAAGACGGAATGTGCGGCAGTGCGGCAGGTGTTCGGCCCGCACGCAGAGCGCCTGATGATCAGCTCTACCAAATCCATGCACGGCCATCTGATCGGCGGTACCGGCGCAGTCGAGTTGCTGGCCTGCATCATGGCCCTGCGCGACGGCGTGATTGCACCAACCATCGGCTATGAGGCGCCCGATCCCGACTGTGATCTGGATGTCGTGCCAAATACCGCACGCGATGCGCAGGTGGATGTGGCGCTGAGCAATGCCTTTGCTTTTGGCGGGATGAACGCGGTCGTCGCATTGCGCAGGATCTAGCATCTGTACGAAATGAAAAAGCCGCCCCCGAAGGAGCGGCCTTGCCTGCCTTAGCAGATGAAAGTGTTACTGCTCGATCACAGACACTTTGTCATACGAAGCAGTGAAGCCTTCCAGCGAGAGTGTAAGCTCAACTTTCTGATCCGGTGCAAGTGCAGGTACGATAGTCATTTTCGCTTCCTTGCCACGCTTGAACGCGGCCACATCCGCAGCCGTCAGACCCAGCCGTACATAGCAGCCGATCGGATTGCAGAACGCGTAAGGATAGCGCCGCGCCTTGTCACCATCAACCTGAACCGTGAACTGTGCGGGAAGGGCTGTTTCCAACGGCACAATAACTGTGGCGCCGGCCACCGCCTTGCCCCCATCAGGCAGGCGGAACAATGTCACTTCGGCAACGGGCGCGCCTTCGCCATCATCCAGAAGCTGGTACATCTGGCAAGGCTCTTCGCCCTCTTCCTGCCGGATGCAGCGCATCTCCCAGGCCCCGACCGTCTCGCGGGTATACGGCTGGCCAATCTCGCTGGCCGCCTCTGCGTCCTCGCCCAGGCTCAGCTGGTCTTCAACACTGGGTGCGGTCGCAGGTTCCGCCGCAGTTTCGGTTTCCGGGGCTGCTGTCTGTGCGATTACCGCAGCAGGTGTAAAAGCCGCGAGAGCAGCACACAGCGTAAGGGCTGTTGAAAAATAGGTCATCTGAAATCCGTCGTTTGTTTGCGGTTGCCTTGCTGTACCATCCTGCCGACGAGATGTCAGGGGGGATGCGCACTGCACGCAGAGCTTTGCAGCGTTTTTCTGCTGATTGCTGCCCGCTCTCCCGATTGCCCTGAGCATCGCATAAAAAAAGAGGGCGCAACCGGCCCTCTTTTTCAAATTTTTGCAACTCCCTGCCGGACTGAGCCGACTTATTGCCTACACGTTAGTAAAGCCTAGGCATACCGTCAACAGGAAAGCTTAAAAAGTTCACCCGCAAATTCAACTGTTTGTTAAAAATGCCGTGCCCGAAGGCACGGCCAGTCTGACAGGGAGGAAGTGTCTGCACCCAAAGGACATATGAATGTCAGACAAATCCACTGTGCGCCGCAAACGTTAAGTTAGTATGTGCGCGCGGTACGATGTTGTGCGATATGTGCAGAATATGTTGATATCTGGAGAATGGTTTAGTGAGCACGGATCTTTTCATCGGCGGCGGTGGGCCGGACCACGGTACGCAGCAGTTTTTGTCGCTCAAATACGCCAACCGGCACGGTCTGGTGGCGGGTGCCACAGGCACCGGAAAAACCGTGACGTTGCAAATCATGGCCGAGGGCTTCTCCAACGCCGGTGTTCCGGTGTTTCTGTCAGACGTCAAAGGAGACCTGAGCGGTCTTGCCCGTGCAGGCAACCCCGAACACAAACTCCACCAACCCTTTACCGAGCGTGCAGAAAAAATAGGGTTTATGGATTTCAAATATGAGGCGTTTCCCGTCACCTTTTGGGATTTGTTCGGTGAACAGGGTCACCCCGTGCGCACTACCGTTTCCGAGATGGGCCCACTGCTGCTGGCCCGATTGCTGGATCTGACCGAAGCTCAGGAAGGCATCATCAACATCGCCTTCCGCGTGGCCGACGAAGAAGGCATGGCGTTGCTCGACCTCAAGGATCTCCAGGCTCTGCTGGTCTGGATCGGTGAAAATGCCTCGGATCTGTCCTTGCGCTATGGCAATGTCTCTACCGCTTCCATCGGCGCGATCCAGCGCCGACTGCTGGTGCTCGAAAACCAAGGTGGCGCCAAGTTGTTTGGCGAGCCGGCACTGGCCCTGTCAGACCTGATGCGCACAGACGCGGGTGGACGCGGTATGATCAACATCCTCGCCGCCGATAAACTGATGGGTGCCCCTAAACTTTACGCTACCTTTCTGCTGTGGCTGTTGTCCGAATTGTTCGAGGAAATGCCAGAAGTCGGCGATTCCGACAAACCCAAACTGGTCTTTTTCTTTGATGAAGCCCACCTGCTTTTCGACGACGCGCCGAAGGTGCTGGTGGACAAAGTCGAGCAAGTCGCCCGACTGATCCGCTCGAAGGGTGTCGGTGTCTACTTCGTCACCCAAAACCCGGCTGACGTGCCCGAAGACATCCTAGGCCAGCTTGGTAACCGCGTGCAGCACGCTTTGCGTGCCTTCACCGCTAAGGACCAGAAAAACCTGCGCCTCGCCGCGCAGACCTATCGCGACAATCCTGCTTTCAGCACCGAGGAAGCCATCCGCGAGGTCGGCGTGGGCGAGGCTGTGACATCCATGCTCCAACCCAAAGGGGTGCCGGGCATCGTCGAGCGGACCTTGATCCGCCCGCCATCCTCGCAACTTGGTCCCATCACGGAAGCCGAACGGAGCGTGCTGATGGCAGCCTCAGCGATGGCGGGCAAATACGACACGCCACTGGACCGCACCAGCGCATTCGAAATTCTGCGCGGCCGCGCGGAAACAGCCGCAGCCGAGGCCGCAGCAGCTGAAGCGGCGCTGGAAAAGGCAGAGGCCAATGCCGAAAGCGCCGAAACACCCTCGCTGCGCGAGTTCAAGAATGCCCGGCGCTACGCGGGCAAGGGCACCACACAGACTCGCTCCAGCCGTAGCCGAGAGAGCGAAGGCCTCGGCGGCGCCCTCACCAATCTGGTGATTAAGGAACTCAAAGGCACCACAGGCCGCCGCATTGTACGTGGTATTATGGGTGGTCTGTTCAAAGGCCGTTGAAACAGTCGCGCGCCGTGTGTAACCCAAAGCGCGCGACAAATCTTCATCTTGTCAATTAAGCTCAATTCGGTCCGCTGATACCGACGCTTCCGCCCGCGTTATTTCTCAGGGATCAGTCCGCGTGGACTGAACCGCAGAACAAGGATCATGATCAGCCCCATCGTCATCAGCCGCATCTGTGCTGCACTGTCGATCAGATGCGCGCGCAGCCAGCTGTCCTCGGCCATGCCTGAAGTAATGATGTCCATCAGGAACAAGCCGATCGGCTCTACCTGAACCCAGAGAAACCAGATCAGGAAGCCGCCCAGAATGGCCCCTAGATTGCTGCCCGATCCGCCTACAATCACCATCACCCAGACAAGAAACGTAAACCGGAGCGGCTGGTAGGTTCCGGGGGTCAGTTGCCCGTCCAAAGTCGTCATCATCGCACCCGCAATGCCGCAGACGGCCGAACCCAGAATAAACACCTGCAAATGCCGCGCGGTCACGTCCTTGCCCATCGCCTCGGCCGCGACCTCATTGTCACGGATCGCACGCAGCATACGTCCCCAAGGAGAATTCAGCGCGCGCTGACTCAGCCAGAAGATGATCCCCAGCACTGCTGCAAACAGCACCACATAGAGCAGTTTGACCCAAAGCGTGGATCCCTCGACAGGATCAAGCCCGAGGCTCGCCGCACGCTCAACAAAGGCGGCAGAGTTTTGTAGATCCAGCTCATAGGGCACCGGACGCGGAACGCCGACCACGTTTTTCACGCCGCGTGTCAACCAGTCCTCGTTCTTCAGAACCGCGATGATGATCTCCGCGATCCCCAGCGTTGCGATCGCAAGATAATCCGAGCGCAGACCAAGTGCGGCTTTGCCGATCAGCCATGCCGCAGCCGCAGCGAACACCCCGCCAACGGGCCAAGCGATCAGCATAATCCAGCCATTATCACGGTAGGTATCCGGTGTGCCGGGGTTCAGCCCCCCGAGGTAGCCGGTTGCGGCGGGGTTGACCGCCTCGATCAATTCAACATTGGGGTCCAGAAATCCGCGAAATACGAAGAAGCCAAAAATCAGAATAGCCGTAATCGCAAGGCTTCGGTTGCGCCCCGGCGCCATGCGCCGGTAGGCAAACACCGCTGCGACAACCGTACCCGCGCCCAGAACCAGTGCCAGCAGCACACCTGGTCCGCCCGCAGAAAACGCACCGGGTGTCGCGGGCATGCCCACCAGCACTGCGGCAAGGCCACCCAGCGCTACAAACCCCATCACGCCCACGTTAAACAGCCCCGCAAACCCCCATTGCAGGTTTACCCCCAGCGCCATAATGGCCGAGATGATCCCCATATTGAGAATGAAAAGCGCGTTGTTCCAGCCCTGAAAGAACCCTGAAACAATGATCAGCGTGAACACCAGCGCAAACAGAAGCGTATTCTTTAGCGTATCGGTCATGTTGTGGACTGCCCTTTAAAGAGGCCCGTAGGCTTGAACAAAAGCACGATCAGCAGGATCACGAAGCTTACGGCGAATTTGTAATCTGTAGACATCAACTGGACGAGGCCGGACGGCTCCAGCGCTTCGGGCAGCAGGTATTCCAGCACCTTTTTCCACGCATAAGTAATCGTGACCTCAGAGAAAGCGATCACAAAGCCGCCCGCAATCGCGCCCAGCGGACTGCCAATGCCGCCCACGACAGCAGAGGCAAAGATGGGCAGCAGAAGCTGGAAATACGTGAAAGGCTTGAACGACTTATCCAACCCATAAAGCGTGCCTGCAATGGTCGCCAAGGCGGCGACGATGATCCAGGTCATCATGACCACCCGCTCGGGGTTGATGCCCGACAGGAGGGCCAGATCTTCGTTATCCGAATAGGCGCGCATGGATTTCCCCGCCCGCGTCTTGTTGAGAAACCAGAACAGAAGCGCCACAACCACAATTGCGGTGACAACCGTGATCACCTGCGTGGTGCGGATGCCGAGACCTTCCTCTAGTCCTGTCATGGTCTTGAAATCGCGTGCTGAAATGATGAATCGCGGCCCGTCGGCAAAACTTTGATCGTCCGGCCCGATAATGAAACGTGTGATCCCGTTCATGATAAACATCACACCCATCGAGACGATCACGAGGATCACCGGCTTGGCCTTCTGCTCACGGTAGAAACGGTACACTGTACGGTCAGTGATCAGCACGAGCGCAATACAGCCCAGGATCCCGAAGGGCAGGGCGATCAGCGCAGTGGGCAACGGCCCCAGGCTCACACCCGCCCCCTGCAACCACCACGTCACCAGAATGACGATCATCGTACCGAAGGCCATGGTGTCCCCATGGGCAAAATTGGAGAACCGCAGAATGCTATAGACCAGCGTCACACCCAGCGCCCCGATGGCCAACTGGCTGCCATAGGCAATCCCGGGGATCAGCACGTAGTTCGCCAGAGCGACGATTGCGTTTAGAAAATCCATTATAGCTCCAGCTCCATATAGCGGCTGTATGGCGCATCCGCCTCGTAATCACCGAAAGCGGCGCAGTCCTTGAACCCGTGGCGCTCATATAACCGGTGTGCAGCTTCCAGACCCGGCTGGCCTGTCTCCAGGCGCAAAGTGGTCATGGCCTTGCCGCGTGCCGTATCCTCAAGATGTGACAAGAGGCGATCTGCAACACCGCGCTTGCGCGCATGCGGTGCCACAAACATCGACTTCACTTCGCCGTAGCTGCCATGATCCGCAAGTGCCGCGCAGCCCAACACATCGTCGACGTCTTTTGCGACAAAGAAATTGATATGCGGGGATTTGAGCTTCTCTACAGACAAAAAATGATTGGCCTCTTGTGGAAACAGCTCCCCCATAAGGGCATGGCTCGCTTCCAACAAGGTGCGCACTTGCGGTGTGGTGGGGTCTGCTGGCTCAATCGACACATTTGTCATCGCATCACCCCCCCAAAAAGCTCTTGCGCACTTCGGGGTCCGCCAGCAATTCCTTGCCCGTGCCGGTAAACGCATTCGTGCCCTGCACCAGAACATAGCCCTTGTCGGCAATCTCCAGCGCCTGCCGCGCGTTCTGCTCGACCATAAGGATCGGGATGCCGGTGCGTGCCACCTCGATGATCCGGTCAAACAGCTCGTCCATCACGATAGGGCTGACCCCTGCGGTGGGTTCGTCCAACATCAACACCTTGGGCTTGGTCATCAGCGCGCGGCCCACGGCCACCTGCTGGCGCTGCCCACCCGACAACTCGCCCGCCGCCTGATGGCGCTTGTCCTTGAGGATCGGAAAAAGGTCATAGATTTGAGCCATCGTATCGCGGTAATCATCGCGGCGGATAAACGCGCCCATCTCCAGATTTTCCTCCACTGTCATGGAGGTGAAGATATTCGAGGTCTGCGGCACAAACCCCATGCCCTTGGCCACCCGCGCCTGCGGGCTGAGGCCTGTGATATCCTCACCGTCCAGCCGCACCGACCCCGAGCGCACATCAAGCATCCCGAACACCGCCTTCATCGCCGTCGATTTGCCCGCCCCGTTGGGTCCGACGATCACGGCAATCTCGCCGCGCTCCACAGCGATGGTGCAGGCGTGCAAAATATCGGGCCCCTTGCCATAGCCGCCCGTCATTGTATCGCCAATTAGGAAAGGGCCACCCGGCGCTGCATGGCTCTTGCCACTGGCTTTGGGCATGACCGAGCCTTGCCCCTCGGAATTCGCGATCGAGCGGTCCTTGTTGCCGCGATCACCATAAGGGTCACTCATGCCACCACCCCGTTTTTTCATTATGCCCGTAAACTCCGGGGTTTGGGGCAGCGCCCCAAGACATCTGCATCACGCGCCCACCTGTTCTTTGTTCTTCAGGCCAGTGCCCAGATAGGCCTCGATGACCTGCTCGTTTGCCTTGATCTCGGGCAGGGTGCCCTGTGCCAGCACGCGTCCCTCTGCCATGCAGATCACCGGATCACACAGGCGGCCGATAAAATCCATGTCGTGCTCGATCACCACGAACGTATAGCCGCGTTCCTTGTTCAGACGCAGGATAGCATCACCGATGGTGTTGAGCAGGGTGCGGTTTACGCCCGCGCCCACCTCGTCCAGAAAGACGATCTTGGCATCCACCATCATCGTGCGGCCCAGCTCCAGCAGCTTCTTCTGTCCACCCGATATCTGCCCTGCCTTCTGGTCCGCCAGATGCTCCACCGTCAGGAACTCCAGTACCTCATCGGCCTTGGCGCGCAGGGCGCGTTCCTCATTGGCGATCCGCTTGCGGCCAAACCACGTGTTCCACAGTGTCTCGCCCGATTGCCCGCCCGGCACCATCATAAGGTTCTCGCGGCAACTCATCGAATGGAATTCATGCGCGATCTGGAAAGTGCGCAACAATCCTTTGTGGAACAGCGTATGCGGCGGCAGGCCGGTAATGTCCTCGCCGGCCATCGTCACTGTTCCCGAAGTAGGTTCAAGAACGCCCGCGATCACATTGAAAAGAGTGGTCTTTCCAGCACCATTCGGGCCGATCAGACCGGTGATCGAACCTTGCTCGATCGTCAGGCTGGCGCCATCTACAGCGTGAAACCCGCCGAAGTGTTTGTGTAAATCGTCCACGACGATCATATGTTCATCCCCGTTTGCCACCCCGTGTCATCGCACAGGTTTCAGCCTTTTGAAAAACAGCCCGGGAAAATATCCCGGGCTGTCTTCATATCCCCTCAAGCGGGGACAGTCTTATTTGAAGCCGACAGTCTCGTTCTTGCCGTCTTTGACCTCGATCATGCGGTAGGTACCCGCAGATTCGCCGGGTCCGATCAGCTCGACAGCAGATGCGCCGACATAGTCGATATCCGTGCCCGCCTTGATCAGCTCCAGCGCTTTTGCCAGCTCGCCGGGGTAGATTTTCTCGCCGGGGGCGTTCGCCACGTCGAGGATGCTGTCCTTGTACACAGCCGGATCGACAGAACCGGAAGCCTGCATCGCCAGCAGCAGCAGGGCAGCCGCGTCATAGCTTTCAGGGGTGTAGGGCGATGCCCCGAGGAACCCGCCATCTTCCGCCATTTTCTCAAATGTGGCGATTCCCTCACCGTCAGAGCCCGCAATCTGGCCGAAGGATCCGTTGAGGTCGGGACCGATGTTTTGAGGCAAAGCTTCACCGATCATACCGCCGGGCAGGCCGAACTGCTCCCATGCGCCTGCGTCCAGTGCTGCCTTGATGATGCCCGCACCACCTTGGTCCAGATAGCCTGCGACAACCAGCAGATCACCGCCCGCAGAGGCCAGCGCACCGACTTCGGCGGAGTAGTCCGCCTTGCCGTCTTCATGCGCCGCGACAATCGTCACTTCACCACCGATGGCCTTGAAGGACGATTCAATCGCGTCCGCCAGTCCCTTGCCGTAGTCGTTGTTGGTATAGGTCAGGGCGATGGATTCCACGCCGCGTTCCTGCAGGATCTCTGCCATCACTTCGCCTTCGCGCGCATCGGACGGGGATGTGCGGAAGAACAGGCCATTGTCTTCCATGGTCGTCAGGCCGGGCGAAGTGGCGGAGGGCGAAATCATAACCATGCCGTTCGGAATGGCGACGTTTTGCAGCACAGCACCGGTCACGCCGGAGCAATCCGCGCCAATGATACCTGCAACGCCATCAGCGATCAGACGTTCGGCGTTGGAGACGGCCAGACCGTTGTCGATACAGCCCGAGTCGACGCGCATCGGCGTGACTGTCATGCCATCCATCAGCATGCCGCTGTCGGTCACTTCTTTCATCGCCATCTCTGCGCCATCCGCCATGTGGCCGGTCAGCGATTCAATCGGGCCGGTAAAGCCGAAGATGATCCCGAGCTTGACTTCTTTCGAGTGGCTTTCAGCGAACGCGCCGGTCGCTACAAGTGCCGCAGCCGTTGTGGCCATAAGCATCTTTTTCATGTGGTTCTCCCTGTTGGAACATGATGTTCGGAAAATAGCCTATGCGGCGGATGCGCAAAAGAGAAGCGGATTTTTAGAGCGTATCTTCCTGATTTTAATGTCCTGCGCGGGCTCTTTGCCCGAAATTTCGGCGCGATGCGATCAAAATGGACTTTTGTGGATCAATACGCCTGCCACACCTGATCCGCACTGCCCTCGGCGCGGTCAGATCGACAGGCGCGCCGCGTGGCTGCCGCGCTCGCGGTAGGGGGTGGTGTCATAATGCGCGCGGTAGCATTTTGAGAAATGCGAGGGCGAGGCAAAGCCGCAAGCGAGGGCCACGTTGATCACGCTCATATCCGTCTGCATCAACAGGTTGCGTGCCTTTTGAAGGCGCAATTCCATGTAATAGCGTTTGGGGCTTCGGTTGAGATAGCGGCGGAACAGGCGCTCGAGCTGGCGGGTGGACATGCCCACGTCATGGGCCAGCACCGACGGGCTGATCGGCTCTTCGATATGGATTTCCATGATCTGGATGACCTGTGACAGCTTGGGGTGGCGCACGCCGATGCGGGTGGGCACGGACAGCCGCTGCGTGTCCTGATCCGTCCGAATGGAGCTGTAGATCAGCTGGTCGGCCACCGCATTGGCCAGATCCTCGCCGTGGTCATCTGCGATGATTTTCAGCATCAGGTCGATGGAAGAGGTGCCGCCTGCCGTCGTTAGACGGTTGTTATCCACGACAAAAACCGATTTGGTAAGCGTGACCTCGTCAAATTCCTCGCCGAAGCTGTCTTGGTTTTCCCAATGGATCGTCGCGCGTTTGCCATCCAGCAAACCCGCCTTTGCCAATGTATAGGCAGCGGTGCAAAGTCCGCCCATCATCATACCCTTACGCGCCTCGCGGCGCAGCCATGACAGAACCTTCTTGGTGGTGGCAGATTGCACATCAATGCCGGAACACACCAGCACCGTGTCTTCGCGGTTCAGTTCGATCAGGTCATGATCCAGCTGGAAAACCGTACCCGCCGAGCAGGCCGCAGACACGCCACCTTCGCCGATCAGTGTCCATTCGTACAGCTTGCGCCCGGCCATACGGTTCGCGATGCGCAGGCTCTCGATCGCGGTCGAGAAACACAAGAGGCTGAAGTTGTCCAACAAGACAAAGACAAACCGGCCGGGTTTGTCCATATCCTTGGGTACGCGCTGTGCAGCGGGAGGTTTGGCCATTCCGGTAGAATCCACAATTGGTCAGAATACGACATTTTAGTGCGTTACTAGGGCATGACCAACAAACCAAGGTCAAGCGGTCAAATCTGATATGGTCACCATCGGCCAGGTTTTGTATAGGGTGGCCCTGACCCAGCGTTTGCGCGAACATGAAGCGCAAATGCCAAAGACCGGAGCCTAAGACATGACCACATGGAGCAAATCAAGCTGGCGCAACCTGCCACGGATCCAAATGCCCTCCTATCCCGATCAGGAAGCCTTGCGCGCCGTCGAAGCGCAGCTGTCGCGCTATCCGGTTCTGGTTTTTGCAGGAGAGGCGCGCCGACTGCGCAAGCATCTGGCCGCAGCAGGGCGTGGCGAGGCGTTTTTGCTGCAGGGTGGCGACTGCGCAGAAAGCTTTGAGCAGTTCAGCAGCGACATGATCCGCGACACCTTCAAGGTGATGCTGCAAATGGCCATGGTGCTGACCTATGGCGCCAAGGTTCCGGTGATCAAAGTGGGCCGCATGGCGGGCCAGTTTGCCAAACCGCGTTCTGCCGATCTGGAAATTGTGGATGGGGTTGAGCTGCCCAGCTACCGCGGTGACATCATCAATGATCTGGCGTTTACCGCAGAATCGCGCATCCCCAACCCCGACAACATGCTGCGTGCGTACACCCAAGCTGCCGCTACGTTGAATCTGCTGCGCGCCTTCTCGACCGGTGGGTATGCGGATGTCCACAAGGTGCATGGCTGGACACTGGGCTTTACCGATGGCGAAAAGGCTGAGAAATACCGCGACCTGGCCGCGCGCATCACCGACACGCTTGATTTCATGGCGGCGGCGGGCGTGAACTCTGACACAGCGCATACGTTGCAATCGGTTGAGTTCTACACCAGCCACGAATCCCTGCTGCTGGAATACGAAGAGGCGCTGTGCCGCCAAGAGGCCGAAACCGGCAAATGGCTGGCGGGCTCTGGCCATATGCTCTGGATCGGGGACCGCACGCGCCAGCCCGATGGCGCACATGTGGAATTCGCCGCTGGTGTGCAGAACCCGATCGGGTTGAAATGCGGCCCCTCCATGCAGCCCGATGATCTGAAAAAGCTGATGGCCAAGCTGAACCCGCAAAACGAAGCGGGCCGTCTGACGCTGATCGCGCGCTTTGGTGCCGGTGCCGTGGGCGATCATTTGCCGCGCCTTATCAAAACGGTCGCGGAGGAGGGCGCCAATGTGGTCTGGACCTGTGATCCGATGCACGGCAATACGATCAAATCCTCCTCGGGCTACAAAACCCGCCCCTTCGAGAGCGTTCTGCGCGAGGTTCACGAGTTCTTCGGTGTGCATGCGTCCGAGGGCACCGTGCCGGGCGGCGTGCATTTCGAGATGACAGGGCAGGATGTGACCGAATGCACCGGCGGTGTGCGTGCTGTGACGGACGAGGACCTGTCCAGCCGCTATCACACCGCCTGCGATCCGCGTCTCAACGCCAGCCAGTCGCTGGAACTGGCGTTCCTCGTGGCCGAAGAGCTGTCCGCGCGGCGCGGCAATTCTGCTGTTCAGGCAGCAGGCTAAGCATGTAGATGCGGGGCGTGATGCGCGCCCCGCACGCTCAGTCGTTCGAGACGATCAGCCGCAAATGGGGATGTCGTGTGTGCCCGGTTTTCTCCGATGTCTTGACCGGCGGTTGATGCCGCGCAGGATCGAACGCTTGTCGGCTTTCGGCAAATCCCTGTACGGGCGCGGACGCAGCGCTGCCCAAAGGTTTCAGCTTTATTTTATCAAGGTCAAAGCGGCGCGGTGCTTGTCCGATCTCTCCGAGGCTGACAAGACAGCCCAAAATCCTGCTGACATCGCCCAAATCACTTTTGAGAGGCAGAAGGATCATCCGCGCCGCCAAGGCAGGGCCGTCCGGTCCGTCGGGCGCATGCATTGAGACTTGAGCGGTAGCAGGTGTCTGGAAAACCTCCTCCAGCAGGCGTGCGATGCGGGTGCGGGTGTCAGGCGTGAAAAAAGTAGTGACCGGCATACCACGCGCTTCCATCCCCAAAAGGTCATGTAAGTGGCTGCCCGCAATCCGCATCCGTGCAACGCCCGGTGCTACACGCTCAAGAATAAAGGCGTGAGCCAATGCGCTCTCGATGCCACGGGGGTCGATCTCGGCACGCTTGGGCATTTCTCGGCCCACGCGCAGGGCATCCCAATAGGCTTCGACCAGCGACAGGGGGGCGTAACCGCTATGAGGCTTTTGATCTGTCATGGTCAGAATGTTGTGCTGGTTTTCGCTCGAATTGTCCATTGAAGCCCTCGCTCAGATTGCACCTAAAGGTTGAAAGCGCGCAAATTTCCGCGCGTGGCCATTTTAGCCGGTCCAAAACACACCTTCTGCGCATCCTTTGTGAATAATAAAGTGCTAACAGATTGAATGGGGATTGGTTCATATTTTAAGCATTCTGGTTAACTCCACGGACGTCTGCCCGCACTCCGCCGCCCGAGGGAAGGGGTTGCGGACGGTGCGTAAAAAAAACTATGCCGGAGCCTGACGGCATTTTGACGGGAGAACAGCCATGATCAGGTCAATGACAGGCTTTGCTGCCAAATCCGGCGCGCTGCCTCCCCACAGCTGGGGGTGGGAGCTGCGCGCGGTCAACGGCAAGGGGCTGGATCTGCGCATTCGCGTGCCGGACTGGGTGCCGGGGCTAGAAGCGGGTTTGCGCGCCGCGCTGTCGCAGGGCATCGCCCGCGGCAACGTCACGCTGGGACTGCGCGTCATCCGTGAGGAATCAGCCGGCGATCTGGCCGTGAACGAGGCGCAGCTTGCCAGCGTTCTGGCCGCGCTGTCGCGGATCGAGGCGGCGGCAATGGATGCAGGTGTGTCGCTGGCCCCTTCCAAGGCCACAGACATTGTCACCATGCGTGGCGTGCTGGAACAGTCCGTCCCGGAGGATGACAACGCAGCGCTGGCCGCAGCACTGCTGGCGGAGTTTCCCGCCGTGCTGGCCGATTTCAACGCCATGCGGGACGCAGAAGGTGCGGCGCTGGAAACGGTCCTACGCGCGCAGCTGGCACAGATTGAGGCGCTGACGGCGCAGGCGGCGACACTGGCTCAGGCACGCAGTGCCCAGACCGCCGAAACGCTCAAACGCAATCTGGCCCGCGTGATCGACAATGTCGATGGCATGGACCCCGACCGCATCGCGACCGAGCTGGCGATGATCGCTGTGAAATCCGACATCACGGAAGAGATTGACCGCCTGCACGCCCATGTGGCGGCAGCCACCAGCCTGCTGGACGATGACGGTCCCGTGGGCCGCAAGCTCGATTTCCTGATGCAGGAGTTCAACCGCGAGGCCAATACGCTCTGCGCCAAGGCGCAAAGCAGCGAACTGACGCAGGTGGGGCTGGCGCTCAAGGCTGTGATCGACCAATTGCGCGAACAAGTCCAGAATGTGGAGTAAACTATGACCAACCGACGCGGCCTTTTGATCATCCTGTCCTCGCCCTCGGGTGCGGGCAAATCCACGCTGGCCAAACGGCTCATGGCCTGGGACGACACGCTGAGCTTTTCGGTATCTGCCACCACACGGACCCCGCGCGCAGGCGAGGTGGACGGCAAAGACTACCTCTTTGTCAGTGAGGCCCAGTTTCGCAAGTGGGTCGGAGAGGGCGAGATGCTGGAGCACGCGCATGTGTTCGGCAACTTCTACGGCTCTCCCAAAGCGCCGGTCGAGGCGGGAATCAACGCAGGCCATGACGTTCTGTTCGATATCGACTGGCAGGGCGCGCAGCAGATCCGCAACTCGCCTCTGGGTCTGTATACCCTGTCGATTTTCCTTCTGCCGCCCTCCATCGCCGAGCTGCACCGCAGGCTGGTCAGCCGTGGACAGGACGACGAAGCCACCATCGTCAAACGCATGCAGAAAAGCTGGGACGAGATCAGCCACTGGGACGGTTATGATTATGTGCTGGTCAACGATGATCTGGATGTCACAGAAATGAAACTTAAGACCATTATCTCTGCCGAGCGGCTGAAGCGCACCCAGCAACCCGGGCTGAGCGACATTGCGCGCCGGCTGCAATCCCAATTCGAGGACCTGAAATGACAATCTATGCCCTTGCCGACATCACCCCGCAGATCGCAGACGACTCGTGGGTCGCACCCGACGCCAATGTGATCGGCGCGGTCACGCTGGAGGCCAAATCTTCGGTCTGGTTCGGCTGCACCCTGCGCGGCGATAATGAGCCGATGACCATTGGGGCGGGATCAAACGTGCAGGAAAACTGCGTCTTCCACTCTGACGTAGGCTATCCGCTGACCGTGGGCGAGAATTGCACCATTGGTCACAAGGTCATGCTGCACGGCTGTACCATCGGGGACAACTCGTTGGTGGGCATGGGTGCGACTATTTTGAACGGTGCGAAGATCGGAAAAAACTGCCTGATCGGGGCCGGGGCGCTGATCACCGAGAACAAGGTGATCCCCGATGGCAGTCTGGTCATGGGCGCACCCGGCAAAGTGGTGCGCACCTTGGACGAGGCCGCGATTGCCGCCCTCACAGCCAGTGCGCTGCATTACCAGCAGAACGCCGCACGGTTCCTCGCCGATATGAAAGAGGTCTGACCGACCATGTCCACGCCCTTGCCCGTGAGCGAGGTAATCGACGCACTTCCGCAGCCGGCACTTGCCATCAGAGGCGACGAGATCATCATTGCGCTGAACAAGGCGGCGCAAGATCTGCTGGGGATGCCCGCGCAGGGGCGGCATTTCATCACCGTGCTGCGCCAGCCTACGGTGGTGGAGGCGGTTGAGCGGTGCCTTGGCGGGGCAGGGACCACGACTGCCGCCTATCTCACGCGCGAGAGCGGCAATGAGGTGAGCTACACCGTTACAGTCAGCCCCGTGGGCGGTACAGGCATTGCGCTGCTGTCGTTTCAGGATATCACCGCCGTCACCGCCGCTAGCCAGATGCGCCGCGACTTTGTTGCCAATGTTAGCCATGAGTTGCGCACACCGCTCACCGCGCTCATGGGTTTCATCGAGACCCTGCGCGGCCCCGCCCGCGACGACACAAACGCTCGTGCGCGGTTTCTGGAGATCATGCAGAACGAAACAGAGCGGATGAATCGCCTTGTTGGTGACCTTTTATCGCTCAGCCGCGTCGAGGCGGACGAAAGGGTACGCCCGACCGTGCGCATTGATCTGCGCACTGTGGTTACGAGCACCCTGCGCAATCTTGCACCGCTCTCCGCCGAAGCCAATGTAACGCTGCGCCCGATGTTGCCTGATGTTCCTGTGATGCTGCCCGCAGATGCTGATCAGTTGATGCAGGTTTTCACCAATCTGGTCGAGAATGCGATAAAATACGGAGGCAACGGTAAGAGCGTCACTATTGAGATGAACGTAGTGCCGCATGTAAACACCCTGCGTGGCCCCGGCGTCCGCATCGCCGTGCGCGATGAGGGGCCGGGGATCGACGCCCAGCACATCCCCCGCCTGACCGAGCGTTTCTACCGTGCCGACAGCCACCGCAGCCGGGCCTTGGGCGGCACCGGCCTGGGGCTGGCGATCGTGAAGCATATTCTCAACCGACACCGCGGACGGCTACAGATCACCTCGGCACTGGGGCAGGGGTCTGAATTCAGTGTGGTCTTGCCACTGGAGGCGGAGAGTGGACAAAAATAATCTGGTAAATCGCACACTGTCATAAAACTGTAACGATACTGTCACAAAACCGCAGCACCCACCGCCTAGTCCGGCGCATAATACCCACGGGCCGCTGTCAGGAGACCCCATGCAAGATTCACACCCCATCCCAACGGCTCCGAAATCCAAGATTTCCGCCAAAGGCGTTCAAGTCTACTACGGCACCAATCATGCCATCAAGGACGTGAATGTCGAGATCGAGGACAAGACGGTTACAGCCTTTATCGGCCCGTCGGGCTGTGGCAAATCCACTTTTCTGCGTTGTATCAACCGGATGAATGACACCATCGATATCTGCCGCGTCGAGGGGAACATCTCGATCGATGGCGATGACATCTACGACCCCTCCATCGACCCCGTGCAGTTGCGCGCCAAAGTCGGCATGGTGTTCCAGAAGCCAAACCCCTTTCCAAAATCCATTTATGACAACGTGGCCTACGGGCCGCGTATCCACGGTCTGGCAGCCACCAAAGCCGATATGGACGAGATAGTGGAGCGTGCCTTGCGCCGCGGCGCGATCTGGGACGAGGTGAAAGACCGCCTGCAAGGGCCGGGGACAGGCCTGTCGGGCGGCCAGCAACAGCGTCTGTGCATCGCGCGCGCTGTCGCGACCGAACCCGAAGTCCTGCTGATGGACGAGCCGTGCTCGGCGCTGGACCCCATTGCGACCGCGCAGGTGGAAGAGCTGATCGACGAGCTGCGCCAGAGCTATTCTGTGGTGATCGTAACCCACTCGATGCAGCAGGCCGCGCGTGTCAGCCAGCGTACCGCGTTTTTCCACCTCGGCAATCTGGTGGAGTTCGGGAACACCGACCAGATCTTTACGTCCCCCAAAGACCCGCGCACCGAGAGCTATATCACCGGAAGGATCGGTTAACCCCATGGAACAGCAAAACCACATCGCATCCGCCTTCGACCGCGACCTTGAAAAGGTGCAGGCCCAGATCATGAAAATGGGCGGGCTGGTTGAAGATGCCATCCGACAGGCTGTCACCAGCCTCGAGAGCCGCGACGAGCAGCTGGCCGAACAAGTCCGCGCGGCGGACAAAATAATCGACGCGCTGGAAGCCCAGATCAACGAAGACGCCGCCCGCGTGATCGCCCTGCGCGCGCCCACCGCGATTGACCTGCGCATGATTCTCAGCGTCATGAAAATCTCCGGCAATCTGGAGCGGATTGGTGACTACGCCAAGAATATGGCAAAGCGCACCGGTGTCCTGTCGCAAATGCCTCCTGTAAAGGACAGCACAGGGGCCATCCGCCGCATGGCGCGGCTGGCCGAGGAAATGCTGAAAGACGCGCTTGATGCCTATATCCGCCGCGACGCCCAGCTGGCCGCCGATGTAATCGCACGCGATCAAGAGCTGGACCAGCTGTACAACACGATGTTCAGGGAGTTCCTCACCTTCATGATGGAAGACCCGCGCAATATCACCGCCTGTATGCACATGCATTTCATCGCCAAAAACGTCGAGCGGATGGGGGATCACTGTACGTCCATGTGTGAGCAGGTGATCTATCTGGTGACGGGCGCGACCCCGGAGGAGGCACGCCCCAAAGCGGACCAGACTTCCGTGAGCACCGAGAGCTAGGGCCATGGCAGTAAGCCAGATGCAGGTCCTGCTGGTCGAGGATGAGCCTGCCCAACGCGAGATGTTGGCGTATAACCTCGAAGCCGAAGGCTATCAGGTGCGGCGGGCGGAGAACGGTGAGGAAGCCATGCTGCTGATCGACGAGGCAGCGCCTGACATCATCATCCTTGACTGGATGATGCCGCTGCTGTCCGGGATCGAGGTGTGTCGCCGCGTCAAATCACGCGCGGAGACGCGCGACATTCCCGTCATCATGCTCAGCGCGCGTTCCGAAGAGGTAGACGCGGTGCGCGGGCTGGATACCGGAGCAGATGACTATGTCATCAAGCCTTATAACCTGCGCGAATTGATGGCACGGGTACGTGGGCAGTTGCGCCGCGTGCGCCCTGCGGCGTCTGGCGAAGTGCTGGCGTTCGAGGACATCACGCTGGATGCGGGCACCCACCGCGTGATGCGCGGCGAGGTGGAGATCAAGCTTGGACCCACGGAATATCGTCTGCTCGTGGTGTTCATGGAGAAGCCGGGCCGCGTGTTCAGCCGCGACCAGTTGCTCGATCTGGTATGGGGCCGCGATATCTATGTGGACACGCGCACGGTGGACGTTCACATTGCGCGGCTGCGCAAGGCGCTGAGTGTGGGGCCCGGCGGCGATCCGATCCGCACAGTGCGCGGCACCGGTTATGCGCTGGGTTAGGGCGTTATGCGTGTTTTAGTTGCGGGATTGAATTTAATGGCAAAATGAAGACAGTCAGGCCGCGACGACCAATCCACGCTGGTCTGCGCGGCCCATGCTCACGATCAGCGGGTTTTCCGACTGCCGTTTCAAAAATGTTTCTTTGCTGTCGATCCCCTGCCATTTGATGGATTTCAGCGCCTGCGCGACAGCTCCGCCCAGCGTTGTGCCAGGCCCTGTGACGATGAAACGGTCAGGAGCGAAGTTGCGCGCAGCACTGCGGATCGCGGCTGTGAAATCGTAGGTCCGGCTGATCTGATGTCCCAGCGTATAGTCGCGCAGGGCGGTAAGGTCCGTGGAAGCAGGATGCCAGACTGCACCGCGCCCGTCGATCAATGCGGTGTGCGGATCGGCAAACAGATTTTGCGGCAGTGCGCTCCGGCCCATTTCCGCGACAGGCTCCATCAACGACGTGTGAAAGGCTGCATGGTTGGGCAGGCGAAGTGGCGTGCGGCTGTCATCACCCCTGGTTGCAGTCTCAAATGCCGCGAGCCCCGCGTCATTGCCTGCTATCACCAGCATACCGCCAAGGTGGATCGAGAGCGCGAGGCGATGATCGCTGCGCGTATCGATCTCGGCGATCAGGTTCAGCAGGCGCGTTTCCTCACCCGCAATCGGCTGCCAATTGTCATTCACAAACGGATAAAGGATCTGCCCGCCCGGCCCGTGGTCGTGCATCAGCTTGCCCATCGTGTTGACGATCTCGAACCCTGTTTGCGCGGTCGCACCGCCGCCGGCCGCAACTGCGATGTACCACCCCAGCGAGTTGCCGGTCACCGCGCAGATATCGTGGCTCTGCGTTGCGATCTGAGCATCCAGATAACTACAGGCGTAGATGAGCGGCGACGCATTATCGCCCGTCGTGTGGCGCGCGCCTGAAAAGCGGTCGGCGCGGTCAAGCGCTGTGAGGGTTTCCTGACCTGCCGCCTCGCGCAGCGCGTCCCACTGCGCGATCAAAGGGTTGCCTGCGTGTGTGCGCGTGAGGGTGCCCAGCTCGGGCTTGTTGTATGTGCCGCGACCGGGGCAGACGATTACGGCAGTGGGGCGGCTCATGATGCCACCAGCGCGGTTGCGGCCGCCGTGATGCTGTCTGCGGAGGGCAGGGTGGCCGCATATGCAGGACCAGTGGCAATAAAGCAATCCTCGGCGGTCACGCGTGCGATGCGGTTGCGTCCGGCCTCGTGAAACAGGGCCATGAGTCCTTCGGACTGGCTGCCGGTCCGGCGGCATTCATCCACAATCAGGATGTTTGCGCACTCTTTGGTAGCTTCCAAAAGCGCTTGCTCGGGCAGGGGCGCCAGCCAGCGCATGTCAATGACGCGTACATTTATTCCCATCTCTTTCAGTGACTTGGCCGCCTGTGTTGACAGATAATACCCGTTGGCATAGCTCATGATGGCCAGATCCGTTCCGTCGCCTGCCACAGCTATCTCGCCCAGCTCGATACGCCGGTCAGGCGCGGGATAGGTCTGCATCCATACGCCATCACCGGCTTCATGCAGATCGCGCATCGGGTAGAGCGCGATCGGTTCGACAAACACCACCACACGCTGTTCCTCGCGCGCCAGGCGGACGCATTCGCGCAGCATCATCGCGGCATCGGCGCCGTTGGAGGGACAGGCGATGATCAGGCCCGGAATGTCGCGCAAGACCGCCAGCGAATTGTCATTGTGGAAATGCCCGCCAAAACCTTTCTGATAGCCCAATCCGGCGATGCGCAGCACCATCGGGTTCGTGTACTGACCATCCGAGAAGAAGCTGAGCGTCGCCGCCTCGCCGCGAAGTTGGTCTTCCGCATTGTGCAGATAGGCAAGGAACTGGATTTCTGGAACCGGGACAAATCCGTTGTGGGCCATGCCTATAGCGAGACCCAGAATGGATTGCTCGTCCAGCAGTGTATCGATCACGCGGTCAGGACCAAAGCGGCTTTGTAGCTTTTGCGTCACCCCGTAAACACCGCCTTTGCGGCCAACATCTTCGCCTGCAACGATAATCTCGGGGTGCTCAAGCATCAGGTCTGCCAGCGCCCAACCGATCAGGCGGTTCATCGGCTGCGGCTCAGCCATCTGTTTGATATCGTTTCCGAAGACTGCAGCGCGGGCGTCGGGGGCAGGGCCGTTCGAAGGGGTGCAGCTGCGCGCAGGCGGCAGGATGCTCGCCATAACATCGTCCGCTGTGGAAAGCCCGTCCAGCTGCATCACCTCCTCGGCAACGCGGCTACAGGTTTTTTCAAGTTCGTAATATATTTCAAGGCATTGTGACGGTTTCCTCACGCCGGAATCGCGCAAGATCCGTACAGAATGAAGCAGCGGATCATTCGCCTCCGATGCCTCGATGGAGGCTTTGTCACGATAGGTCATCTCCACGTCGGAGCCGGCATGGCCGTAGAGGCGCACCGTGGTGATGTGCAGAAACGCGGGCTTGCGGGTGCGGCGAACATAGGCCGCGGCGGCTTGGGAGACCTGCAAGGTCTGCGCCATATCCAACCCGTTACAGGCAAAATACTTCAATCCGGGACGATTTGCATAATTCGCCGCGACCCAACCGCGAGGCGTGGGAACAGAGATGCCTATGCCGTTGTCCTCACACACAAAAAGCAGTGGCAGCGGCACGGACTGATAGCTGGTCCAGCAGGCGGTGTTGATCGCGCCTTGCGCGGTCGAGTGGTTGGAGGAGGCATCACCGAAACTGCACATAATGATGGCATCATCTGGCAGGCAGGCATGCTCGGGGCGCGCGCGGCGTGCGAGGCCCAGTGAATAGGCCGCACCGATGGCCTTGGGTAAATGACTAGCGATTGTAGAGGTTTGCGGCGGGATGTTAAGGCTGCGTGAACCCAGAACCTTGTGTCGACCGCCTGATATCGGGTCTTGCTTGGCGGTGCGAAAGCTCAGAAGCATATCCCACACCGGCGTTTGCCCCGGCACCTGGGTGGCGCGCTGGATCTGGAACGCCGCGTCGCGGTAATGCAGGAAGGCCATATCCGTCGGCCGCAGCGCCTCGGCTACGGCAGCCATGCCTTCATGACCGGACGAGCCTATGGTGTAAAAGCCTTTGCCTTTGGACTGCATCACGCGGCTTGTCCGGTCCAACTGTCGGCTCAGAGTCTGACTGCGAAACAACTCGACAAGCTTGGCCGATTTGATTGACGGATCAGGCTGCGGGCCATCGGGCAGATCATCGGCAGCAAGCCTGCGCAGGAAATTCTGGTGAACGATAGCTGCGCGATCCATGGGGTGCTCCGGTAGACAAGTGAGATTGCGCGCAGGTTTCATAACGGGCATGAAAAGGTCAATGCCAATCTGCGAGAAGAAATATCTGTGCGAAAACCCAAGCCACGTTGTGACAGGTTCCGCTATGTAGGTTTCCTAGAGTCTTTCTGATTAAATTCTTTTGCCATGGCGTTTGAGGGAAGCGGCTCACATGCTTTGTCCGCGATATCACATTCAGCGGCGGAGGCTTTTGCTCAAATGGCAGTAATACGTATAATCAGTATTATGTTTTATAAATGAGCTTTAGACTTGAGCAGTGTGCGGCAAGTGATTGATTTTAAGGCAACTGAAACCTTGGATGGCAGTTATTTATCCTTGAGTTTCACACACGAGATCGACCTTTAACGAAAAATTGCAAATATCAGCTTAGCGATATATGTATGTCCGGAATAACAAAAATAATATCGAGCGGTAGAATGAACACAGCACTACAGACGGTTTGGGACCAGTTCCTCTCGCCGATGCTAAAACGCCCTAAGAAACTTCAGGTTGCGGCGCTTTGCCATCGCGGCGACGGCGATGCGCGTGAATACCTATTGGTGACCAGCCGCGACACAGGTCGCTGGATCATCCCCAAAGGCTGGCCCATTCGCGGCCTGAAATCCAACGAAGCTGCATTGCAGGAAGCCTGGGAAGAAGCTGGTGTGCGCAACAGCCGCGCTACTGCTGAACCCGTTGGCACCTACACCTACAACAAACGCCAGTCGACCGGTCTGGAAATTCCTGTGGAGACATTGGTCTACGCCGTGGAGGTCGAGGATCTCTCAGAGAAATTTCCCGAGGCGCACCAGCGGACGCGCAAGTGGGTCAAGGCTGCTGAGGCCGCAGAGCTGGTCAACGAGGCCGAGTTGAAATCCATTTTTTACAGCCGTTAAAATCGGCCCATTTTTACTTTGTAAGGTTGCCTTTTCAACCCTTGCGGATGTAGGTCGGTCCACCAAGGGAGACTGACTATTATGAGCGACCAAAAAGGCGATCTGCGCCATCTTGAAACACTCGACCGCGATCTGGACCGATATTCCAATCTAGAGGTCGCGACAGCCTATGTCTCACGGCCGATGGTTGGTACAGGCATTGCGCTGGTTTTCGTTGTGTTGGCCGGCATCGCAGCGATGCTGTTTCTGGACCAGTCCAACAACTCCGTCATCGTAGTGATTGCCGCCTGTCTGGGTGCCTATATGGCGCTGAACATTGGTGCCAATGATGTCGCCAACAACATGGGCCCGGCTGTAGGTGCCAACGCCCTGACCATGGGCGGCGCGATCGCAATTGCCGTCATCTTCGAGAGTGCCGGCGCATTGCTGGCAGGTGGCGATGTGGTTTCTACCATCGCAAAAGGCATCATCGCACCCGAGAGCATGGGCACGGCACCTGTGTTCATCTGGGCCATGATGGCCGCCCTGCTCTCTGCTGCACTCTGGGTCAATCTGGCCACATGGATTGGAGCGCCGGTCTCGACCACCCACTCAGTCGTGGGCGGTGTGATGGGGGCCGGTATTGCCGCTGCCGGTTTCGGTGCTGTGAATTGGTCCACGATGAGCGGGATTGCCGCCAGCTGGGTCATCTCGCCTGTGCTGGGTGGCGCAATCGCCGCTGGCTTCCTGTGGCTGATCAAATCACGCATCGTTTATCGTGACGACAAGATCGCCTCTGCCCGCGTCTGGGTCCCCATCCTTGTTGGCATCATGGCGGGTACGTTCACGGCCTATCTCGCGCTCAAGGGCCTGAACAAGGTTTTCGATATCTCAATGTTAGCGGCGTTGTTGATTGGCACGGCAACGGGCGTTGTGATCTGGGCAGTGATGATACCTGTGATCCGCAAACAGTCCGAAGGGCTGGAGAACCGCAACAAATCGCTCAAGGTCCTGTTCGGAATACCGCTGGTCGTCTCCGCTGCCCTGCTCAGCTTTGCCCATGGCGCCAATGACGTGGCAAATGCTGTCGGACCTCTGGCCGCGATCGTGCATGCGTCCGAGTCTGGTGACTTTCTCGGTGCGGTCAGCATTCCCGCCTGGGTCATGGTGATCGGTGCATTCGGGATTTCTTTCGGTCTATTTCTTTTCGGACCCAAATTGATCCGCATGGTCGGTGGACAGATCACCAAACTCAACCCGATGCGGGCCTATTGTGTGGCCCTGTCAGCGGCAATCACTGTTATTGTGGCAAGCTGGCTTGGCCTGCCGGTCAGTTCCACCCACATCGCGGTCGGGGGCGTGTTTGGCGTGGGTTTCTTCCGCGAATGGGACGCCGAGCGGCGGATCCGCAAAGCGCGCATTGCCATGCCCGAACGCACGAAATTCGCCCCCGAGGAACGCCGCCGCCGCAAACTGGTGCGCCGTTCGCACTTCATGACAATCATCGCCGCATGGATCATCACTGTCCCCGCCGCAGCATTGCTGTCAGGTGGCTTGTTCCTGCTGATCAACGCCGCAGTTGGCTAATCCCGCCCCTGCCCTGCAAATGTCTGTCAGACCACTAGACAGACGCAGGGCGGGCTGGCAAAATTACTCACCTTAGCCAAACTGGAATGCCCATGCCTTCGGTTCTTGTTTTGAACGGCCCTAACCTCAACCTGCTGGGCCAACGCCAGCCGGAGGTCTACGGTCGTACCACACTCGCCGATATCGAGGCATCCTGCGCGGCCCACGCGCATGAATTGGGGCTCGAAATTGCGTTCTTGCAGTCAAACCACGAGGGCGCGCTGATTGATGCCATTCACGCGGCCAAGGGCACCCATGACGCAGTGGTAATCAACGCGGGTGCCTATACGCATACCTCGATCGCACTGATGGATGCAGTCGCCTCAGTCGAACTGCCGATGGTGGAAGTCCACCTGAGCAATATCCACGCGCGCGAGCCATTTCGCCACACCTCATATCTCGCCAAAGTCGCCATTGGTCAGATTTGCGGCTTTGGTCCGCGCGGCTACCTCATGGCGCTGGATGCGCTCGCCGACAGGTTGCTGCCGGCATGAGCCTGCGGGCCTATCTGCTGCGTGTGGCGGACTGCCAGACCATGGAGGAGCTATGGGATGGCCATGTGGAAAAAATGGCCGAATACGGCTTTGACAGGCTGATTTATGGCTTCACCCGGTACCGCACGGCCAACTCGCTGGGCGATCCGAGTGATTTCATCATTCTGACCAACCACGCCAAGGAATACACCAGCGTTTTTCTGGATGAAGGTCATTTCTTCCATGCGCCGATGGTGCACTGGGCGCTGCAAAACGAGGGCGCGAAAAGCTGGAAGCTGTTGGCGGAAATGGAGCGGACAAAGACCCTGAGCGCAGCGGAACGCCGCGTATTGGAATTCAACCGCGACATGGGCGTTACAGCGGGCTATTCGGTCAGCTTCAAGTCGATCTCTGCGCGCTCCAAGGGGGCGATTGCCCTGACTGCACGGCGCGACATAGATCAGGCCGCGATTGACGAGGTCTGGGCCGAACATGGCGCAGATATCACTTTGATGAACAACATCGTCCACCTCAAGATCCTCACCTTGCCCTACAGCGCGCCCAACCGGTCGCTGACGCCGCGCCAGCGTGAAGTGCTGGAATGGGTCGGCGACGGCAAGACCGCACAGGACATCGGCCTTATCATGGGCCTGACCGCCGCAACGGTCGAGAAACACCTGCGCCTTGCGCGCGAGGCATTGAGCGTGGATACAACTGCGCAGGCTGTTCTAAAGGCGGCTTTTGCCAACCAGATGTTTATTCTGGACCGGTAAAATCAAAAATTAACCAAAAGGTAAGGTTTACCCTACTTTCCCTAGGGGAAGTTTCCTTGCACATTCCCCCTAGTCAGACCGTTAAAGCTTGGCAGGTCCTGACAAACGGCCCAAAAAACTTTGATATTACAAAGCTCTGGTGGGTCGCCGGCTCCAGTAAGGCCCTTTTAAGGTCTTGCTGGCCGGAGCCTGATGAGGCCCCTGACTCCCCGGGGGGCCGGAGACGCGGCACGGCCTTCAACCCGAGGTCGTGCCGCAATTCACGCTGGAACCAGAGGACTTCTCTGCCTGCTTCATTCCACCGGCGCGCCGAATGCAACGATACCGGCGCAGACCAGCACAATTGCGCCAAACAATACCGACTTCCAGGCATCACCGCGCTTGGCAGCCAAGAGCGCTGCAATGCACGATTGGATCGCGTAATATGCGGCAAAGGCTCGTGATGCGTAGCTGATAATTTGAAAGATATCGGCGGTCCAAGTGATCAATATCCCGAATCCCACAAGCAAAGCATAAGCAAGCTTCTCGGAGATTTTGCCCTTTGATACTTCAGCGATCAGCCCGCCTGACCCACTTGTGTCCGCGATGGCGGCGCTGAACTGTGCGCTCAGGGCTGCAACGACAAGCATCAGAGGCAGGATTGGCGCCACGACCTGCATCAGATCAATGATCGCGGTTTCGTCCAGAGAGAGCGGGTCAGCATCGAAAGCGTATGTAATGAGAGAAATATAGATCACATAGATTACCGTGGAAATCCACTGTGCCAGCTTCATCGACCGAATGCGCAGCCCGGCGTCATAGGTCGCTCCAAGGTATCTTGATGTCTCGAACCCTTGCACCGTCACAATCAACCCGCCCATCAGAGTGATGGCTGCCCAACCGGTGAGACCTGGTGCATCGAATTTGAGCGTGTCTGACCGCGCCGCCTCACCGAAATAGACCGCAAGACCAAACACCAAACCCGCAATAATCGCGAGCTTGAGGCCGACAGAAACCTGCTCAAGGCGTTCAAGCGCGGTAAAGCCGCGTGTCCAGCCGACACCGAGGATCAACAGGAAAATCGCAGTGGTGAGCATGTTTGCGTGAAACCTGTCGTTGAAACCCGTCAGGCTGACCCCGAACGGACCAAACAAATTCAGGTAATACGCCACCGAGACAAAGAACGCGAAAGCCAGAACCGCAGATGAGGTTAATTCCAACCGCTCTACCAAAGGTGACATCCCCGAGCCATCCGCGATCCGAGCGATGTTGTAACGGATCGCGCCACCCACAAGGTAGGACATTGCGCATAAAACCAACATGACAACAGGAGCAAAGCCACCGTAGCTCACGTGAAGTATTGGCCCCAAAACCAGAAACCCGCTTCCGATTATAGAGGCCAAAGGGGTAATTGTTGCGCGCCACAACGGTGCATTGGCCAGTCGCGGCCAGACCAAAACGGCACCAACCAGTATTGAAACAATCAGGATCAAAGCACTCAGCATAGTGACGCCTAAACCAGATCGCGAAGTGTCCGACAATAGAGCATAGTTTGATCTGGTCACAAAATCTGCCCAGCGAAACACCGATGCGAGAAATCATTTATGAGCGATCCTACGACGTCAAGAAATGGTCCCTGCCTCCAGAAACGCAGCCCCAGATCGGTGAGAAACCTACGTTGAGACGTGCGGTTAGTCGAATTGCCTGGAAACACCCGGCAACAAAAAAGGCGGGGCAAAAAACCCCGCCTTTTCCAAATCAAATTCGGGGCTGTTTAGCCCTTTGCAGCTTTCGCGACTTCCGCCGCGAAATCTTCTTTCACAACTTCGATGCCTTCGCCTACTTCGAGACGTACAAAACCGGTGATGGTGGCACCTGCTTCTTCTGCGGCTTTGCCAACAGTCAGATCAGGGTTGATCACGAACGCCTGGTTCAGCAGCGTCACTTCGGACATGTACTTCTGCATACGGCCAACGATCATTTTCTCGATCACGGCGTCTGGCTTGCCGGATTCTTTCGCGATGTCGATCTGGACCTGCTTTTCCTTCTCGACAACCGCCGGATCCAGATCTGCCTCGGACAGGGACGCAGGGTTCACAGCGGCGATGTGCATCGCAACCTGCTTGCCGAACGCCTCATCCCCGCCGGTCAAGGCGACCAGAACACCGATTTTGCCCATGTTGGGGGCAGCAGCGTTGTGGACGTAGGACACAACCGTGTCGCCCTCGATCGCAGACATGCGACGCACGGACATGTTCTCGCCGATCACGGCGACAGCGTCTGTCACGGTCTGCTCGACAGTCTTGCCACCCATGTCGGATGCTTTCAGCGCGTCAACGTCGTCCGCTTTCACGGCAACAGCTGCGATACCGGCAACCATTTTCTGGAAATCGGCGTTCTTTCCGACAAAATCGGTTTCGGAGTTTACTTCAACGGCCACACCGCGACCGCCTTCAACGGTAACGGCCACAAGGCCCTCCGCTGCTGTGCGCTCGGACTTCTTGGCCGCTTTGGCCAGACCTTTGGTGCGCAGCCAGTCAACGGCGGCTTCGATGTCGCCGTTTGTTTCTGTCAGCGCCTTTTTGGCGTCCATCATGCCCGCGCCTGTGGAATCGCGGAGTTCTTTGACCATGGATGCTGTAATTGCCATCGCTACGGGTCTCCTATTCTTGGATTTTATATGTGCATTCGGGGCAGGTATCCCTGCCCCGCGTTACAAGCCTGTGACAGCGGCGCGCACGCCGCCATCAAATCAGGATTTGGCAACCGTTTCTTTTTTCGATTCCAGATCGTAAGGCGCGTCTTTGGCGATTGCGTCATTCGACGTCGCTTCGGCAGAGGCACCGCCCAGTGGCATGTCATGGACAGCCTCTTCCGCAGGGGCTTCTTCCATCGCGCCCAGATCGACGCCAGCGGCGCCCAGCTGTGCGGACATGCCGTCAAGTGCCGCGCGTGCGGCCAGATCGGTGTAGAGCGCAATGGCGCGGGCCGCGTCATCGTTGCCGGGGATGATATAGTCGATGCCATCGGGCGAACAGTTGGTGTCAACCACGGCCACAACCGGAATGCCCAGCTTGTTGGCTTCGGCAATCGCCAGCTGCTCTTTGCGCACATCGATGACAAAGATCAGGTCGGGGCGGCCGCCCATTTCGCGGATACCACCCAAGGAAGCCTGCAGCTTCGCCTGGTCACGTTCCATGCCCAGACGCTCTTTCTTGGTCATGCCGGAGAAGCCGATTTCAGACTGCTCGTCGATGTGCTTGAGGCGCTGGATGGATTTGGAAACGGTCTGCCAGTTGGTCAGCGTGCCGCCGAGCCAGCGGTGGTTCATGTAATACTGTGCGCACTTCTCAGCGGCATCTGCGATCGGCTGTGCAGCCTGACGCTTGGTGCCGACGAACAGAACGCTGCCGCCTTTGGCGACGGTGTCACGGATGATCTTCAGCGCGTCTTCCAACATGGGGACGGTCTGGGTCAGGTCCATGATGTGGATGCCGTTGCGTGCGCCGTAGATGTAAGGACCCATGCGGGGATTCCAGCGCTGTGTCTGGTGGCCGAAGTGTACGCCTGCTTCAAGCAGCTGGCGCATGGAGAACTCTGGAAGAGCCATGTCTTTATACCTTTCCGGTTTAGCCTCGTCGGGGGTATGACACGCGGGATGCGGGCCAACCGGCGGAACCTTCGGGATGTCTCCCCGAATGGTCCCATCCCCGACTGCGGGATTAAGTAGGGCGCGGATAGCGCAGACAGGCCATCAGCGCAAGGCCTAAACGAGCGCTTTACGGTGCGCCGCGCGTACCTCAGCTTCACAGGCCGCAGCCAGTGTCTTGCGGTCTGAGAAATCCGCAACCCGAAGCGGCGCACCATAGATCACCTCGACCCCGCCCGGGCGCGCAGGCGCCAGCGTGGCCAGAAAATGCGGACCAAAACCCATGTCGCCCCACCACCCGTAATAGCGCGGATCAGCCCCCGGCGGTGCGTGGTAGATCACGGCGACTGGTTGAATATGAAGCTGGTCGCGTAAATCTGGCATCAGGAATGCCTGAAAGAGCGTCGTTTTAAAGGGCAAAACCTGCTGGCCATCCGTGCTGGTCCCTTCAGGAAAAAACGCCAGCTTGTGTCCGGCCAGCAGGCGCGCGCGGAACAGATCGGTCTGCTCGCGCGCCCGCTTTGGATTGCGTTCGATAAAGACAGTGCCCGTCGCGCGGGCAAGCCAGCCGATCCCCGGCCAGTGTGCCACTTCGGATTTGGACACGAAATAGATCCGCTTGACCGCGTTGAGCGCGAAAATATCCAGCCAGCTGCTGTGGTTGGCCACCACCGCACCCTGCATTGTCAGGGGCGCGCCTGTCACACTCAGACGCATGCCCATGATCCTGAGGGCATTGCGACAGACAAAGCAGGTGATATGCGGGGTCACTGGCCGGTGCAGCCCACAGAGCGGACGCTCCACCAGACGGCACAGCAGCAGCACCGCCAACCCGCCAAACACCAGCACGGCCAGCACCATGGCGCGCAACGCGATCCGCAGCCATGCCAGCCCACTGAAGGCAGGCCTCACGGGAGGGGTCTCGCTCTCCCACCGCGTGCTCATCCGCGCGCACTGCCATAGCGTCTGGCCTGCTGCGCGGTCATCTGTGCCGTATCCATGACAAGACAGACATCCGTGGTATTGAAATCGTGATCTATGAAGGCGCCCTCGCCAACCACTCCGCCCAAACGCAAGTACGCCTTGATCAGACTTGGAACAGCTACCATCGCGCGGCGGCGGTCGATGGCTTCGGGTGGTATAAGATCCATGCGCTGCACTGTATCGCCACGCGCGCGTGTGCGCAAAGCCGGTGGTGCCAAATGCCTGTGATGCAACATTGACAGTGGCTCGGCCAGAGCCCCGATATCCGTACCGTGGAAACTTGCGACGCCGAACAGTACCTCAATCCTGTGTTGCGCGACATAGGCGGCCAGCCCTTGCCAGAGATGATGCATCGCCGTCCCGCCGCGCGCATCCACATGCAGGCACGACCGCCCCAATTCCAGCAGTGGCCTGCCGGACGTCTTGAGCACCTCGAGATCATACTCGCCTTCGGAGTAGTATCCGCCCGCCGCCGCTGCCCCGTCACTGCGCAGCAGACGGTATACGCCCAGCACCGCATCACTGCCGGGCCGGGTTATGATCAGATGATCTGCGAAGGCATCAAAACGGTCGCGTTCCAACCCCTCGGCATGTTCCACAAACGCACCGCCCGCACCCAGCTCGCGCACAAAGACATCATAACGCAGGCGCTGCGCGGCCCGCAGCTCGGCCTCCGTCTCGGCCAGCTTGACCGTAAACTCCGGCGCTTTGACCCTCATGATGCACCCCCGCGTATTGTCCGCAGCCGCAATACGCGCTGCGGTGCATATTGGCAACGCGGGTGCGTCTTGCACAAAACGACCGCAGGTTGCTGTTTCCACATACGCCACCGGATGGTTACCATTTATTAAGGATGGTCTGCAATTAGTGACCCTCAAAAACCGGAAGCAGGGCAACCCGTGAACTGTCGATCACGATCTTGCCTGCGTCCCTGAAATTGACAGTGAGTTTGCCGCCGATGTTGCTTTGCACCTGCCCTACCCCCCAATCCGGCATCCCCGGGTGCCGCACCAGCATACCCGGCGTGAGGAGTGCGTTCATATCGTCCATTTGCTGTCCTTCTGTCTGCGCGAGGTTTCTCTGATGGGTCAGGAAACCACTTTTGCCACCCTTATTGGCAGCCGTATCTGCCATGACCTGATATCCCCGATCGGCGCGATCAACAACGGTATCGAACTCATCGAAATGGGCAGCACCGCCAGCACCCCCGAAATGACACTGATCTCCGAAAGCGTTGTAAACGCCAGCGCGCGCATTCGTTATTTCCGCATCGCCTTCGGTGCGGCAGGCGACCAGACGGTGGGCCGCCCCGAGATCATCTCGATCCTCGATGGCATCTATACAGGCACGCGGCTGTCAGTCGCATGGGGCCCGCTTGAGGGGCAGCCGCGCAATCTGGTGCGGCTGGCATTTCTGGCTGTGATGTGTCTGGAAACGGCCATGCCCTACGGCGGCCGGATTGTGGTGACCCGCGAGGACGACAGGATCACGGTGACCGGCTTTGCCGATAAATACAAATTTGATGCGGCCCTCTGGGCGCTGCTCGACACGGGCACCAACGGCTCCGGACTGAGTCCGGCGCAGGTGCAGTTCGGCCTGCTGCCTCTGATTGCCGGGGACGAAGGCCGCGCGCTGGTGGTAGACACCACCGGCACGCCTGTGACCCTCTGTTTTTAGGGACGCACCGTTCCGCTGCCTGTAACCTTGTACTTGAAGCTGGTCAGCTGTTCCGCCCCCACCGGCCCGCGCGCGTGCATCTTGCCTGTGGCAATCCCGATCTCGGCACCCATGCCGAATTCACCGCCATCTGCGAATTGGGTCGAGGCGTTGTGCATCACGATCGCGCTGTCGAGCGTGTTCATGAATGTCTCCGCAGCGGCGGCGTCCTCTGTCAGGATACAATCGGTGTGGTTTGATCCATAGCGCCGGATGTGCGCAATCGCCGCATCCAGATCGTCCACCTCGCGTGCGGCGATGATCATGTCGAGGTACTCACACCCCCAGTCGCTGTCTTGCGCAGCCACAACTCCGGCGATCTCGCGCAGACTGCCCGCGCCGCGCACTTCTACGCCGGCGTCGATCAGTGCGCGGATTACGCCTTTGCCGATTGTTTTGGCGATGTCCTTGTGGATCAGCAGACATTCCGCCGAACCACACACGCCCGTGCGTCGCGTCTTGGCGTTCAGCACCACGCGCAGCACCTTCTCTGGATCGGCATCCTTGTCGATATAGATGTGCACGATACCCTCAAGATGGGCAAACACCGGCACCCGCGCCTCACGCTGCACCAGCCCGACCAGCCCCTTGCCGCCACGCGGAACGATCACGTCGATGGTGTCCGTCATTGTCAGCATTGCCTGTACAGCCGCACGGTCACGCGTCGGCACCAACTGGATTGCATCCTCGGGCAGGTTCGCATCGCGCAAGCCCTGTTGCAGGCAGGCATGCAGCGCGCGACTGCTGTGAAAGCTCTCCGAGCCGCCGCGCAGAATGACCGCATTGCCGGCCTTGAGGCAGAGCGCGCCCGCGTCAGCTGTCACGTTCGGGCGGCTTTCGTAAATCACGCCAATCACCCCCAAAGGGGTGCGCACCCGCGCGATATGCAGCCCGCTGGGCTGGTCCCACTCCGCCAGAACCTGACCCACGGGATCAGGCTGCGCGGCAATGGCACGCAAGCCGTCCACGATACCCTGCAAGCGTGCCTCGTCGAGCTTGAGCCGGTCGAGCATCGCAGGGGTCAGCCCCTTGTCCGCACCATAGGCCATGTCCTGCGCATTCGCCTCGAATATCTCATCACGGCGGCTCCAGACCGCATCAGCGGCAGAGATCAGGGCGGCGTGTTTGCGCTCGGCGCTGGCGGTAGCCAACACTGCAGCGGCAGATTTGGCACGCGCGCCGATGTCGCCCATCAGGGCGGAAATGTCAGTCGTGTCATTCATGTTCAAATCCTTACAATGCCATATCGTCGCGGTGGATCAAGGCCGCGCGCCCCGGATAGCCCAGCAACGCCTCGATCTCGGCACTCTGGTGACCCTTTATCAACGCGGTCTCGACCGCCGAATAACGTGCCAGCCCCGATCCGATCCCCGCGCCATCCGGCCCCAGCAGCGACACCGCATCGCCGCGATCAAATTTGCCAGAAACCGCGGTGATCCCCGCAGGAAGCAGGCTTTTGCCCCGGCCAAGGGCGGACACAGCACCGGCATCCAGCGTGACTGTGCCCAAAGGCTTCATCGCTGCGATCCAGCTTTTGCGCGCTGCCTGCGGATCTGTTTGGGGGGTGAACCATGTGGCGTTCGCGCCCTGCGCCAGCGCGCTGAGCGGGCGCATCACCGATCCTTCTGTGATCGCCATCGCACAGCCCGCAGAAACAGCCGTCTTTGCGGCCATAAGCTTGGTCTTCATCCCACCCTTGCTCAGGCCCGAGCCTGCGTCCCCCGCCATCGCCTCAATCTGCGGGGTGATGCGGTCAATCACGTCATAGCGGGTGGCGGTAGGGTCGTCGGACGGATTGGCAGTGTAGAAGCCGTCCACATCAGAGAGCAGGATCAACTGGTCCGCGCCTACAGTCACGGCAATCTGCGCTGCCAGCCTGTCATTGTCGCCAAAGCGGATCTCATCCGTGGCGACCGTGTCATTCTCGTTCACGATGGGCACCGCGCCCAGACCCAGTAGTGTCTCCAGCGTTGCGCGGCTGTTGAGATAGCGGCGGCGGTTGGCGCTGTCTTCCAGCGTCACCAGCACCTGCGCGGTGGTGATCGCATGGGGCGCCAGCACTTCCTCATAGGCGCGCGCCAGCCGGATCTGGCCCACGGCGGCGGCGGCCTGCGCCTGCTCCAGCGGCAGCGCACCAAGGCCCAAGCCCAGCACCCCCCGCCCAAGTGCGATGGAGCCCGAAGACACCAGCACCACATCAGCGCCACCCTGTTTCAGCCAGACCACATCCTGCGCCAGTGACGCCAGCCAATCCGCGCGCAAAGCGCCCGTACCGCGGTCGACCAGCAGCGCCGAGCCGATCTTGATAACGATCCGTTTTGCATCGCTCAGGGTTGCCAAGGCGTATCCTCCGCTCCCGAAGTCTGGCGCAGGCGGTTTTCATCAATCTCGGCCCGCAGCGCGCGCAATACCTCAACCGTGTTGGTTTTGGCCACTCCTGACATCGGCATCACTGCGCCGCCTACGGCTTTTTCCAGCTCTTCACGGGCACTTGCGAGCGATTCTTCATCCAACGCGTCAATCTTGTTGAGAACGGTCACACGCGGTCTGTCTGCCAGTTCGCCGCCGTAGGCCTCAAGCTCGCCAATGATGGTTTCATAGTCTTCCGTGATTGTCTCGGAGGTGCCATCGACCAGATGCAACAGCACTGCACAGCGCTCGACATGGCCGAGGAACCGATGGCCGAGGCCCCGCCCCTCATGCGCACCCTCGATCAGGCCCGGAATATCGGCCACCACAAATTCGGTATTGTCCACACCGACAACGCCCAGATTGGGGTGCAGCGTGGTGAAGGGGTAGTCCGCAATCTTGGGCCGCGCGTTGGAGGTGGCTGCCAGAAATGTTGACTTGCCCGCATTTGGTAGACCGAGCAGCCCCACATCGGCAATCAGCTTGAGCCGCAGCCACAACGTGCGCTCCACCCCGTCCTGACCGGGGTTCGAGCGGCGCGGCGCCTGATTGGTCGCCGACTTGAACTGAAGGTTGCCCCAGCCACCGTTGCCTCCGCGCGCCAGCTGCACGCGTTGGCCCAGCGTTGTCATATCGGCGATCACCGTCTCCTGATCTTCGTCCAGAATTTCCGTACCGACAGGCACGCGCAGCACAATATCCTCGCCGTCCTTGCCGGTACGCTGCTTGCCCATGCCGGCCTGACCGTTCTTGGCAAAAAAGTGCTGCTGGTAGCGGAAATCAATCAGCGTGTTCAGCCCGTCGACAGCAACTGCCCAGACCGAGCCGCCCCCGCCGCCGTCGCCGCCGTCCGGCCCGCCGAACTCGATGAACTTCTCTTTGCGGAACGAGATACAGCCGCCGCCACCGGCGCCCGAGCGGATGTAGACTTTGGCAAGATCGAGAAACTTCATGATATATCCTAAGGGGTTATCGCAGCTTGAGGCTGTAGGTCCATGTGGGCACAGTCGCATTGCGCGCCAGACAGAAGATTTCGGCATCGCCCAGATAGGCAAAGCCCGCATTGGTCAGCACTTTGGCCGACGCCGGATTGTCGTGGAAGACGGATGCGAACATCGCGTCATTGTCCAGCGGATTACCCGCGACCAGCGCCTGTACGGCGTCCGAGGCAACATGGGTATTCCAGAACGGCGGTGCGACCCAATAGGTGACCTCCGACTGGTTGCGGTCTAGCCGTGTGAGGGTGATGACACCCATCATCTCGCCACCATGGTCGCCGCCATCCATCACCCAGACATCTTCGTCCCTGTCCGGTGCCATTGCACGGGCGATAAAGGCAGCGATGACGCCGGGTGGCAAGGGGTGTGGCATACGTGGTGTGTTGGCCGCCAAACGCTTGTCCGCGGCGTAATGCTCGATCCGTGTTACATCGGAGATGCGCACGGGCCGCAGGGTAAAGCGATCTGTGGTCAAGGTTTTCTGCGAGGCAATCACATCCATTCTCAGGCTCCTCCGCCAAACAGGACAAATAAAACAGACGCCACGGTTAGGGCGGCAAGGCTCCACATCAGATAAGGCTCTGCGCGGGTGCCCGCAACCGTGTGCGCGATGGCAGACCCACCCAGCGTCCACAAAGGGTGCATCATTAACTGGCAGGTCAACAACACGGCCGCAACCGTGGCTGTCGCGGTCAGGGTCGGGACGTCAGGTCCGATAAAGGCGGTAAAGCTGCCCACAATCATCGCCCAGGCCTTGGGGTTGAGCGGATGCACAATCAGACCGGCAGCAAATCCCGGCGCGGCGTCATCCGCTTCGCCCTGCCCCAACCGCAGGTTCGCCACTTTCCAAGCCAACCAGATGATATAAGCCGCAGAGACGTATTTGAGTGCAGTGAACAGGCCGGGCGCCACTTCGGCCAGCTCCATCAAGCCAAACCCAATCGGCCAGATGATCAGCTGCTTGCCAAGAACAACGCCTGCCACAAAAGGCAGCGCTGCACGAAACCCAAAACGCGCGCCAGTCGCTAGCATCGCCATATTGGCAGGACCTGGCGTGCCGACCTGTGATGCCGCAAATATAGCAAGGGGCAGAATGGCGATGCTCATGAAGGACTCTTTTACTGCCGCTAAATACGAAAAGGGACCGGCGTTTCCGCCGATCCCTGATGTGTTTTATCTCACGGGTACGGCTTACTCAGCAGCTGCTGCCGCCGGTACGATTGAGATGAAAGTGCGGTTTTTCAGGCCCTTGTGGAACTGAACATTGCCGTCAACAGTTGCAAAAATCGTGTGATCCTTGCCCATGCCCACGTTCTGACCAGGCCAGAACTGTGTGCCGCGCTGACGCACGATGATGTTGCCGGGAACAACAACTTCGCCGCCGTATTTTTTGACGCCAAGACGGCGACCAGCTGAGTCGCGTCCGTTACGGGATGAGCCGCCTGCTTTTTTGTGTGCCATTAGGTCTCTCCTTAGCCTTTTGCCAGATCTTTGGCCTGTGCGATCCAGTCTTCACGACCCACACGACCTTTGAACGACAGTTTCTCTTCGATCTCTTCTACGTCTGCATCAGTCCATGCCGCGATTTGTGCGAATGTTGTGATGCCTGCATCGTGCAGCTTGCCCACGATAACCGGGCCAACGCCGTTGATCTGGGACAGATCGTCGCCCTCAACTTTTGCAGCCTTCTTTGCCTTTGCAGGCTTCTCAGCAGCATCAGCTTTTGGTGCTTTTACTTTCTTCGCAGGCGCATCCACAGACTTGCCAGTGATCGCAGCAACTGCGGCAGCAGAAACAGAGCCTGTACCAATCGCAGCAGCAACACCGGATTTACCGGCACCGGATGCGAGGATTTCTGTGATCTTTACCAGCGTCAGCTTCTGACGGTGACCCTTGGTGCGCTTGGAAGAGTGCTTCCGGCGGCGCTTGACGAAGTGGATGACTTTCTCGCCTTTGATCTGGTCAACGACTTCGGCTTGCACGCCTGCGTCTTCGATCATGGGCGCGCCAACCTGCGGGTTGTCACCGCCCAGCATCAGCACTTCGTTGAATTGAACAGTCTCACCGGCAGATGCCGCAATACGTTCCACGCGCAGCATATCGCCGGCTTGAACTTTATATTGCTTACCGCCTGTTTTCAGGACCGCAAACATAGGTCTTCCTTCACATCTTCCGCGTTCTTTGGCCCCCGCAATCGGGTGTTTCGGACCGGGATTTTGCCCCGTATCCACCTGGAACAGCGCGCCCTTGGGGCGTCATTAAAAATAGACCCGATACAGGCATGGCCTGTCGGGTTGGCGGCTTATCAGCGGAACCGGGTTCCGAGTCAAGGCGGTTTGCCCGACATTCGCGCAATTTCGCCAGACAACCCGCGCTATAATTCTTCGGCGGCCATGTTCAGCGCCATGGCACGCCCCAGCGCATAGGAAATGTCCTCATAGAGCGGATCAAACCCCGCAAACAGACCGGAGTTCAGAGCCTTGCCTGCTGTGCTTTCGGCGAAATCGGCGTAGGCGGTCAACTCCTCTATCGTCAGCGGGCTGTAGGCCAGCGCGAAAAAGCCGCCCAGCCAACCTTCGGTATCCTCGGTGATGGCGTCACGCTCGGCCAAGACGTCACGCAGAATGTCTTCGTCGCCCATCGCGTAGATGTCGCCGTCCACAAGCGCGCGCAGGAACTGGTAGTTGGAATTGAGCGCGGATGTCACATTGCGGTTGACCAGATCGCCCGCCTCGATCATCCGCGCGATCTGGACCAGACGCGGGTTTTCAGCGTTCAGCGCCTCGGCATATTGCGCACGGGCGTGTTCCTCAATCGCAGGGTCCGCCATGGCGCGGCGCGCGGCGTTTTCCAGCGTGACAATCCGCTCGCCCAGATCCGAACCGAAAAACGCGATCGCATCCTCCAGAAGATCGCCTTCCAGCGCGGGCTCCAGTCCTTGCCGGATACTCTCAGATATCCGCTCGGGGTCGTAGATGCGCATCACCTGACCCGACCACGCAGGCCCGCCCTGCCCCTCCAGCCATTCGCGGTCAAGCGTCTCGCCGTACCTGATGCCTTCTGCATGTAAAATGGCGCTCAGCTCCCGGATCTGGAGCACATCCATCAACACGGTGTGCCGCGCACCTGCCCAGAGCGGTAGAGCGGTAATCACGATAACGAAAGCCGCAAGAAACTTGCGCATCTACAAGTCCTGACTGGGCTGCATTTGGCGCAGACGCGCGGCAACAGCCTCGAAACGGTCAGCCATGATCTCGTATTGCACAGCGTTCATCAACTCATAGACCTTTTGCATATCAGGATGCTCCAGCGCCTCTGCATATTGGGTCATCTCGGTGTCCGAGAATGCCTGATAGGTGTAGGCGGCCCCCTCCAGCGCGCTTTGACGCAGATTTTCGCGCATCTCGGATTCTTGCGCGCGCATCGCTTCGCGCAGGTCAGGCTCGTCCATCTGCAATTCGATCACCCCCGCACCGGCGGCGGCCATCAAAAAACGGATTTGCACCTCCTGGATTGACCGCAGCGCGCTTTCCTCACTGCCGCTTGCCGCGTTCAAACGCTCGAGGATTTCCACACGCGGCGAGCCGATACTGCGCAACCCTTCGATGATCTGGCTGCCACTTTCGGACTTCAGCCCCTCTTCCTCAAGCATGTGTGAGCTGTTCTCGGCCACCACCAGCCGCTGTCCCAGATCAGAGCCGTAGAAATCCGCCGCATGGGTCAAAAGCGGCTCGGTCAGAGCGTTCCGCAGGATGCCCGCAGCCATGTCATGCATCAATTCAGGCGCAAAAACCTCTGACACCAGCCGCTGCCACTCGGAGCCGAAGTCCTGCGCCTCAAGCCCCAGCATCTGCGGTGCGGCGTCGGCAGAGAGGCGGATGCTCTCCAGCGCCACATCAAATCCAGTGACTTCCAGAAAAGCCTCCACCTCCTGAGGGTCGGCTGCCTGTGCCTGAACAGTTGGCGCACCAACCACCAGCATCACCGCTGCAACAGGGATCATCAGAGCCTGACGGATCGAATTCATGGGTTTTCCTTCTCGAATTTCCTGAACAACCTAGTCCTTCTGCAAGGCGCTGCAATGAAAATTCCCGATACCGGCAAAGATGCGCAGACAGCCTCTTGCCCCTGCCCGAGATCTTGACTAAACGAACGCTCCAAGGCCCCCGCGGAGAGATGCCGGAGTGGTCGAACGGGACGGTTTCGAAAACCGTTGAGCCTCTAAAGGGTTCCCAGGGTTCGAATCCCTGTCTCTCCGCCACTATTCAAAACTACCCTTAAATTACTGGTTTTAAAGAATATTGACGGGCGGAGAATTTGCTCTACCACACATGATTACCACACATGTGCACCACACAGTTTATAAGAGCTGTTAGGTGCAGATTGAAGCGTGTCTTGTTTTGAGTACGAGTCACCACAGCCCGATGGTCTGGTAATTGTGACGATTATTCCACTCGAGCCTCAACAACTGCTTGCATCCCCGATGCTTGCTTCTGAACTTGCATACCCAAAACATACCAAAAGGTGGTTGGTGCCCAGAAGAGGCGAAGCTTGAATTAATAAATTAATATATATCAATGTGTTGAGGCTTTGTAAATTGCCAATGTGGACTTGATTGTGGACTTGATAGAAACTGTTTCTGTCGAACTGGGCGGAAACCGGACGTTCGCTGCGCTAAAGAGGTTTCTTCGATTTGAGACAGAAGCCGCCATTTATTCCAATGCATAGATGCCCAAATATCTAAGCGTGTTTGGTCATCGCAACTATGGTTTTGTTGAGCGGCCCCAATTGAGTGGTCCATGTTAAAAGTTAGTGCATGA
>TARA_R110002020_G_scaffold464698_2_pt1 | contig 101504 bp, 102 predicted proteins | sample TARA_R110002020 | Tara Oceans TARA_R110002020 (sample SAMEA4396489) | marine metagenome | biome: Westerlies Biome; feature: [MES] marine water layer (ENVO:01000295) within the mesopelagic zone...; material: water (ENVO:00002006), including particulate matter (ENVO:01000060)...
TCGGGAATAACTTGAACAACTCAACCTAATAAACACAAAAATGAAAAAATACATTTTAGGTTTGATGGTACTCCTTGGAGTTACTATTTCCGCGCAAGAAAGTGCACCCAAAGTAAAGACCGAATTAGGGGTAATTCGAGGTGTCCATGAAGATGGTGTAGCCAGTTTTAAGGGAATACCGTTTGCTGCTCCACCAGTTGGTGAGTTCCGTTGGAGATCCCCTCAACCATTATCCCCCTGGGAAGGTGAATTGGATGCTACGGAATTTGGTGCCAACTGTGCACAGTCCGGATGGGGCGGTGCCCCGGGAACCATCAGTGATGGTTCATCCGAAGATTGCCTTTACTTAAATGTGTGGAAACCGGCTGATGCAAATACGGGTGCTAACCTGCCCGTCATGGTTTGGATCCATGGTGGGGGCTTTGTTGGCGGTAGTGGTTCCGGAGCGGGAATCGCGGGTGATGAATTTGCGAAGAAGGAAGTGGTTTTAATCACCATCAATTACCGCCTGGGGCGTTTGGGGCATTTTGCATTTCCAGCGTTGAGTACCGAACATCCTGAAGAACATAAAGGCAGCTATGCTTATATGGACCAAATTGCAGCGCTGCAATGGGTGCAAAAGAACATTGCCGCTTTTGGTGGTAATCCTGATAACGTAACCATATTCGGTTTTTCCGCAGGTGGAGTATCCGTACATTCCTTAATGACCATTCCCGATGCAAAAGGCCTTTTCCATAAGGCCATTAGCGAATCTGGTGGCGCCCGTGATGGTGTACTTACCGGAAGGCCTATAAAGGAAGAAAATGCATCCCCTTTTTATCCCGTTTCCGCGGAAACCATTGGAATTAACTATGCGAAAAAACAGGGTATAGAAGGCACGGATGCCGATGCCTTGGCCAAGTTACGCGCTTTACCCGTGGAAAAAATTGTGGATGGCGGTCAGGAAACGGATGGTGAAGGAGGTCTAAGAACTTATTCAGGACCTATTTTGGACGGTGCATTGGTGGTAGAAACAGCTGAAAGTGCCTATAAAGCAGGTAGACAAATGCAAATACCATTGATGATCGGTTCTAACAGCGCCGAAATCGGGGGTAGTTTTGTCAACAACAGTAAGACAAAAGAAGAACTGTTTTCACTTTTTGGCGATTTTAAGGAAGAAGCACAAGCTGCCTATGATCCTGATGGAAGCAAAGAATTCGAAGAGGTCCTTACCAAGTTCAATACCGATTGGGTGTGGGGAGAACCGGGACGTTTTGCCGCTAGGGCTTTTGCGGAAAAAGGGGAACCTACGTTTATTTACCATTTTGGTTTTGTACCCGAACCTATGAAGGAAAGAATGAAATACGGTGCCGGCCATGGTTCCGAAGTTGGCTATGTGTTTAATAATCTTGATGCACGTTGGGGCAATCCCGAGACCACTCCAGAGGACAAGAAGGTGGCGGAACTTATGAACGGATACTGGGTAAATTTCGCCAAGACCGGAAACCCGAATGGAGAAGGATTACCAAACTGGCCGGTCTATACTAAAAATGAAGGTGAAATTTTGGATATACAGTTAGATGGTGAAGCCGTTGGAAAATCAGATCCAAGAAAAGCGAGATTGGATGTCATTGAAAAGGGTGTCAAACTCAGAAACGAACTTCAATCACGTAGTATATAAACCTGTTGTGCATTCCATGAATAAAATTAACAACATAGTGGCAGTAGCGGTATTGTTTTTAACCTTAATGGGTGAAGGTTTTTCACAAACCAATCGGGTTATTGAGGTATTTCCTGAGGGAACGGTTTTGCATGCCAATTTTAACTATGCCAACGACACATTGCAAAAACATTTGTTGGATATCTATTTGCCCCAAAAAGTATCCGGTAAAATACCCTTGGTCGTTTTTGTGCATGGCGGCGGTTGGTTGGTCAACGACAAATACGCCGATATCGGGTACATGAAAGAAACCGTTGCTGAAATTGTTTCCAATGGTTTTGCTTTGGCCTCCATTGATTATCGTTTCGCGACCCAAGCTGTTTTTCCTGCCCAAATTCAAGACTGTAATCGTGCAGTTTCCTTTTTGGTCGAAAATGCAGATGCCTACGGGTTGGATAAAGATCGGATTGCCGTCATGGGGTTTTCCGCAGGCGGGCATTTAGCCTCCTTGATGGGGCTTTCAAAAAACAATGATATTCCCGATTTCTTTATGCCGAAAACCACAAAAGAATTTGATTTTAAGGCCGTGGTGGATTTCTACGGACCCGCCGAACTTATTTTATTCCCAGGGGCCAATGATGCCAAATCGCCTGAAGCTTTATTGATTGGAGCTCCTCCACTTGATAGACCTGACTTGGCCAAGATGGCTAGTCCGGTGACCTATGTGGATGAGAACGATCCTCCTTTTCTGATTGTTCATGGGGAAAAGGATAATTTGGTCTCGCCCAGGCAATCACAACTCTTAAGTTCATGGTTGACGGTGAATGGTGTTGAAAACGAATTGATCTTGGTTAAGGATGCTCCTCATTTTGGAGAAATGTTCGATGTAGATGACATTAGGGCCAAAGTTTTGAATTTTCTTGAAAGGAATTTGAAATGAAAATATTCGCTGTTTTATTTCTATTGATTTCAAACTGTTCCAGTTCACAATCCCTTAAGGTTGATGATACATCGGCTATTGTACCTCACTCGCAGAAGACTTTGATATTGTACCTCTCCCGCACCAAAAACACAAAGGCTCTTGCGGAAATCATACACAATGAACTAGGTGGAGATTTAGTAGCGTTGGAATTAGTGAATCCATATCCCGAAGATTACGATGCCATTGTAAAGCAAGTGGCCCAAGAAAATGAAACCGGATTTTTGCCTCCCTTGAAAACCAAGGTGGACATTTCGAAATATGATACGATCTTTTTGGGCTTCCCTACTTGGGGCATGCAGTTGCCACCTCCATTGAAAAGTTTTTTAAATGATTATGATTTCACAGGGAAAACAGTTATTCCCTTTAATACTAATGCGGGATATGGTGAGGGAAGCAGCATAAAAACAATAAGGAAATTAGGTCCCAATATTACCATTTTAGAAGTATTCTCTATAAAAGGTGGAATAGAACGCGATGGAATTTATTTGACAATCAAAGGCAGTAGAGAAAGGGAAGTAAAATCCGAAGTAAGACAATGGCTTAAAAAAATTGGCGTGATCCATTAGGAATTAACAGTAAGGGGTCATATCAAGCAATATAAATTTTGTAAATTCAACATATTCAAACTCTTGCAACAAAATCATGGCAGACTTCAATCTAAACATCAACGGAAAAACACAGAAAGTAGAGGTAGATCCCAATACCCCGATGCTTTGGGTATTGCGAGACCATATGAAATTGGTCGGCACTAAATTCGGCTGCGGAATCGCACAATGTGGTGCCTGTACCATCCATTTAGGCGACACTGCGGTGCGCTCTTGCCAGTTGCCCGTTTCGGCTGTCGGCGAACAGCAAATTACCACCATCGAAGGATTATCCGAGAACGGAGACCATCCCGTGCAAAAGGCATGGCTTGAAGTAGACGTACCCCAATGCGGTTATTGTCAAGCGGGACAGATCATGACCGCTTCTGCTTTGTTGAAAAGCAACTCCAATCCTACGGATACCGAAATCGAATCGGCTATGAACGGTAATATTTGCCGTTGCGGTACATACACCAGAATTAAAAAAGCGGTAAAAATGGCCGCAGCCAACTCAGCTAATTTATAAAAAACAGCCTTATGACACTTGTAAAAACTAATATAGGAAGACGTGCTTTTATAAAAAACACAAGCCTTGCAGGGGGCGGGCTAATTCTTGGCTTTAGCTGGCTAAATTCTTGTAAGCCCAAACAAGCCGCAGAAATGGCCGCAATAGAAATGCCAAAAGAATGGTTTGATATTAATGCGTATTTAAAGATTGGAGATAATGGTGTTGTAACAATTCAGTGTCCAAACCCAGAATTTGGACAGGGGGTTATGACCTCTATGCCCATGATAGTAGCAGAGGAATTGGATATTGCTTGGAAAGACGTTCTGGTGGAACAAGCTCCGTTTAATGCAGAATTATATGGCAATCAATTTACAGGTGGTAGTAGAGGCATAATGTCTCGTTGGGCAGGTTTACGTATGGCGGGTGCTACGGCAAGGCAAATGCTTTTAGAAGCTGCAGCACATGCCTGGCAAGTACCTGCAAATGAAATCACTACGGCTGACGGTGTTTTAAGTCACGAAGCATCTGGTAAAAAGGCGGGTTACGGTGAAATGGCATCCGCAGCTTCACAAATTACGGTCCCAGAAGAAGTGCCACTAAAAGCGGTAAAAGACTTTAAAATTATAAGTCGTTCCAAGAAAAATATAGAAGGAGATAAAATAGTCACGGGGAAACCACTATTCGGTATTGATTACCAATACGAGGGTGCTTTAATAGCGATGGCCGCCCATCCTCCAGCATTTGGAATGAAATTAAAATCTTTCGACGGTTCTTCTATAATAAATATGCCTGGCATAGTAGATGTTTTTGAAATTAATACCTATGAAGAGGGTTATGAGCAAAATTATTTTGATACCAACACCTTTACGAATTTGGTGGTAATCGTTGGTAAAACTACTTGGGAAGTAATGAATGCAAAAAAGGCCTTAAAAGTAGAATGGGAACCTTTTTCTGAAAGTACTTTTAACATGAATATGTTCGGTAACAAAAGAGAGGTAACTATACCCAGCGGCTTGGAAAGTACAGAAATGCATAACGCCAAAATGGCCGAATATGCTTCAAAACCTGGGCGAGAAGTTCGTAAAGATGGAAACCCGGATGCAGCATTTAAAAATGCGGCTAAGGTAATTGAAAGGTCATATAGTTGTCCGTTTTTGGCGCATAACTGTATGGAGCCTATGAACTTTTTTGCCCATGTAACGGAAGACTCCGCAAAGCTGGCCGGACCTCTGCAAGCTCCGGGATTTATAGTAGGTACGCTGTCAGCTAGATTAGGATTGCCAGTGGAGAAAATTGATATTGAAATGACCCGTATGGGAGGTGGATTCGGAAGAAGGGCATATGCCCATTATGCTGTAGAAGCTGCGGTCATATCAAAACATGTAAAAGCTCCGGTTAAATTAGTCTACAATAGAGAAGATGATATGACTTTTGGTATTTTCCGTCCATCGTATCATGCCACTTATAAAGCCGCTTTAGACGAGAATAACAATTTAATTGCTTTTCATGTAAAAGCTGGCGGAATACCTGAAACTCCATTGTTTGCAAACCGTTTCCCAGCAGGCGCGGTAGATAACTATTTGGCGGAATCATGGGAAATTAACTCAAACATTACAGTGGGTGCTTTTCGTGCTCCGCGCTCTAACTTTATGGCAGGTGTAGAAAATTCCTTTTTGGACGAAGTAGCGGAAGTAGCAGGGAAAGACCCGATACAGTTTCGATTGGACTTGCTGTTAAGAGCCAAGGACAATCCTGTAGGAGATAATAACGATTATGAAGCGGAACGTTATGCGGGTGTCCTAAAATTAGTAAGGGATAAATCGAATTGGCAAAACAACATAGATGGTAAATACAGAGGTGTATCCGCTTATTTCTGTCATAATAGTTATGCCGCACATGTGCTAGATATTGTAATGGAAGATGGTAAACCCAAGGTTGAAAATGTAGTCTGTGCCATTGACTGTGGTGTTGTAGTAAACCCTGATGCCGCTACGAACATGGCTGAAGGTGCAATTGTAGACGGGGTTGGAAATGCATTGTATGGCGGACTCACATTTAAAGATGGAAGCACAGTACAATCTAATTTTGATACCTATCGTATTATTCGCCACAGTGAAGCTCCAAAAAACATTGATGTACATTTTGTAGAAAACGAAATAAACCCTACAGGTTTGGGTGAACCACCTTTTCCGCCAGTATTAGGGGCATTGGCAAACGCGTTATATAAAGCGACAGGAAAGCGACATTACGAACAGCCCTTTGCGGTTGAGAGGAGGATTGTTGGGTAGATTTTCATTAAAACTGAGAACAAAAATACATTTTTGATTGGCCATCCTTCCAATTATATTGTTTTCTGGCTTTATAAAGCCAACAATTTAGAGCACCTTACCTATTTTCTTAAATCTTGCCAAGTAATTGCCGTTTATCAAACCATACCAAATAAAAGTTTGGTTAGATCAAAATTTTTTTATGATTCTTGATGAATGTACCTACTTTAAAATGCCATAATCCACAATTGAACAATCATCTTTGTCAGATTATCCCGATTTAAGAGAGGTTAAAGAGGTGGCTTGTTTCCTATAACATCCAATATGTGAAATCATCAATTATTTACGCTTATCTTACAGTTTTTGCCAGCAAATATGCATATTTGTTTCGTGTTTAAATGTTATCAGGATGCAAAAGGACAAAAGGCAGGATTTAATAGTAGAAATAATTCAGGCAGAGGGGAAAGTGGCCACCCATGATTTAGCTAAAAAACTTTTGGTCTCCGAGGATACTGTCCGCAGGGATCTTAATGAAATGGCCAAAAAAGGATTACTCTCAAAGGTTCATGGGGGGGCTATCTCCTCCATTCAGAAATTGTACTACTATAACGACAATGTGGTAAAAAACCAAGAGGAAAAGAATTGTATCGCTAAAAAGGCCATTGGCCTGTTGCAAAATGGCATGTCCATTATTATAAGCGATGGCACTACCAATCTTGCCTTTGCCCGAAATATTCCCAAACATTTAAAGGCCACCGTATTTACTTATTGTCTGCCCATAGCGATGGAATTGACAGCGCATCCAGAAATAGAGATCATCTTTTTGGGCGGTAAAATCGAAAAAAAATCCATGGTCAGCCTAGGAAACGAGGTAGTTGATAAATTTTCCAATATTCATGCTGATATTTGTTTTCTTGGTACAGGTAGCATTGGCCATCGAGAGGGGATTACTGAAGGTTCCTATGATGTTTCCTTAATAAAACGGTCCATTGTAACCGCATCCGATATGGTCATTTCCCTCGCTACATCAAATAAACTGGGGAAAAGGCAATCCTATACCATTTGTAAGCCGTTGGAAATCAATTATCTTATTACGGAACTTGAGCCATCAAACCACAGGTTATCGGAATTTTCCAAGATTGGAGTACCCTTGCTCTAACCCTATACTGCTTCCACAAAGGTCAAGAAGCTTTAAGAGCAGAATCCATATTGATAGATGTGCGTTTTTAATGCGTGTTTTTATTAATAATTGCTTTTTGTATTCATTTTTTAATATATTTATATCAAATTCAATGCATATTTTATGAAACATGCTCAGGCGGTTATCGGCATCGACATCGGTGGAACAAAAATCTCCGCCGCTTTGTTTCAAGCCGATGGTCAAATATTGCGGAAAGAAACCCAACTTTTGAATCAGAGAAAAGGTTATGTCGTTATTGACATGATTTCAAACATGGTCCGATCGCTTTTGCATTACTCCAGGAACAGAACATATAAGGTAACTGCCATTGGGGCTTGCATTCCTGGTATTTACAATCCCGTTAAGAAAACTGTGTGGGCGCCCAATATTCAGGGATGGAATCATATTCCACTTTTGGAAGAACTTAAAAATCGTCTGGAAATCCCTCAAATAAAACTTATCATAGAGAGCGACCGGTCATGTTATATATTGGGCGAAATCTGGAAAGGAGCCGCCAAGGGCTGTACCGATGCAATTTTTATCGCTGTAGGTACTGGAATAGGAGCAGGAATACTGTCCAATGGGAGAATCATAAACGGCAATAGTGGTATTGCCGGTGCCATAGGGTGGATGGCCATGGAGCCTCCTTACCTTAACAAATATGATTCATGTGGTAATTTTGAATACTACGCTTCTGGGGATGGGATTGCAAGAAGTGCTGTCGAAACCTTAAGAATAAAAAAGGCCTCTCACAGCACATTAGCTTCTATTCCTTGCGATCAGCTTACGGCGCATCATGTTTTCGATGCCTACACAAAGAAAGACCCGGTGGCCACCGAGGTGATTGAAAAAGCGATTAGGCACTGGGGCATGTCAGTTGCTAATCTCGTGAGTATATTCAACCCGCAGAAAATAATCTTTGGCGGTGGGCTTTTTGGTCCCGCCAGTCAATTTTTAGACCGCATTTTAGAGGAAGCCAAAAAATGGGCCCAACCACTTTCCATACAAGAGGTACAACTAGAGACTTCCATCCTACAAGGAAATGCAGGATTGATAGGAGCAGGGTATTTGGCCATAAGCAATATAAAAGACAAAGTAAATGTCAAATAAAGGTTATAAGAACCAGTACGTATTCTCTGCCGCCTGCGTGGGCATGCTTATCTTTGGGGTCGTCATGATCTCCTTGGGTTCCATTTTACCTGAGGTGACTACCAAATTCCAACTAGATGGAGCCAAAGCCGGGTCATTGTCAACCTTATTGCCCACAGGCATTTTGGTTGGCTCGCTGGTTTTCGGTCCATCCGTAGATTGGCTGTCATATAAAAGAATTCTGATCGCTGGAACCCTGTTTACCTTAATGGGTATCGAAGGACTCGTGTTCTCAGAAATGCCCGTTTTTCTAAAACTATCCGTTTTTAGTGTTGGTCTTGGTGGTGGAATATTGAACGGCACTACCAATGCACTTGTTTCAGAGATCAGTGAAGAAGACCATGGTGCAAACCTGAGTTTGCTCGGGGTCTTTTTTGGAGTCGGTGCCCTCGCAACACCTTTTATCTTGGGAATGTTGAAGGGATGGTATTCTTTTGAGACCATTTTCGCATTGCTAGGTGTTTTAATGGTCTTGCCCGTGTTATTTTTTATGTTCGTTCAATTTCCCGGATCAGCAAAAACATCAGGCGTTTCCATAAGAGAAGGGCTTAAAATGGTAAAGGATCCCATGTTGTTACTGTTCGGTTTCATCCTATTTTTTCAAAGTGGGATCGAGGGCCTTACCAATAACTGGACCACCACTTATATGGAAACAAATAAGCAACTCAAGGCATCAACAGCCCTTTTCGTCTTATCCTCATTCGTAGGTGCCATAACTGTTACACGTATTTTATTGAGCAAGATCTTGCGCACCTTCAATCCGCTAAAAATTATGGTCATAGGCTTGGCCATTGCCTTTTTTGGTTGTCTATTGATTCGGTACGGCGCTTCCTACACAATATTAATCGCAGGGATGGTGGCAATCGGAATAGGCATATCGGCAGGATTCCCGGTTATTCTGGGATACATAGGCCAGATCTATACGCGGCTATCCGGAACGGCCTTCAGCATTGTTATTACTATTGCCCTGATAGGTAATGTTATCGCGAATTATTTGATGGGGCACGTTTCGCAATACCAGGGCACCATGGTGCTACCTTATTTGATTATGGGTGCAATAATACTGATGCTCACCCTGATTTTCATAACCAACAAAAAATATCAAATAAAAATAAATTAAAATTCAGTTTTATGTTAGCAAAACAATGGCTTGACAATGCCAGAAATGTGATGAACAAAATAGAGAACACCCAAATGGAAAACATTAAAAAGGCGGCCACCATCATGGCAGATTCCATAGAAAAGAGGAAATGGGTGCATACTTTTGGTTGTGGCCATGCCACACTGCCCATAGAGGAAATGTACCCCAGAATTGGCGGTTTTGTCGGGTTTCATCCTATAGTCGAATTGCCCTTAACTTTTTTTACCAACATTGTAGGGCAAATGGGGGTAGATCAGTTTATTTTTCTTGAGAGGGTAGAGGGTTATGGAAAGGAGATTATGAAAGGGCATAATTTCGATGAGGAGGATACTATGTGGTTGTTTTCGCATACGGGCGTAAATGCAGTAAACATTGATATTGCCCTTGATGCTAAGGAAAAGGGTATGAAAGTCATTGTTTATGGCTCCGCAGCGGAGGCCAAAGGAAAGACAACTGCACATTCCTGTGGCAAGACATTGTTCGAATTGGCCGATATTGTGGTGGATTCATGCGCACCCGCGGAAGATGCATCGGTTCCATTAAAAAATCATATCGATAAAATAGGACCGGTATCCACAATGGCATTTGTGACAACTGTTTGGATGACCGTGACCACTGTGGCCGAAATACTTGCTGACAGGGGCGTTCAATTGCACATCCACCCATCGCACAATATTCCGGGCGATTCGACCTCCAAACAGCGATTAGCCGATGCGCTAAGGGAGTACAAAGGAAGGATAGCCTCAGTATAAATGTAAAATTATGGTACCTTTAACTATCAATGCGGACGATTTTGGAATGAGCAATGTCTTTAATGATTTTATCATTGAATTACTTGTCAATGAGAGAATGATATCGACTACGGTGATGGTCAAACGAATTTCTAAAGCTCAGAAGTTAAGGATACAACATCTCAGATTCATTAAAGAAACTTTGGATATCAGTGAAGGTTTGCAGGTTGAGTTCACCAATGACCAACATTTGGAGCAAATTCAAGACCAGTATCGGAAATTTATAGATTTATTTGAATCCGCACCGAGCCATATGGATGTTCACAAGGAACATTTACACACAAAATACCATGGTCTTGTGGGCAATTTCTGTAAATCCGAGAATTTGCCATTCAAAAATCACGGTAAAAAATTTCCCGTTTTGGCAACCACCTCAAAAAAGTACTTTAACGGTTCCATTAATGGTTTTGGCCCCATTTACAAATGGTTGAATAATTTGGAAGATGGCCAATTCTTTGAACTCGTTGGTCATCCCGAAAGGTATTACCCACATTGTTACTTTAGCCTCAATGCGCAATGCAATTGGGATTTGGACCATATTGACAAAATCAATCCAAATCTTAAAAAATACTCGATTGAGCCCATAAGTTTCAATTATCTCAATAACTCTAAAACAACCCAAGTAAAACAGGGCTAGAATATAACTTTACTATGAAAAAATACATTTTACTGATTGGTATTATTGTCTTGATTTTATCGTGCGCCAATAGCCGTACAAAAGAAAGCTCGGCTATTGCAGTCGTTAGGATAAATCAATTGGGCTATTTACCCGAAAGCATAAAGGTTGCTGTTTTTGGAGCGAAGGACAAGGTGGTACTGGAGTCGTTCACGCTGCACAATGCAGAAACTGATGAAGAGGTATTCGCATCGACCTCTCCTGAACCGAAAGGGGCCTACGGCCCGTTCGAGTCCACTTATCGCTTAAATTTCAGCAAATTTATCACCCCAGGCACCTATTACATTAAAGCAAAGGCCATAAAATCTCCAATATTTCAGATCAACGCGGATGTCTATGACCATACTGCAGATTTCCTTCTGGAATACATGCGCCAGCAGCGTTGTGGGTATAACCCTTACTTGACGGATTCCTGTCACCTTGACGACGGATACATCCTTTACAACCCAACTAAGGAGGGACAGCGAATCGATGTTACCGGAGGATGGCACGATGCAACGGATTACCTCCAGTATACCGCCACTTCTGCCAATGCCGTTTCCCAACTGTTACTGTCCTATCGGGATAATCCAAAGGCCTTTGGCGATGCTTACAGGGCCAATGGTCTGCCCGGGCCCAATGGTATTCCCGATATTTTGGACGAAGCCAAATGGGGAATGGACTGGTTAAAAAAAATGAACCCCTCTCCCACCGAGTTTTACAACCAAATCGCGGATGACCGTGACCATGCTGGGTATCGGTTGCCCAACAAAGATTCCGTGGTGTACGACCCTAATAGGAAGGGGCGACCTGTTTATCTCGCCAGTGGCGAAAAACAGGGAGTACTCAAATACAAAAATCGATCCAACGGTGTTGCCTCAACGGCTGGAAAGTATGCCTCGGCCTTTGCTTTGGGTGCCATGGTCCTGAACGATTTTTACCCGGACTATACGGAAGACCTACCAAAACGTGCCATTGATGCCTATAAATATGGAGTGCAAAACCCAGGCGTAAGCCAGACCGCACCAGGCGGGGCACCCTATTTTTATGAAGAAGATAACTGGGTCGATGACATGGAATTTGCGGCAAGTAGCCTGTATAAATTGACCCAAAACAAAAATTTTAAGGAACAGGCCATGAAATATGCCTCCGAGGAAAAAATCACTCCTTGGATCGGCCGGGATACTGTAGTTCACTATCAATATTATCCGTTTATGAACACGGGGCACTATGAGCTGGCCTCCGCTCTGAATGACAAGGAAAAGGAGACTGTTGCCTCCTACTATGATATGGGCTTGCAACTTTTGCACGACCGCGGTAAGGACAACCCTTTTTATATTGGGGTTCCTTTCGTGTGGTGTTCCAATAATTTGGTGACCGCCGCTGTAACCCAGAGTAGGTTATATCATCGGTTGACAGGTGATGAAACCTATCTTGAGATGGAGGCGGCTTTGCGAGATTGGCTTTTTGGCTGTAATATATGGGGCACTTCCATGATCGTTGGGCTGCCAGAGCATGGCGATACCCCAGTAGACCCACATTCATCCCTTAATCTTCTTGAAGGATATCAAACCGATGGTGGCCTTATTGATGGTCCGGTCTATGGTTCCATAGCCAATAGTTTGATAGGGGTAGAACTGCACGATGCGGATGAATATGCGGAATTCCAATCCGATCTGGTTGTCTATCAAGATGACGTTGGAAGTTTTTCCACCAACGAACCTACCATGGACGGCACGGCTTGTTTGGTCTATTATCTTTCGGCCATGGAAGATAATAGCCTTGCAAATGGCCGCCACAAGAAGCACTATACCTATGACGGCAGTGGTGCCATCATTCGGGGCGACACCTTGGAAAAGAAAATACATTTGATGTTTTCTGGTGACGAATACGCTGATGGCGCTGAGGAAATTCTGAACACACTACATAAAAATGATATTAAGGCTTCTTTCTTTTTTACGGGCAACTTTTATCGAAATGAAGAGTTTGCACTATATATCAAAAAGGCCAAAGAACAGGGGCATTACCTTGGCGCGCATTCAGACCGTCATTTATTGTACAACGATTGGCAGGACAAAAAACTATTGGTCAGCCAAGAAAAATTCAAATCTGACCTAAAAGCTAATTATAAAGAAATGGAGAAGCATGGTATTCGAAAAGAGGATGCAACATTCTTCTTGCCCCCCTTTGAATGGAACGATGAGATCATAACACAGTGGGCTGACCAAATGGACATTACCATCATAAATTATTCCCCTGGCACATTTTCGCATGCGGACTACACTACGCCAAAAATGGAAAATTACAAAAGCACTGATACTATCATTCAATCAATATTTTCATATGAACAAAAGGAAAATTTGAACGGTTTTATGTTACTATCACACGTTGGAACAGATTCAGATCGTACCGACAAATTTTATTATAAACTGGACTATGTAGTGAAAAGCTTAAAGGAGAGGGGATATGAGTTTGTTCCCTTAGAGGATCTGATGGACTTTAAAAATTGAATGTAGAAGTAAGCCTAACAAGTAGGAAGAATCAAAATAATGAAATGAGAAAAGCCACTGCCATTGCCCATACTCGGATTAATACTATTGATGTAATGAGGGCGTTGGCCATGTTTCTGATGATTTTTGTCAACGACCTATGGTCCCTCACTGGGGTGCCTGATTGGTTAGGGCACACTTTGGCCGAAGAGGATGGCATGGGGTTCTCTGATGTAATCTTCCCCCTTTTTTTGTTCATTGTGGGCTTGTCTATTCCCCTGGCCATTAATGTAAGGTTTAAGAGAAAGGAGACTTATTCCGCAATCATTGGCCATATTGCTACTAGAACATTTGCCTTACTGGTCATGGGCTTTTATATGGTCAATTGCGGAGTAATAAATCAAGAACTCACCGGAATGGATGAAATCATTTGGCAAATTCTTATGGTGGCCGCATTTTTTTTTATCTGGGTAGACTATAATAGACTGCCCAATTTACACAAGGGCTTGATTTGGGGTTTTCAGATTACGGGCTGGGTTATCCTGATTTATTTAGCTTGGATCTACAGGAGTGGGACAACGGAATACATCGAATGGATGCGGCCAAGATGGTGGGGTATTTTGGGTCTTATCGGTTGGGCATATTTGCTCAATAGTTTGGTTTACTTATTGGTCCACAAAAGGTTTGGCCATGTTTTGGTGGTTTTTCTTTTCTTATTGTTTATGAACGTGCAGGAAAACGGCTTTTTTGAATTTCTTCCCAGTTTCAGGTTTGTCATTAGCGCATCAAACCATGTATTGGTCATGGCCGGCATGTTGTGTACTATGTTCTATCTCAGGTTCAAGAAAGAAGAACTGCAAATAAACCGGTTTTTAGGGTTGATCGGTCTAGCAGGAGGATTTTTTGCTTTCTATGGATTTTTGATTCGACCCGCTTTTCCAATTTCCAAAATATTGGCCACACCCTCATGGACCTCTATCTGCATAGGAATCAGCCTTTTGTTTTACGCCCTGCTCTTTATTGTTGTGGAAATGAAGGGCAATTATAGATGGGCCTATCCCATCAGGGCAGCTGGAACCAGTACCCTTACATGCTACATTATGCCCTATTTCATATATCCCGGTATTGTGCTTTTTGGTTTCCAGTGGCCCGGTATTCTCACCGATGGATTTCTTGGAATCGTAAAATCACTTTTGTTCTCTTTGGCGATCATATTGTTTGTCGGAATGCTTGAGAAGACAAATCTCCGCCTGAAGGTATAATTTTCATCGTTGGCGGCAAGTTTACTATCAAGCGGAAAATCTTTTAAGCCTTACTAATCGAACCTTTTTTAGGACAGTGTTTTATCCTGTTCAGGGAAGAGGTTTAAAGTTTTCACCCTCGTCTTCGTTAGAATTTAATCGCCGTTTTTCGTTTGAGTACCCTGATAAACTGTCTTAAAACCTGCATCTTGGCCGTCTTTTCTCTAGGTAAGCCAATGGCCGTTTTCTTTTTATGGGTCTCCATCGAAAGTTGGTTGCAGTCCAGATAAAATTTTTTCGATTTGATTTCCTGTTGGACCTTTCTTGCAGGATTATAGCTATTAGTTATAAGGGGGTATACATAAATCAGTAAAGTTTAATTTACTTTTTTGGTTTGGTTAATAATACCCTTCAAGCTTACGCCAATAGAATTGTCAAGTATTTCCCTTGCGCTATAATCAGTAGGTAAAGCATTGTAGGTTATAATTTTATCTAAACTCATAAGATGAAATTCACAGAATAAATCGGTATGTATAGATTTGTCTATTGTTCCTATCAACTGTCCTTCGTCCAAAAAATTTTTAATAATTCCAAAAATTATTTTTTTACGATTCTGGTCATAAATCTTATAGCTATCAGAATAATATTTTTTTAAATCTAAATGAAAAACAGGGGTAACTTTCATTAAATAATCTAAGGCGTATTCATAAATCTTCTCTATCTTTTGGATTGAGGAGTTATTATTACCTATAATCCTATTTATAGCTTTAAAATGTAATTCAAAAAGAAATTGAATTACCTTATTTACTAATTCTTCTTTTCCAGCAAAATGTTTGTACAATGTCTTTTTTGATATACCCAATGTTTCAGAAATATCATCCATTGTGACCTGTTTTATACCATAGGCTTCAAATAGTTCCAGTGACTTAACCAATATTTTATTTTTAAGGTTCATAAGGTTTAAATATGTAAACGGTTTAAGCTTATCTATTAAAATTAATTGCTGGTTCTATAACTTTGCATAATTGCATCAAAAGAATACTTACCACCTCCAAGCATAAACAAAGCTATATATACAATCAAGTAATGAATTCCCAATTCTTGTTTTGCAAAAGGATCTCCTCTATGAATAATAAACACAGCAGCCAACATAGTTATTATTAAAGGAATTACAGCAACTCTTGTGAATAAACCAATGAGAAGCAATAAAGAGCAAAGCACTTCTGCAAATACAGCCATAGCTAATGAGATTGAAGGGTTCATTCCTATAACACTTGGAAATTGTATATCTCCATAAATCAACATTTGAAGTTTCGGGATGCCATGTTCCAGCATCATGACTGCAACACTCACTCTTAAAATAAAAAGTGCAATGTTTACAGAATTTTTACTATAATCAATATTCGTTATTTTATTCATAATCCAGTTTTTTCTTTAACCTATTTTTACTGAAGTCATTGTAAGTGCTCCTCCAACAGGTTTATCGTTAAATAATTCTATAGTTTCGTTTTCTTCTTTTAATGCCAAGGCATACAATAGTGGCATATAATGCTCTGGGGTTGGTATGGCCAAATCAAATGCTTTCCCTTGCGATTTAAAGTCTATAAGACTTTGATGATCTCCATTTAGTATAAAACTTTTCATCTTTTCATTAGCTTCAAATGTCCAGCTATATGCGAATTCTTCATTGAGCCTGTCCCAAGCTACTTTACGTAGGTTATGAACCATATTTCCGCTGCCAATAATTAAAACTCCCTTATTGCGTAGACTATTAATTTCTTTTGCCAATTCATAATGATATTTTGCTGGCTTCGTATAATCGATACTCATTTGTATAACAGGAATATCAGCCTTAGGATATAAATGTTTTATAACACTCCAAGCACCATGGTCAAGTCCCCATTTATCGTCCAATCCCACTGCTGTTTTATTAATAATGTGTTTAGTTTCTGTTGCCAATTCCGGACTTCCGGGGGCAGGATACTGAACATCAAACAAAGCTTGAGGAAAGCCCCCAAAATCGTGAATGGTCCTTGGGTTTTGCATGGTGGTAACATATGTCCCATTGGTTTCCCAATGTGCCGAAATACATAATATGGCATTCGGCCGAATCAATTCTTGCCCTAATTTCCTGAATGTAGATACAAACTCGTTTTCCTCTATAGCATTCATAGGGCTTCCATGACCAAGGAACAACACAGGCATCTTGCCTGTGTTACTCATTGTAGAGGTCATTTTATTTAAATCTTTCAAAGTCATACTTGAACCTATTATTGGCAATAGCGCCATAGATTTGATAAATTGTTTTCTATCCATTTCATAATTTATTATGAAACTTGTTTAACAAATTGAACTTCTGCGTTAATCTTAATTTCATTTCCAACCATAACCCCTCCAGCTTCTAAAGCTGCATTCCAGTTTAGTCCAAAATCTTTTCGGTTAAGTTTCCCTTTAATGGAAAAACCCGCTTTTTCATTGCCATAAGGGTCTTTCATAAAACCTCCAAATTCGGTGTCTAATTTTATTTCTTGGTTGGTTCCTTTAATGGTTAAGTCACCAATCAATTTGAATTCGTCGTCATCAACTTTTTTAAGTGATTTACTCACAAATGTGATTTTTGGATATTGGTCAACCTCAAAAAAGTCAGGACTCTTTAAATGTGCATCCCTGTCATCATTATTGGTTGAGATAGAACCAGTATCAATGGTTACATTAAAATTGGAAGATCTAAAATCTTCTCCGTCAATTGAGGCATCAAAAGTTTTAAATGCTCCTTTTACGTGAGAAATCATGAGGTGTTTTACCTTAAAAGTTATTTCGCTATGTGCTGGGTCCAATACCCATTTTGTTGTTTTCATAATGTTTGTTTTTTATGTTAATAATTTGATTCAAAGATAGTTGCTGTATGAGTGCTGCTATTACAGTTTTAGGTAATTGAATTATAGATTTAGGAGATCATAGTTTTCTTTCTTTTTGATTAAAATTTTTGGATTACTCATAATTACTCTTTTTTAACTTTCAAAGTAAAAGGATCTCGTTTCATAAGCTATCCAAATATCTTATCTCCTAATAGGATGATGAGTTAGGCTATAATTAATTTTAGTACTATTGATAGTTTTGGCACTTGTTTTTCTTCTGCGGTTTTCAGGACTTGTTTAATTTAATGTTTATAGAAGAAAGGTCATGATTTAGTATGTACAAGCGTAAACACTTATCGGAAGAGATATTGTAGTTTTCGGAAAAAGCAGTGATTAATTAAAACTTAATCTTGTAAGGCTTAATAAATTAAATTGCTTGACAACTTTGAAGAATCAAGGACAAATAATCGTATAGATATAGGCAAATAAAATCATAGCGAGCACCGTACCATAAGACAAGTTGGTTTTACCCTTATTTAATGTTCATATACAATTTTTTGCTAGTGGTCGGTTATTTTTTACCGCCACTGTTGTTGGGAGACCCCTAAGGGAAATTCAAATAGACTTATCCGCGGTGTCCTCCAGTTAAAAAGTTTTTTCACATTGTTGTTGTTTTCGTTTGAACAAATCTATTTTTCCGAACATATCAAACTGAGAATTTCAATTTATTTTCAATATTTTATTTTTTTTGCACTATCCGACGCTATAATTAATCCAGCTCCCATCATAATAACATCTTTTAAAACCAATCTACCTGCCCCCGATAGATAGGGGAAGCCATAGTGTGGTGTTGGAAAATCACCTCCCAAATTAGGAACAAATACTTCTGGCGTGGTTAGTAAGAATGTAAGTGTAACCAATGACATTCCAAAAGTTAGCAATCCTCCCAAAAAACCTATCTTGGAAAACCATATTCCCAACAAGGTAAGTATCCCTATCCCTAAAATCACAGAGCCCAAACCATAAGAAAATATATAAGTACCATTTTCCTTATGCCAGTCAATGTTTTTTTGTACGGTTTTACCTTCTGGGTTTTTGTACATTTTATATTCAGGAGTCTCCTTGCTATAAAAGAAACTCATGAGTGGGCTGTTGGCAACAAACGGCACAATGCCATCTGCTTCATATTGAAATGCTTTTAAGCCTCCAATCCAAAACATAACTATAAAAATGGAAAACCGTGTTAGATTTATAAATTTTGATTGACTATTTGCCAATATTGAAATTAGTGTTTTCATTAATCCTTTAATTTTTTTATGTAGGAGTATGAGTCGACTGATGTTGTTTAGTCCTAATTATTTAAGTTTATTCGGTAAACAATACTAAGAGATATGTTTGTCAAGTTTAGCAACCAGATCGGCTGAAGACGTGTCAGCATAAATAACATAGACATTTACCAATAGCTCTTTAGCATTGTTATCAAAGTATGAAATGGCATTTAATATGCTTTCGTTATCTACATCCGGCATCTCTTGAGGGCGGTACATGCTATCAACCTCAAACCCATTTGGCTTAAGTTTTTAATGGTTTGATGGACATTCTATAAAATCACTATTTATATTAAAATTTAAGATATTGCCTTGCTGTATTAAATCGCATATCGCTTTTTTTTAAGGTAGTATATGCTTTCATCGTATCTATTAATATCCTGTTAATTTCACTCTAAAGACACTCATCAGATAAATGAACGTTTGTAATCTCAACGGGGTCTATAAATTGAACCGGTATAACACACAAACCTGTATCAATATTGCAGAATCTTGGATGCTTGATGTCTTTAGGTTTCATACTATTATCATACATTTCCATAAATATTAGATTCTCCACCGTCAATAGCAAGGGTCTGTCCATTCACGTAAGAGGCATCTTCACTTAAAAGAAAAGCGACCACTTTAGCTACTTCTATTGGTAACCCCAATCTTTTTATCGGATTACGTTGGGCATATTCAGTTTCTGCCGCTTTAGGATTGTCAGGGTTTACTTGTTTAAATGCTTCTGCTACCATAGGTGTTAAAATTGCTCCAGGGGCAATAGCATTGGTGTTGATACCATATCTACCATATTCAAGTGCAGCATTTTTTGTCATTCCCGATACGGCATGTTTACTGGCAACATAAGGCATTTGGTTGAGCACTCCCCGAATACCACCAACCGAAGCTACATTTACAATACGTCCGAAATTTTGTTTTTGCATAACAGGAATTACATATCGCAATCCGTAATAAACCCCCATCAAGTTTATGTCAATCACTTTTTTAAAAATTGTAACGTCATAGTCGCTAATGCTTGCTTGGTTACCCTCAATACCAGCATTATTATACAAACCGTCAATTCTACCAAAGACTTTTACCGTTTTGTCCACGTAGTTTTTCACAGCGGCCTCATCAGAAACGTCTGCGACTACAGTAAGGATTTTAATGTCTTGATATAATTCACTTATTTTATCCTTGGCTTCTTTCAAACTTTTTTCATTGTAATCTACTAGTGTAAGATTTATACCTTTAGAGGCCAGTTCTTTGGCAGCAGCCAAACCAAGTCCCATTGCTGCTCCAGTTATGATAACCACTTTTTTTTCTGAATTTTTCATGTTGTCTTTTTTGTTTTATAGGGTTAGTTGTAATACAGATTGCCATTCTTGGTTACTGTTTTTTTAAGTCGGTTGCTGCTGCTCAACGATTCTAGAGATTGTTTTGCTAAGAGGATGTTGATATTTGACAATTCTGCATATTCCTTCACTGTGAGTGATGGATAATGGCTCATCAAATTGTTCAAAGAATTATCATAGTACTTTTTCTTACTTATGGGCAATAACTTCTTAATAGCCTTCTCATAATCTGCATAAAGTCTTGCGCCATATACAATTTGGTCGTTTCCTTTTTCGTCTATAAATATAATGGTTGGAAAACCACGAATACCTAATTGACGGCCTAGTTCCATATCCTCAAGAAAGTGTTTTTCGCCGCTTCCGTTCAGATAATCTTCTTTCAATTGATTCACGTCCAACTTTGAGTAGAGTGCTGCTTGTACAACATGTTCCCATTTGGTAATATTCTTCTTTTCAAGAAACAACAGTTCGCGTAGTCGCCGTAAAAATACTAGCGCCTTTTGGTCGTCCTGAATCTGTGCGGCTTTAACAGCTATAGATGGCGGATAAGAAGAATACAAAGGGTCTTCCAGCCATACATCGCCATCTATAGGCATTAGCAAATAAGAACTTACGTCGTCCCAATGCTTGGCAATATCTTCTGGTTTGCTCAAACCACCACTGTTATACCTCCAGTCGGGTAACAATCCCCCCATTTTGTATTCAAAATTTAGCAGGTGTCCATATTCCAGCTTCAACTTTCGTAATTGTGGTTCTATGCCCCAACAGCTTGAGCAGATGGGATCGGTATAATAGATGACGCGAATAGGCTTGCCATCAGCTGTAAACTGAACGTTCTGGCTAGAAGAGGATTGTTGATTGGGAATTTCACACACCCCTGTTTCTGGGTTGCATAGCAATGGATTCTGTTCTTTTTCACTCATTTTAAATCATTTTAATTATACTGGTCCAAGATTTTATGCACCCAATCCGCATAGGCGTCAATCACCTGTTTGAAGAATTCTTTAGAGGTTTTTACTACACCTCCATTCTCATTAAACAGTTAGTGCACATTGCCCACATAGATTTCAGACTGCTGCATCACGGGCATATTTAAAAGCTCCAATGATTGGCCAAGTAGGCACCCATAGGACTCATTGTGGAACTAGCCGCAGCTACTGGTTTACCGTTCCAGACACTTTTACCGTAGGGACGGGAAACCAACATCCAAAGTACTTCTAAGTACACCCGAGAAAGAGCGGTTGTACTCTGGGGTAAATTGAAAGACACCATGAAATGTTTTGATTTGATCGCGAAATTCCACCCACTCTTTTGGGGGGTTTTCCGTATCCAAATCTTCGTTATAATGGGGTAGCTGACCTATTTCCACAATCTCCATTTCTATATTTTCTGGAGCCAGTCGAATCAGGTTTTCTGCCGTTTTACTACTGAACGAACATTTTCTAAGTGAGCCTATTATGGCCGCAATTTTATATTTCATGTCCTAATGTTTTTTTCTGAAATTATTCCTCTACCGTCTCACTTGAATAAAATCGTGCTTTGATCATGCTCTTCTCCACCACAATAGTGTAAACGAGCAGAAGAATAACAACTAAAAGGAAGTAAAACGGAAACCCTTTTATCTCACCTGTTGATAAAAGAACAGTCAAAGCAGCTGCAATCAAGTTCCTCACCTGTACTTCAGTTTTACTTATCTTTTCTAATCTGATCTTTTTCATGGTGTCTAAATTTCAATTAGCAATAATCTTACTGTTTGGCAAACTGTAGGTGTACCACAATGCCCACATCTTTTCCAATACCAGATGCCGTAGGGTCGTAATTAATATTGTAGTCAAAACGGTTTATAGTAGTCGTGGCTTTCATACCCAATTTTTCACCTTGTTCACTCTTGGCTGTACCACCATAATACACATCAAAAACAACAGCTTTGGTGACATCTTTTATGGTCAAAGTACCATATAGTAAATAATGGTCTGGTTTGCCAGTTGCTAAAATTTGCGAACTTTTAAAAGTCATAGTGGGGTACTTTTCAACTTCAAAAAAATCGGCACTCCTTAAATGCTTATCTCTTTGGTCTACATGAGTATTAATACTGGTGGTTTGTACCTCAAAATTAAAGGTAGCAGCAGTTAGAGCGTCTCCTGTGGTAGATAAGGTTCCTGTATAGTCCATAAATTTTCCATTTACCAAACTAATTCCTGAGTGTTCAATGTTAAAATTCAAAGACGAGTGGTAAGGATCTACCTTCCATTGGTTCTGTGCAAATGCACCAGCAGTAAATAAGGTAAGTACTGCAAAAATTATTAATTTTTTCATAATCAAATAAATCTAAAGGGTTGACAATTATTTGATTACAAAATTAAGGGAGAAGCAATAAGTCCTAATTACACTTTTCGGTAGATGGATTATAGTTTTAGGAAGTGAGCAAAGTTTTCATCTCTTCCCTAAACTCACCTGGAGTTTGTCCAGATTTTTTTTTAAATACATTGGAGAAGTAAGAATTTTCATTATAACCCAATTCATAGGCAATTTCAGCAATGGTTTTGTCTGTGGAAGTCAATAGATTTTTCGCCTCAACCAATTTTCTGGTTTCAATGATTTCAGATACACTTTGCTGTAGGATATTTTGGCAAATTAAATTGAGATTCCGTGTACTCATAAACAGCTTTTCTGCATAAAAACCAACACTTAAAGGGCGACGAAAATTTTCTTCTAAAATAGATAGAAAATTAGTGAACGTTTCATTTTGATTGGTAGAAACATCTGCACTTTGTTGCCGTTGTTTTTCTGACAGTACAATCGATATTACAGCGTTAAGCAAATGACGGATAATGGAAAAATCTGGATTTGATTGTGTTAATTCGTTATACATCATTTCAGTCAAAACCGGAAGACGTCCCGTAAGCCTTTCAACTGGCCAAAAAATATTCGCCTTGTTATGAAAGGCGGAGTAGAGATGAAAAATAATTTCAGCCGTAAATTCACTGTGGAACCTAATAACCCAAACATCGCACTTACCATCTTTTAAAATAGGTTTTACCCTATGAACCTTACCTTTGCTTACAAAACAAACGTATGGAGCGTCAACAGTGGTGGTCTCAAAATCAATAAAATGCTCTATAGACCCATCCATACCAATAAGGATTTCTTCAAAATCATGAGTATGGGGCTCATTCATTGATGAAGCTACTTTTTGTGCATCTTCTATGCCAAATCTAAATATTTTAACTGGCTGGTCCATTAGAGGATTTAATAAAAAACTAATTTACCAATTTTAATCTATTTATTCATTTACAATCCAGGCACAGTCCATCAAACGATTTGTTGAACATAAGGACATTTTTGTTTTGTATTATTTTTTGCCTTTTATTCCGAAAACCAATTTAAGGTCAGATGTTACCAAAGCTGTTGCTTATGATGTGTTTACAATAAAGGTTTTCCAAGAGGATTATGAAAAAGCCTTTTTTGATACCAGAACTTTTAATGAGGTAGCGGCAGTAGTCGGTAATGCTACAAGGGAAGTAATGAATGCCAAAAAAGCCTTGAAAATAAAATGTGAACCTATTGAAAGTACAACGGCTACTCGAGATCACTTTGGTCAAAAATGGCATGAGCACACCCCTGCCGGACTTGAGAACACCACCGGCCATTATGCCCAAATGGAAGCCATGTACTTAAAAAAGCTGAAGTACGCAGATGAGATGGGGACCCGGAGGCAGCTTTTATAAAGGCGAACAAAATAATCGAGGCTACTTATACAGCACCATTCTTGGCTCACAATTGCATGGAGCCTATGGACTTTTTTGCCCATGTAACCGCAAAAAAGGCAGACCTTAATGGTCCGTTACAAAAACCGGAACTAATTGTAATTTAAGATACTTTTTTAGGACGGAACTTTGAAAAAATGCCATTTAATTCTAGGTCTGGTTTAGGCTTTTAAAAATAGTACTTTTTTATGATTAGGAAGGGCAATGTTAATGCAGCAAATTAAAGTAATAGCCAAATCTCAATTAAGTAGGTGCGCCCTATGCTGTTTTTGCTTGACGCTTATCTTCCTGAACTCTACAAAAACAGCACAGGATCCGGCGCAAGTTTAGTTCTGGTAAGGATTTGGGGTTAAAATGGTTCAAATCACCTAAAAAATGGGTTGTATATTCAAGTTGCGGTCAACTAGAGGTTCCATTGGAGATATCGTTGTCGCCCAAAATTAATGGGCATAACCTAGCTCTAAGTAAGTGTAAAAAGTAAAACCCTAAAGCCAGAGCCATGATACCTCACAGGGTAACAGGAAATACACTAAAGGGTTTTCGTGAATTTAGTGATATTCAAGGTATTTATCAATATGAATTAAAATCAATAGCCAACAATGCATTTATTTTTTAGAAACTATGCAGGTTGCCGACATAAATTATACCTATCCGACCAGTTTATGGATTATTCGTTCTCATCCATCAATCTTTCTGGGTTCCTAAGGGTATCAAAGATCCTTAAAATAATAATCTTTCCCTTCTCTTCTTTGTAGATTAGTTTGTAGTGTCTAACCACAATCCTCCTATAATTGGGGTTAATATCGTCCTTTTGGTATTGTTCGGCGTAGGTAACTCCTTTACTTGCTTGGATCAGGTCAGCTTTGACATTCGCTGCAACTTGTGGGGTCTTTAGGTAATCGTATATCTGTTTCAATTGGGTCTTTGCCTTGGCCGTCCACGCGGTCTTAAGTTTTCCCATTACCAGTTTTGCGATTCTTTTTCTAGGTCTTCGACCGATGTAAGTTCGCCTCTTTGAATTTCTGTTTCGGCATCCACGAGTTCCTGATTGTACTGCTTCCTTGTCAAAGGTTTTCCATCAACGGTATAAGCTACAATTTGATCTTCTTCATGGTAGCTTTCCACCAGTGCCTTTATCATTTTGAGAAGCCTGTTGTCTGCTGTATCAATATAGTTCTGTACGCTTCGTTTTAAATCCGAACTTGCCAATTTACCAGTGTTTTTACATAATAAAGATACAAATTCCGCTCCATTGATTTTAATTTATCGGCTTTAAGTGGGAAGAAGATTAATCATTCCGGGCAAATATCCCATATTTGCTTACATAGGCCATTACCTATTGGGCCTGAAATAGGAATGAATCGATAATAATGAACCATGAAGAAATTGGGTCTTTTTAGTGCGTGGAAGCAGAAGAAAGTAATTTAAGAACGGAAAGATAAATCCTGCAGAAACCGAAGTTAATAACATTTAGGATTAAGGAGCAATTAAGAATAGTACCATTTATATCCATTTGTCTACATTTGTAATGACGGAAGAAAAATCCTGAAAAAAGTTCACAAATCGTCAACATTGAAAAGCCTTATAAGAGGAGTGCCTATAAAATATAGGGCTCGCGAATAGAGGTTTGATTCTTGGTGAGGTCACGAACCAAGGGTGCGCAGCACCAAAAGCGCCAGCTTTTAAATCGGAGCCTGTGCTGAGCGGTTTCGAAGGGTTCTTTGGTGTTTTACCTACGCTTTTTTGTGCCTCAGGGTGTCGTGAATATATTGCGACCGACTTCCCAAATTGTCAATATTTATTTGAAATACTTCATTAGGGCAAAGTTCTTTGCTTTTATACCCGCAGCTATTTATGGTTTATTCTTGGATCAAAAAAAAATAGCAGGGGAATAAAAAAAGGTAGAAAATCTCAACCCAAAATAGAACAGTTGTTTGCTTAGGGCTTTTTTGCGTTTAAATGTATTTCAGATATTTATAAGGTTAATTTTAAAATACTTAGAGCAAAGATAGTAATGTACTCTTTGCTAAATTTATAGGTAATTAACATTAAAATTTTATTCAAATGATTAGCGAAAATAAAAATCAAGATAAGAAGTCCGCTTCCAAGGGTTTGAATAATGAGGTTCAACAAAATCGTGGAATTAACCAAGATAGATACCCTAGTAAAGATTCAAATGAAGTGGTTGGTAAACCCGTTGATAATGGCGGGGTGGTAACCTCTAAATATGATGCGCATTTGGAAAAGCAATGGTTGGCCGTACGGGATAATTATCTTGCAAATTTCCCGGAATTAAACGATATGGACACCACCTATGAAAAAAAGAGTTTTAGTGCTCTAATAAATAGGCTTGCAAAAAGAAGACAACAAACTTCTGAGGAGATACATGAGGAAATAATGAATTGGCCTTCAAATAAAAAGTAGGTATATGGTTTACTGCCTTATGAAAAGTTTATATATCTCCGTTAACTGTTATTGAAAAGAAGTGAATTTTAGGTTGTCCACTGAAAGGGATTGATCTATTAAATTTCTTAAATTGTAAAAGAGCAAAAAAAGCAATGTTAAACACACTATATACTTTACTACTACAATTACCTATAGGCACTCGAAACCCGGATGACAATAGTCCTATCGACCTTACAAGTGCATTTGATGTCATTGTATTCATTATTCTGCCAATTCTAGTGATCATATTTTATATCCTTTGGAGGAAGAAAAAGAAGAAGAATTAAAATGTCCTTTAGATAACTTATTTATCCACTGTTGACCTGGTTATGTACTTTCGAGGCAGTTATATTATAGCAGCTCTATCTATATCCTTATGTGTTAAATTTAATGTTAGAAGTCTTTAAAATGATTTAGATTAGTAATTCTAAAATGGGAATATAGTAACTTGTTGCTATATCCGTACGTTAGCCACAATATCCGAAAATGACAGAATTTAAAATAGATGATGAATATCGAATCGAGCGAGGTGAAAATACCGGAGATTGGACATATTATAAGGATGACAAACCAGTACCTAAAAAAGCAGACAAAGTATTCAAGTTCTACTCAATGAACATTAATAACATTGATGCTTTATTGAATTCTTATTTTTATTTATCAAACCCAAGTACTTTCAACGACCCATTTGATTGCAATTTTAACCTTGTAGACAATCACGATGACGAAGATGGAATTGCAAAGTTGAAAACGGTTAAAAGAAATAACTATAGCGATGTTGGAATTGTATCTATGTCCGAGGTGGTTGACAATCATCTGATGTGGGCACATTATACAAACAACTATAGAGGTTTTGCATTGGAATGGAAAGGTTCAGAAGTAACTACGATTCCAAAAGAAGGACAATTTAAAAAAGCAACATTTACGGCAGTTATTTATCCTAAAAAACTGGTGCAGATAAAGAAAGAATATCCATTTGCACAACATTATGTATTGACAACAAAGCTCAAACATTGGGAGTATGAAAATGAACGAAGATTTATATGTCAGCTCGGGAAAGAAAAAGATAGGATACTTTTCTATGACCGAGATAAAGTAAAAGCTTTATATGTAGGACACCAGTTGGTCGATGAAGATAAAAGCGCTTACAGATTGATATTAGGGATTCATGAAACTTTATTTCCTAACATACCTGTTTATGTTGTTTATCCGCATTCGAAAAAGCTTGAATTAATGTTTGAAAAAGTTCTGCCAAAATAAAACTGTGGCTAACAATGCCTATAGCAAATAGGGCAGTAAGCCCTATGTATATTGGCTTGGGCGTGTTTATGAAGTCCGCCAAATCTTTTGGATTTGGCAATTGAAAAATGAAAATAATTACAAAACAAAAAGCTTTGGCTAGGAGCGCAGACGGAAACGAAAAGGTTTCCTTGCTGCCCAACTTGCCATAGCCTGACCGTTAGCGGTAATAAAATAGTTCAATGAAAAATAAAATACTAACTGGAAGATTGGACTTATTCTCAGAACAAGGAATGGAAGGAGGACGATTATCTATAATGGATGAAAAATTCATAAAATTAAACACTCCTAAATTCGGTCTTCAAAGTGATCGAAAAGTTTATGATTTGATTGACACTACAAAATCAGGAGTAACTTCCAATCCAGAATCACACATAGACAACTCTTGGGTTCCTACAAAAGGCTCTATTCCTGCTGCTGAACATTCAAGAGTTACTGTAAAGTGGGATGACAATTCGATTGACACAGAACGTTTATCCAGTACTTTGCTTGTTGAGGAATGGAGTTATGAAGGTTTACATATGATAGAAGAAAGCGATTTTTTAAAAATTAAAGACCCGAAAACAGGTGTTATTATATGTGAAAATCAGATAAGCTCAATACCGTTAAAACTTTCTAGCCGAACAATGAAAGGTCATTTTGAAAATATTAATGGAGATGACAATTGGGAAAAATACTTTGTAGAAAATTATTATGCTGAGTTATATAGAACAACCTAAAAGATACCGCTAATACTGTATATAGCAAATAGGGCGTTTGGTGGTTCGTGAAAGTTCAGAGCAATTTACAAACACCGCCAAATCGTTGATTTGGCTTTTAAGAATGAATAAATTAAAAACAAAATACAACGATTTGGCTCAGTGCAAACCCGAAAGTTTTTCGCTTTCTACTGCCCTACTTGCCATGGCCGAGACCGTTGTAATGCATTATAAATCCGCATTTATGGCCTTATTTACCCCCTTAAAAATCAATCCTGTAAGTATCGTGACTGATTTTGGAATTGCGGAATTGAAAACCCTATTGGAGGGCAAAGAAAAAAGTTTTTTCCTGAGATGGATTTCTGACAATCAATTTATGATAAGCTTGAATTTCTCAATTGGAACCAACCATGCATTTGACATAAATAACGACGCAAAAAGTGCGATAATAGCATATGGGACAATATCTAAACTGTCGGAGAATAAGACTGATATAGTATTAGAAACTAAATTTAAGTACGGACTGATATTAATTCTGGTTATTCCATTAATCATGTTGATTCTCGAACTTACAACTGATTTAGGAATACCTTTACCTTTCTATTTTGTTTTTCCTTTGGTCTTTATCTTAGTTCTTTTATTCTTCAGGAGCGAAGAAAAAAGACTTATCCGGGATTTTAGGGAATATTTAAACTCTGAAAAAAATAACACATTACAACAACACCTATAATTAATTGCGGGCGGATTTTCCCTTCGGAAAATCCACGTATATTTAGTATGTTTAGTGTGCGGGCTGAAATCCTGTCAGATTTCACACCGTGACTGATCACAGCTTAATCGTTAGGCCAAATTTAAAAAGACATTTATGAAACCAATTACAAAGTTATACTTAAAGACTTTTTTATATACAGGAATCCCATTTGGACTGATAATGTTAGGTTTTGATTTAGTCGATGGTGATGGATTTAGATTCTGGAAATTCATATATATGACAATATTTTTTGGAGCAACTATGTCCTTAATTTTAGTGTCATTTCATAAATACAGACTTAACAAAAATGGCGTTCAAGAAATCACTAATGATAACGTTGGTGTAAATCAAACTCGAAATTTAAAATCAAATTATAATAAAAGAGAATTAATCGAAAAGATTAAGGGTGACCCAGTAATGGGGAAAATGAAAATGACCGAAATTGAAAACGGGATTTTACTAAAAACCGGAATTACTTTGCAATCTTGGGGAGAAGAAATAAAAATAATCCTGAAATCCAATCAAGAAAATAACTTTGAATATATAGTTTCAAGTAGTCCCAAATTGAAGACAACATTGGTGGATTATGGCAAAAATCTTGAAAATATAAACCGAATAGAAAACGTAATAAAAAACATCGCCTAACACAACCTATAAACAATATGGGTTTCGGGCTTAATCTGAATGGCTGTGTATATTTCTTAAATCGCTTAATCTTATGGATTTTGCCCTAGACAAAAAAATAAAACTATACCAAAAGATTTCGACATGTGCATGGCAAAAAGCATACGGTAGTTTGCTCCCGTGCTGTTCATAGCCACACCGTGAGCCTTAACGAACACGAACACAAACATTTTAGAAACCCTAATATTAACTGAGAGAAAATTGAAATTTGACCAACATTTTCCGACAGACCAGTTAAAACCCTACATCAAATATTTTGTAGTGGCGGAGAGTGAATTGGAAAATGAGTACAAAGTTTTCCCGTCATTAGGACTTGTTGTAGGTTTTCAGTACAAAGGAAGACTGGCCACCGTAATAGACAACAGGGAAATCAAGCTAACATCAGCGGGAATAACAGGAGTTGCTGATGGCTACAAAGTATTTAAAAATTCGGCAGATATTGGAACTTTATTAGTTTACTTTACTGAAATTGGTTTTACTCATTTTACTTCACATCCTGCCAATGAACTCTTTAATTTGAGCCTTTCGCTTGACCATATTTTTGATAAAAATAGCATAGCGGAAGTAGAAGAAAGATTATCAGTAGCCAACACGGACAAACTTCGGGTAAAAATAGTTGAGCAGTTTTTAGTGTCTCAACTCAAAGACATTCAAACGGACAAATTGATTTTGGAAGCTGTTAAACTAATCTATCAGACAAAGGGAGCCGTACGGATAAAAGAACTAAACCAAAAGCTTTTTATCAGTCAAAGCCCATTTGAAAAGCTGTTTAGAAAAGTGGTCGGAACAACCCCTAAAAAATTTGCTTCAATTGTTCGTTTCAATACAGTACTTGCCAATTTGAGCGAAACCAAAACGCTGACAGAAATCTGTTACGAAAACAATTTTTTCGACCAAGCACATTTTATAAAAGACTTCAAACGGTTTACGGGAGATACTCCCGATAATTTCAAACGCCTCTTGTAGAAAAACGATTTTTTACAATTACAGCTTTTTTCATCACGGCATCTTTGTATTGTAATCTTAGTGTAAAGACGAATGGTAATCGCTATAGCTATCTGGACTAAAATCGAAAATCGTACCATCAAGTTTGAACATTTTGGTTGCGTGTAACTCAACAAATCGTTTAACCATTAAAAAACAGGAAAAAATGTTTACAACAGAACAAATCAAAACAGCGCACAGTAAAGTGAAATCTGGTGCTGACTTCCCATCTTACATAAAAGAAATTAAGGCATTAGGTGTTACGCACTATGAAGCTTATGTAGCCGATGGACATATAGACTATCACGGTGAAAATGATTACACAGCAAAAGTGCCGGCAAAGTATGAGCCGTTAACAATTGCATACGCTTCAAAACATGAAGAATTTAAAGCTGGGTTAATTGCTCATCAACAAGGCAAAACAGACTTCCTAACTTTTATTAAAATGTGTGCCACTTTTGGTGTTGAAAAGTGGGCTATCTGTATGGCTGAAATGACCTGTACCTACTTCGACAAGGGAGGAAATAAAATTCTAGTTGAAAAAATACCACAATAATAAACTGTCTACTATTTTGTAGATAAAAAAATGGCGGTTCAGGTGCAATCTCGAACTGCTATTGCGTTTAATTAAGTATCTTGGTATTCAGAATTAAGTGCTGTTTAATCCCATGCTGCTCTTTTACTTGACCGCAGCGGCGCAAATGAGAAAACAGCAATTTTAGTATTATTAACAATCATTTTTAATTAAGTAAATGGACAAAATTTGAATGGAAAATGGATTTTGAAAGACATTGAAACAGGAAATGGCAAGAAGGGTTATCCTGGATTTCAAATGCTGGAAATCAAAGATTCGATTGCAGCATTTTATACAGATTTTCCACTTAAAAAAAAGAATTCAAACTTAAAAGTTCTGGACAGGAAAATTGTAACAATGGAAAATGGGAAGTTTGCCAATTATGAAATGGTTAATGACGATCATTTGAAATTGATTATCGAAGGAAAAACAAATGGAAAAGACAGTGTTTTTGAATGTGACTTTTATCGACTTGAACCGACAATAACAATACTGAAAAAAGAAGAGATTGAAAAACTGACTTTCGTAATACTCGAAAATGAACGTGAATCTGAATTTGTTTTTAACAAAGAACTTTGGGACCAAGAGCGTTTGGAACGACACAATAGAAAAGAAGGTGAAAAAAAATTGATTGAGCAAATTGACTCCACTTTTTTTATATCTATGTACTCTAACGGGAAAAGGAATGGTTCAATTCCAATTAAAGAAGTTTCGACTGAAATATTAAAACTTTATGCAATACCAACCGGACCAATGGAAATGATTGCATACCGTAAAGAATAAAATACGCGCCACATCAACATTGTAATTAACCCGCCCCCGCCCAAAAGCGTGGCTGGACGGATTTTCTAATCGGGTTTTATTTGTTAAATTGGGTGGTTTACCACACAGCTAACAATAAGCAATAATTTTAGTGGCCATATAGGAAAATCGAAATTGGGACATTAATTTTGAATTGTGATAAGTAGAATAAGAAATAGCATCTTCACTAAAATCCTTTGGGGGTTTATGGGGCTTTATTTGCTCAACATTAGTGTGGACACCGTAGACCCTAACCCTAATTATATTCCAGAAGACTTATCTTTTAATGATCAAGAGAGTATTATTGAAATTGTTGTTGAGCAGATTTTGGGTTATGAAAACGCCTTCGAAGAGTACGATGATCATGACACGGAAGAGCACAACAAGAAAAAGAATGTAAAAATTGATTTCTTGGTTAATCAGGCCTTTCCCAGCGAAAGTCCACGACAACTATTTATAAAAAAGAAAAGACTTTTCTTGGACCATGAAGCCCGTTTAACCAATGGCTTCAACGAAATAGACAGTCCACCACCCAAAGCTTGATTTGTTTTTAGAATTTTCAAAATCCAATGGCCATAGGGACATTGGGTGATTATTAATGCACAAAAAACAAATTAGAAATGAACATTAAGAAAATATTGGTGCCAATCGTTGCATTGGCATTATCAACCTTTGCCTTTGCCCAAACAACGCCCGCTGAAAAAGACAGTATCTACATCCGTCAAGTGGAAGGCCAGAAGGGGCCTGACAAGGTACTACACGCTGAACCACTATATATTGACCTGATACGTGATTTGGGGGCCAGAAAAGGAGAAAAAGAATGGAACCTAGGATTGGGACTTACTGATAATTTGAAATTCGACTCTTATGAAGCCCTAATAGAATATGAATGGGCCCCCATAGACAGATTGGGATTAGAAGTTGAACTGCCTTTTACCTTTTATGCGCCGGTAAATAGTACAATTAGCGATTCAATTCCATCAAACCAATTGAACAGTATAAAAATTGCTGCTCAATGGTCATTCTTTGTAAGTGAAGCAATGGCAACTTCAATGGCGATTGGTTATATCAACGAGTTTGAACTCTCGGATTTCAGAAATTTTGGAAGTCCTTTTATTAAAGGAAATATATATAATCCGTTTTTTGTGGTTGCAAAACGTTGGGGAAATAACTTTCATTCTTTGATTTATACGGGTCCAATGATTGAACAGAATTTCAATACCAACAAGTTTCATACTACATATGACATTAATACAAGTTTCCATTATATGATTACGGGAACAAGAAATTTCATAGGTGTTGAATTCAACAAGACATTTGACGCTAAGGACTTTGATATGACAATTCGACCCCAAATGCGTTTAGGAATTGCCGATAACCTATTGATTGGAATTGTAGCGGGAATTCCTGTGAGTAGAGAAAATGAAAGATTAAGTTCTTTTGCAAGACTAATATGGGAACCGAAACATAAATAAAAATATACGACTATTAGCAATGTATAAGAATTAGCGGTTTAGGTGCTAACCTGAACCGCTTTTACCTTTAATTAAGTATCTTGCTTTAGGAAGAGTTAAAGCTCAAATCCGCTACTTTTCAGATACAAGACATTCGGTACGACAAATTTGACTTGGAGCAAATCTCAATAATATGAAAACAACAACATTTCTTACATTTGTGGGTGATAATTGCGGAAAGGCAGAAGAAGCGATAAATTTCTACATTTCAATATTTCCAAATTCGGAAATTAAAAGCATAACAAGGTACTCAGAAGGTGAGGCAGGTGGAACACCAGAGCTTATCAAACACGGAGTATTTAAATTAAATGGTGTAGAGTACATGGTTTCCGAAAGTAATTATAATCACGCTTGGTCGTTTACACCAGGAGTATCGCTATTCGTTTCCTGCAACTCTGAAGATGAAATACAAAACTTATTCAAAGAACTTTCTTCAAATGGAGGCCAAATTATGGTTCCACTTGACAACTACGCAGGTGAAGGTGATTATGGATTCGGTAAAAAATTCGGATGGTGCGAAGACAAATATGGTATTTCATGGCAACTTAATCTTAAAGAATAATTTTTTCAGCAGGCAAGCCGCCCTACCTGGAGAAATAAACGAAGCGGAAAATAGAAAAATTACTGCCACCAATAAAATAAACGAAATAATAACTCCCAATTGGTTGCTACGCTTCAAATACTAAACGTTAACCTATTAGAAAAACATAAAGATGTCAATTACCAAAGAATCCGAACTGATCGGAATGAAAGAAATTAGTGAAGTTGTGGGAACTACGCTCAAGCTTATGAGGGAATACGCTAAAGTGGGTATGTCCACCAAAGAATTGGATGAGTATGGAGGATATATTTTAAAAAGTTATGGGGCTAAATCGGCTCCTTATGAAACTTATGGGTTTCCCGGTTACACTTGTATAAGTATCAATGAAGAAGCAGCCCATGGAATCCCTTCCGAGAAGAAAGTTCTTAAAGAAGGAGATTTAATTAATATTGATGTTTCGGCCGAACTCAATGGATTCTGGTCGGACAATGGGGGGTCTTTTGTTCTTGGAAAGGATGTTCATAATCATCAACCCCTGGTGGATGCCTCTAAAAATATTTTGCATAAGGCTATTGGCCAGATTAAAGGTGGGGTAAAAATAGCCGACATTGGATATTTGATAGAAACTGAAGCAAAAAAATCTGGATTTAAAGTAATTAAAAATTTAGCCGGACACGGAGTTGGAAGGAGTCTTCATGAAGAGCCTGATAATATTTTAAATTACAGGGTTAGAACTAATAGGGAAAGATTTAAAAAAAATACCACGGTTGCCATTGAAACTTTTATTTCAACGAATTCGACTATAGCCGTTGAATTAAATGATGGCTGGACATTAGTCGGAAATAAAGGGGGATACGTTACTCAGCACGAACAGACAATCCTGGTAACGGACAAACATCCGGTGGTCCTAACGGAATCCAATGGAATTTGGGATTAAAAATCTGTTTACACCACATGCCCGATGACTAGTCCTAATATATCCTAAAAATACTTGACTGTATTGTTAAAGTAGTAACCTTCATCGATGTATTTATTACTTATATGTCCGGATTCAATAAGGATTTAGTACTCACTTAATTAAAAGGATAAAAACACCTTTATTCAAGGGCTTTCACTTTTCTTTTACTATTTACAAAAGATTCATAGTACGTTGTAATTTACCGAATATGCTATCCATTTGGTTCATACCCTAAAATTCCTGAATGTTGATTACCTTAGCACTAAAGTATTTTTCATGGAAAAGAGCAAAATCAAAAATGTATTTGTAGAAGGTGCAATAAGCCCGGAGTTCATTGCCAATTCCATTGCCAAGCACCAATCCAAAACCGCAATTGGGGCCCACGATATTTTTTTGGGCCAGGTAAGGGCAGATCTTATTGACGGGCAGGAAGTAGCCGCTATAGAATACACGGCCTATGAGGAAATGGCCAATCTAAAGTTTCACGAAATTAGGGAGGCTGCCTTTGCCAAATATAACTTAAGTTGTATGCATATCTATCACAGTTCGGGAAGGGTAAACGCGGGAGAAATATGCCTGTTTGTTTTTGTGTCATCACCTCATAGAAAAGAAGTTTTTGAGGCCCTACATCATGTTGTGGAGGAAATAAAAAATCAGGTTCCTATTTTTGGAAAGGAAGTTTTTAAGGATGATTCCTATCAATGGAAAGTAAATAAATAACAATGGTAGATATTACCCATAAGAAAGCCACATTACGCACTGCTGTTGCCCAGGCTATAGTCCAGGTAAGTAAGGAGGATACTATAATGGCGATAAAAAATAATACGGTCCCCAAGGGCGATGTGTTTGCCATGAGCAAGGCTGCCGGTTTATTGGGAGTGAAGAAGACTGCAGACCTATTGCCCGACTGTCACCCCTTGCCCATAGAATACACCGATATTTCCTACTCTATAGACGGTTTAAAGATTACGGTTTTGATTACGGTGAAGACCATTTACAAGACTGGGGTGGAAGTAGAGGCTATGCACGGCGCCAGTATAGTGGCCCTTAATATGTACGACATGTTAAAGCCTATAGACAAGGGAATTGAAATCCAAAATATTAAGCTGTTAAAGAAAACGGGGGGTAAGTCGGATATTGGCATAAATGAGTAATCTTCACTTTTAATTTTTAACAAATCTTTTGGAATAACTCTGTATATCTTTGTGCTATGAAAGTATCAAGGTGCTTACATCTTTTGAGGTTTCTGGTTGTTATACTCTTATTTGGTATAGGCCAGGTATCGTTGGCTATCCCCAAGGAGGCCAAGGAAGTTATGATTAGGGTTAATGGTGAGATCCGAACAGACCATCATTTAACCTACGAGATGCCGAATTCTGGGCATACCATGCTGTTGGTAGAAGGCAATTATCAATTACCTACGGTCAACGAACTAAAGCCCAATCTCAATATATTTTATCCCAATGCCATAAGTTGCCTCTCCGAACTCAAGGAAAAGGAACTTTTGTCCTTAAAAAGGGAGGTCCAAATTATTGCTAGTTTGGATGGGCTTACCATTATCTATCCCTTTCACACTTTTTTATAAATTTTTCCATAGGTCATATGTAATTCCAGAATAAGCAATTTTGGAAATTTCCCCATGTCATAAACTGACATTTTTAAGTGGGGATGTAATTAGTAAATGGAATAATTTAAAAAAATATACAATGAATGTATCAATGCTATTGGTATCAGCTTTATTGGTGCTTTGCACCATCATACCTTTTGTAATCCTTAATAAATCTGGAAAAGGGGATTTAAAATTAATGTCAAAGGAAATTAAAAACTTAATGGTCCAAACAAAATTGAAATTCGACTTAAAGGAAAGTTGGGGCAATTCTTTTATCGGCCTGGATTCCAATAATAAGAAACTAATTTTTTCCAAAGTATTCGATGGCGTTGTAGCGCTGGAAAATATAGATCTCAATGAGGTGTCCAATGTTAAAATCGTAAAGAAAACCTATGAGCTCAGGTCCAAAAATAAGAAGGAGACCGTTTTGGAGAAATTGGATCTGGAGATCGGCTTTTTAGACCATGACAAGCCCACTAAGGCTCTTAATTTTTATGACATCAACAGTATTTACATGGAGGATTATGAACTTGTCCGAGCCGAAAAATGGAATACTGCCATTACAGGTGTTTTAAAAACAAACATTAAACGGGACCAGGTGGCCTAATTTATTAGGTTTTAATCTCGATTATCGAGTAAAGAGCAATCTGTATTTTGGAAAATAGACCTTTCGGAATACAGATAGCTCTTTTTTTGTATGATTTACTTTTGGAGGCAAAGGATTAAGAATTAGTCCCGTATTGTCCAAATTTCATTTAAGGGGTCGCCCTTACTGCTTTTGCCGGTATGGTGCCAATCCTTGCCGTTTAATTTGTAATCAAAGGAAAGGGCGGCTCCCACTCGGGAATTATCCCTAGAGAAGTAGCCTATATTTTCTGTGTATTTGCCATTGGTAGCCTCATAGGTTCCTCCCCCGCTACCAAAAAACTCAAAGGTTTCGGTGTTGTAGGCAATCCATTGAAAATGTCCGTTCAATAAGTATTTCATAGTCTTTCGTGGCCTGGAGGTATCCCTTCTCTGCTCGCCCTGGTCCGTTACACGGCCGGTCATTAACCACTTGCCGTCAAGATCTTGGGTGCCAAGTTTAGTGGGCGTAAAAGTCATGGGCTTGGCCCCTTCGAGTATCAAGTTTCCTTTTTTTAACTTATAGGGTACATTTATACTGGTAATTTTGTCTTCTTTGTGGTTGGAATTAAATTCAAGATCAACCATTAGGTTATTGCCCGAGGTCTTGTAGTAGCCCCCCATCGTTTTTATAAATTCTGCAGGGGACTCTTTATAGACGGTATGCACATAATAATCCGCGTCCAATTTCAACTCGTGATGAAGGGTTCCATCCTTGCTTTTTTCCTCAAAATGATAGACGTTGGCCGGAATTTGGGCCGTAATTCTATCAAAAAAAGAGAGGAAGAGAATAAGACCAATAAAAACACTAATTTTTGTGAGCTTCATGACTATCTGGTTTTTATTTAAAAATAGTCAAGAAAAGGTTAAAAATCAACGCTTTAAATTTAATTTTTAGTTAATTTTTTACTGTTGGGTGAATTCATTTTTTACTTCAACGTAAAATTTTTTAAAACGCTTGTTTTTTCATTTTTTTTGTTTTCATTTGTCACATCAATTTAGCCTTAAATTTTATCTTGATATTAGCATCTAGTTGAGTACAATGAACCATATTTACAAATTTGGGCTTCTGGCAACAGAAAGATTCAGGCAACTGAAATTTAAAGGTATAGGTGGCCAAAATTTACTTGGTGTTCCAAATTTTTCTTCTATCGTGTGCAGTCAGCACGACTATTTTTTTATACCCACCACTGAAAAGCAGATAATTGTTTAGAGATTTAGTTATAATTCCTAATATTATTTGCATTTGGCGATGCTATTTACTTATTTACAATTCATATATTTAATTAAATGAACACGAAGTACATTAATCTTATAGATCAAACCTACTATTTTCCACAGGAGGAATTTACCTTGGAGGGTGAAAACCTAAAGTTCCATGGAATTCCATTAATGGATTTGGTGGAGGAATACGGTAGTCCTTTGAAGTTTACCTATTTGCCAAAAATTTCCGAAAATATCAATAAGGCGAAGGAATGGTTCAAGATAGCCATGGAAAAAAATAACTACAAAGGTAAATACCATTATTGCTATTGTACCAAGAGTTCCCATTTTAAACCGGTTCTCAACGAGGCCTTAAAAAATGATATTCATATTGAGACCTCTTCGGCCTTTGATATAAATATAGTTGAAAAATTAAAGGAAAAGGGTAAGATCAAGGACAATACCTATATCATATGTAACGGTTTTAAAAGGGATCAATATATTGCCAATATAGCCAATCTAATAAACAGCGGACACCAGAATTGTATTCCTATTATTGACAATTATGAGGAAATAGACCTTTTGTCGGATGCTATCAACGATACTTTTAAAGTGGGGATCAGAATTGCCTCCGAGGAGGAGCCAAAATTCGAATTTTATACCTCGCGACTGGGAATCGGATACAAAAATATTGTACCTTTTTATGAGAATCAAATTAAGGACAATGACAAGGTAGAGTTAAAAATGCTACACTTTTTCATTAATACCGGGATACGTGACAATGCCTATTATTGGAACGAATTGGTTAAATGTTTAAAGGTGTATGTGAGGCTTAAAAAGATATGTCCATCCCTGGACAGTCTTAATATTGGTGGTGGGTTCCCCATAAAAAACTCTTTGGCTTTTGATTACGATTATCAATATATGATAGATGAGATCATCAACCAAATTAATATTGCCTGTCAGGAAGCGGATGTTGCAGTGCCAAATATTTTTACCGAATTTGGGAGTTTTACAGTAGGTGAGAGTGGCGGGGCCATTTATGAAATACTTTATCAGAAGCAGCAGAACGATAGGGAGAAGTGGAATATGATCGACTCCTCCTTCATTACGACATTACCGGATACCTGGGCCATTAACAAACGCTTTATTATGTTGGCCATTAATCGTTGGCAGGATGAATATGAGCGGGTATTGTTGGGTGGACTAACCTGCGATAGTGATGATTATTACAATAGTGAGCAAAACATGAATGCCATTTATTTGCCCAAGTATAGAAAGGATAAACCGCTTTATATTGGATTTTTCAATACAGGGGCCTATCAGGAAACTATTGGAGGATATGGAGGGTTGCAGCATTGTTTAATACCTCATCCAAAACATATTTTAATAGATAGGGACGAAAACGGAAATATAACAACCAAATTATTTAGTGAACAACAAAAGGCAGAGGACCTGCTTAAAATTTTGGGATATGAAATGAAACCCAGTGCCAAAGCCAAAGTTGGCCAAAGCCCTGTGAAGCAAATTAAATCTGACCTTTAAAATCAATAAACTTTAAACAAATGAATACAACTAACAATTACGCTGGCATACCAGACGAGTTTGCGCAATTGGAAAAGGCAAAGGTTGTTTTGATACCTGTGCCTTATGATGGAACCAGTACCTGGGGAAAAGGTGCGGACAAGGGGCCAAAGGCTTTTTTGGAAGCATCGGAAAATATGGAATGGTATGATATAGAAACCGATACGGAGGTCTATCAGCAAGGGATATATTTGGCAAATGCCATAGAAGAGGACAGTTCTCCAGAGGCTATGGTAAATGCGGTACACAAGGTTACCAAGGAGTATATTAAACGGAATAAGTTTGTTACTCTTTTCGGGGGCGAGCATTCAATTTCCATAGGCACCATTAGGGCCTTTAATGAGTGTTTTGATAACCTTACCGTGTTGCATATAGACGCCCATGCAGATATAAGGAAGTCGTACAATGGTAGTAAATTTAATCACGCCTGTGCGGTTCATGAGGCAAGTCAGACTACCAATCTTATCCAAGTTGGGATACGCAGTATGGATGCCATTGAAAAAACCTTTATAGACGAAGAGAAAACATTCTTCGCCCATGATATGGTGAACGACGAGTATTGGACGGATAAGGTAATAGACCTTATGACGGACAATGTTTTTATAACTTTTGACCTGGATGCATTGGATCCGTCCATTATGCCATCTACAGGAACCCCGGAACCGGGAGGCTTGTTCTATTATGAGACCTTGGAGTTTCTAAAGCAGGTTTTCGAGGATAAAAATGTTGTAGGATTTGATATTGTGGAACTTTGTCCCAATAAAGCGGATAAAACTTCCGATTTCCTTGCAGCCAAATTATATTACAAAATGCTTAGCTATAAATTTATGGGTGAGGCCGTAGAGGACGAATACGACAACACTTATGACGTTGATTCCAAAGTGGGAGGCAATAATAATTCAAAATTCGACGATGACGAAGACTAAAGGAGAGATCTCCAATTTTATTGAAAAGTATTATTTACATTTTAACGCGGCCGCTTTGGTGGATGCCGCCAAGGGATATGAAGATCAACTAAAACAGGGTTCCAAAATGCTGGTCTCTTTGGCAGGGGCCATGAGTACTGCAGAATTGGGGAAGATATTTGCCGAGATTATCCGTCAGGATAAGGTGCATATAATATCCTGTACAGGTGCCAATTTGGAAGAGGATATCATGAATCTGGTAGCCCACTCCCATTATAAGCGCGTGCCCAATTACCGTGATCTAACCCCTCAGGACGAGTGGGATCTGTTGGAGAAAGGCTTGAACAGGGTAACGGATACCTGTATTCCGGAGCACGAAGCCTTCCGAAGGCTGCAAAAGCATATTTTTGAAATTTGGAAAAAAGCTGAGGACGCAGGAGAAAGATATTTGCCACATGAGTTTATGTACAAATTGTTGCTTTCCGGGGTTTTGGAAGAGTATTATGAGATAGATCTTAAGGATTCGTGGATGTACGCCGCAGCCGAGAAGAATTTGCCCATAGTTTGCCCAGGTTGGGAAGACAGTACCATGGGGAATATCTTTGCCTCCTATGTGGTAAAGGGGGAGTTAAAGGCCAGCACCATGAAGTCCGGGATTGAATATATGACCTTTTTGGCAGATTGGTATACCGCCAATTCTGAAAAAGGGATCGGATTTTTTCAGATAGGTGGTGGAATTGCCGGAGATTTCCCAATTTGTGTGGTGCCTATGTTGTACCAGGATCTTGAAAGGACAGATACGCCGTTTTGGAGTTATTTTTGCCAAATTAGTGACTCTACCACAAGTTACGGTTCCTATTCCGGGGCAGTGCCGAATGAGAAAATTACCTGGGGAAAATTGGATATAAACACCCCTAAGTTTATAATTGAAAGTGATGCAACCATTGTTGCGCCCTTAATTTTTGCGTACCTATTAGACATGTAGTATATGGACAATTTAAAAAGAGTTATTGTAGACTTTAAAAAACTTACTCCCGAAGTTTTGAAACTTTTGGTTGAGAAGTATCCGGATGGGTACGACGATCTTAATATCATCTCCTTCAAGAATGCGCAAGGAGAGCGTATTGAGGCCGTTGAGGTGACCACCGAGAATACTAAATATCTTGTCAAGATTAGTGCCAAGTTGGAAAAGACTATGGCCAATTACGATGAGGATGATTATGAGGATTTTGACGATGACGATCCAGAGGCCATTCCAGATGTGGATCTGGAAGGAGTAGAGGGAGATGATGACGATGATTAACGCGTGATGTTTGAGGTTGTTGCCGTTCATATAGCATCTTCGATCAATATTAGGCAATGTAAATCCCAATTGCCTTTAAAAATATTGTTTTCGGACAGTGATGAACTCTATTTGAAAAATGGCGAAAAAAAATTCGTCTATATCTTTCAATATGGTCTGGTATCTTTTTTTAATCATTCCGAGGATGAAAAAGCAAAGGTTCTAGACGCCCTTTCCGCTATTACCAAGGAGAAAATTGCTCCCCAATTTACAGAAACAATACAAGTAGAAATAATCGAAGGCCACCAAAAGGTGGCTTTCGATAAAGTAATCCTGCCCAGTTTTGATTCCGAGTTTATTAGATTGGTAATGCTGAATACTTCCCAATCCGTGGCCTTGGACCAATATTCCGAAATTACCCAACAGTTATTGGAAGAAACCAATGAACACACCCAATATTTGGAAAAAAAGGGAAAGTTGAACATTTCGGGAATCAAACTCAAGAAGTTTATAGGGAAGGTCCTGAATATAAAAAATCAGATTTCAGAGAACCTATATATTTTTGATGAGCCGGAAAGTACTTGGGAAAATGAGCAGCTGAATAGGTTAAACCTGGAACTGAAACAAACCTTCGACCTAAAGATAAGGTATAGAAGTATACACGAACAATTGGGAATCATTAAGGAAAACCTGGAGTTGTTCAAAGATATCTGGGACCATAGGGAAAGCAGTAGGTTGGAGTGGGTCATTATTATCCTAATTTTGGTGGAGGTTCTGGATCTTTTTGTATTTAGATTGTGGAGTAAATTGTAATTGATCTTTTTACTACCTTAGTTAAAGCGTCATTATTATAATAAAGCCATTTGAAATAAGCCTTTATACTACCTTAAAGCACCGAATAATTAGCGGGAGTGGATGTTTAATGGCGAATTGCACCCGATTAGGTGTCGGGATGTTTCAATTATTATAAATTAAATTTAAATAGATGAAAAATGCACCCTTCCATATGTCACTGCCCTGCCTAAGCATAAGCAAAACAGAAGATTTCTACGTAAACGTCATCGGTGCCGAATTGGGAAGGCACTCTTCCCGATGGCTGGATATCAATCTCTTTGGAAACCAGATTACGTTTACCAAAGCCGGCATTTTTAATTTTACCTTTAAGACCTATAAGTTTGAAGATACGGTGCTTCCATCTTTTCACTTTGGGGTAATTGTGGATGAAAGTACCTGGAATAATTTGCATGCCAAATTAACAAAGTCGGAATATGAACTTACCACCGAGGTCGTTTTTTTAAAGGACAAAATAGGGGAGCATAAGTCCTTTTTCATTCAGGATCCAAATGGACACATGGTAGAATTTAAATGTTTCAAAAAGCCTAAAGAGATGTTCTTGTCCTGATTTTCGGGATTATCTCCGTAAGCCAATCGTTATTTAATAAATTAATAATCAATAATTCTTGATTCCCAGGGGTCAAGTGTTTTATTTTGCAATTAATTAAAAAGAAAATTTAGACATAGAAATGAAGTATAAGGACCTGGATATTATTGGTAGTGAGGAATGGTGTGTATTTGAGGATTTGGAGATTCCCGCTATAAAGGCCAGGGTAGATTCCGGGGCAAAAACCTCGTCCATACAGGCAAATAATATAAAAGTGTATACCAAAGGGGCCCACGAATGGGTAAAGTTCGAGGTTAACCCCTTACAGGACAATAGGGGTATCAATATAGACTGCAAGGCGCGTTTGGTAGACAGAAGGACGGTTAAGAGTTCTTCAGGGATATCCGAGGAGCGTTATGTGATAAGGACCCCGGTAAGGGTAGGCAGCCTTACCTTCGAAATTGAACTCACCTTAGCTAACAGGGATACTATGGAATACCGTATGCTGTTGGGCAGGGAGGCGCTAAATGAACGTTTTGTGGTAAACCCCGCGATAAGTTTTAATATGGGGGAGTTCACAGCAACTGAAATAAATCAGAGGTATTCCTCTCATTTTAAGGAGAAAACAGGGCTAAAAATTGCATTGTTGGCCAGTAACCCAATGTTGTACAGCAACAAACGAATAATGGAGGCCGGTGAGGCCTTGGGTCATGATATGGTATTTTTAAATGTGGAGCACGCCTATATGAAACTGGATGCCAATTCACCGGAGATCAGATATAGGGGAGGGAACATATTAAATGAGTTCGATGCCATAATTCCTAGGATAAAACCGGCGGTTACCTTTTACGGCTGTGCCTTGATAAGGCAGTTCGATAATCTTGGGGTGTATTGTTTAAATTCGGCAGAAGCCATAACCCAGTCCAGGGATAAATTGTTCGCATCCCAACTTTTTTCCAAAAATGATATACATATCCCTATTACCGGATTTGCCAAATCTCCCATGGATACCAAAGATCTTATCAGGATGGTCAACGGGGCTCCCTTGATTATAAAACTATTGGAAAGTACCCAAGGTAAGGGCGTAGTTTTGGCAGAAACAAACAAGGCCGCTGAAAGTGTTATCAACGCCTTTAAAAGTGTGCAGACCAATATTTTGGTGCAGGAGTTCATAAAAGAAGCCAACGGCCAGGATATCCGCTGTTTTGTGGTCAACGGAAAAGTAGTGGCCTCAATACAGCGCCAAGCCGAAAAAGGGGAATTCCGTGCTAACCTGCACCAAGGAGGCAAGGCATCAATTATAAAAATTACATCCGAGGAAAGGAAGTTGGCGGTAAAGGCGGCCAAAGTCCTAAACCTGGCAGTTGCCGGTGTGGACATCATCCGTTCCAACAAAGGGCCCTTGTTGCTTGAAGTAAATTCGTCCCCGGGATTGGAGGGAATTGAAAATGCTACAGGGAAGGATATTGCCAGTATTATGATCAGGGCTATAGAAACTAAGATTAAATTTAACTCCTAGCCGCTAGTTTTGAGAGGAAATAAAATAAATTGGGAAGGTGTGGCCAATGTTCATGCCTTCCCAATTTGGCTATATCACTTAATGATTGGACTGATTTTTGAATTAAAACCTAGTTAAATTTAAATGCTGCCAAAGCTGGCGTTTATTAAAATTTGTACCTTCGCCCTATGGGAAGAATATTGTTTTACCTCATTGTTTTCATAATGTTGGGCTCTTGTAAACAGCAGGCAAGCACAGAGGCAGTTATAGAAAAGGCAGAAGAATTTTTCAGTGTGGATTCACTCCCCAAACCCAATGAAATTAATAATCAGGCCCTGACTATTTTAAAGGAATGGCAGGAATTCAACGGTTTGGAAACTACTTTTGAATCGTTGTATAGGGTGGCGAATAGGGAGGATTTGGAATTGGTCATTGAAGACTTGATCGAGAAACAAAAAACACTGGAAGCATCTACATATCCGGCAACATTTGATAAGCCCCAGATTAAGAGCAGGCAAAAGGTCTTTAAGACCTATATTCTTAAAACAAAGGGAAATTTGGAGTATAGGTCGGGTACCAAAGCCTCCACTATAGAAATGATCAATGCTTATAATGCATTTAGGAACCAGTTCAATGTTATTGTCAATAGCCAATTGGACACTACCCTAATTTTGAGTGAGTAGGGCCCTGCTGCTTGTGTTTGCAGTCCTTTGGTCCTTGCAGCTCAGGTCTCAGGTGCAAATGGATAAAAAAGAAATAGGGAACATCTTGGATAGCTGGCATAGAGCGGCAGGAAGTGCCGATTTTGATGCCTATTTTAATTTAATGACTTCTGATGCCGTGTTTATTGGTACGGATGCTTCCGAGAATTGGCAGATCGAAGAATTTAAGGCCTACGCAAAGCCTCATTTTGATAAGGGAAAGGCGTGGAACTTCAAAGCCGTGGAACGGCAAATATACGTCAATGATGAGGGGGATTTTGCTTGGTTTGATGAATTGTTGGATACCCAGATGAAATTATGTCGCGGTTCCGGGGTGCTCAGAAAGGAGTCCGGGGATTGGAAAATAGCGCACTATGTATTGTCTCTCGTGATTCCCAATGAAAATGTCTCCGAGGTAATCCTGATCAAACAGGAAAAGGATGACAGGATTATTGAAGAGTTAATTAAACAGTAAATCTCAGTGAAAATGGGGAGCTTATAATCTTTAAAGCATAAAAAAACCCCTGTTGTACAGTGGTTTTTTTATGCTCTTAAACGCGCGCAGATATTGGCTATTCCTTGGTTTCTTTATTTTCAAGTTTGTCCTTTCTTGACTGTAAAGCTTGTCTGCTTAGACTGGCCAAATTAAAATTGGGATCTATTTTTAATGCTTCATCAATGGTAGCCAGAGCTCCATCTATGTCGTTTTGATCTTTATTGAATTCTACCAGGGCCTTCAAATGGATAAAGGCAGCCTTTAAAGCAACCTCGTATGGCTGTTGCCTTTCATAGAATGCATATTTCATATCGTCTTTGGCATTGGCAATTCCATATTCAATATTGACGGCTGCACCTTCATTGTCACCGGTCTGAATTTTTAAATCTGCCAATTCATATGCTAAATACGGATTTGGTCCTCTCTTATTAAGAATTTCAAACTGTTCCAAGGCCCTCTTTGGTTGGTTCAATGCCTTTAAGGAAATAGCTTTTACCTGGACCGCCAAATCCGAGTCAGATTCGTTTTTTTCAATCCCGATTGTGTTTAGCGCCTGTAAATGTTGATTGTCCGTGGTGTAAATGTAAGCCAAGGTATCATTGCGCTCTTTGCTTGGGGAAAGTATGTTTAGGTGGGTTATGGCGCTAATTACACCATTTATATCCCCCTGTTGTCTCATTTGGTCATAATAGGCCTCATAATGTTTAAGCAAATCACTTTTTGTCTGTGCATTTGCTGTAAATCCTGCCATAACTAGCAGAATCAGTACAATTTTCTTCATTGTTCTAAATTTTAGTGTGCCAAAACTAGTAAATTATTTCTAACCATTTGTTAAGGAATGTCTTAAACCTTGGATAGGTAATAAAAAAGGATGCCGATCGGCACCCTTTTTTCTAATATGGTTGGTCTGGGTCTTGTTTAAACGACGGTAAGCGTAACATTCCTGTTTTCGTATGCCCTTAATAATCTGGCATAAAATGCAATGCTCACGTTGTCCTTGTCCAAGCTAGAACTTAAAAACTCCTTTAAATTCTTAAAAAGTAAATTTGCCCTAAGAATAGGAAGGCTGGAATTCACTTTTTTTGGGTCATAACAGCTATCATCCATAACAATATCCATAATGACTCTCTTTCTGTGGTAGTCTATGGATACATCTGCTGCATTGTAATATTTTTTCAATATGGCAACATGCAGATTTTGAAATTTTTGGGACATTTTGCTTTTGGAGCAGCTTTTGGAAATTAAATTTTCAATTTCGGTAAGTACTCTTGTTTTTAGACCTGAATTTTCCATGATAATTGAATTTATTCGTTTACTTAAAGATACGGACTAATCGATAAACGGTTAATAATCAAGGATATAATTTAACCAAAACTGGATGACTTTGTTGTGAAAGTTCAAAAAAGTGTGGTGAATTAACTTACAATTGAGGTGTTATAAGGGTATATTTTAACATTTAAATACTTACTTTCAATGCTTTTGTTTCCTATTTTTTTTGAATTTTTGATGTAACTGGGTGGCAAAAGCCCTCTTTTTATAGCTTCCGAAGTATAATAAGCCTCCTTTGTAGGATGGTAGGGATACACTCCATTAATGAGTTTATTTTCCCAATTCCCATTTAGGACCATCTTTATAATCCCGATACAATCGTAAAGATGTATGAGGTTTACCGGGTCATTGCCATTGGTAAGTTCGGTTTTGCCGGCAAGATGGGTTACCGGGTGCCTGGAAGGGCCAATTAGGCCTCCAAATCGTATAATGGTGGTATTCAGGGCCCCATCGTTCAAAAAAATATTTTCCGCAGCCAGAAGTTGCCTGCCAGACTCTGTATTGGGTCGGGTAGGGGAGTCTTCTGTGACAAGCCCGTCGATGTCCCCATAAACAGAGGTACTGCTTATAAAAATTATGCGGGCCAGCGCGGTGTTTTTTATTGCGTCATATAAATGCAGCATTTTCTTTATAAAACTCTCTTTAGGAGCCGAACGTAGCCTTGGAGGAACATTGATGATCAAGACGTCCAATTCCCCTAAAAAGTTTTCAATCTGTCCTTCAATGCCATTTTCCGTTAGACCTATGGTGTATGCTATTATATTCGCTTTCTGCAATACCGCTATTTTGGAACCGGAAGTGGTTGTCCCAAACACGGTATGTTTATCAGCGACAAGGGATTTGGCCAAAGGTAGACCTAGCCATCCACAACCTAGTACCCCGATCTTTTTGTTCAAAATTTTACCTTTTTGCTTACCATAATAGCATCGTTTAGGACAAATGGCATAGGAATATTGTTTTCTGGCCTTGGGGGCACTGTAAATAGGGGATTGTTCAATAGATCGTTGGAGGCCTCATATAGGGTCAGTTCCAAAGCACTTTCTTTGGGGATAGTGATCTGTAATTCGGTATAATCGTTATTGCTGACATAGTGGGTGACCAACTTACTGTTTTTCCTGTTCTTAAGATAGTACTCGGATAGTTCAATCCTATTTATAGTGGCCTTAGTAATTTCTACATCATTCGTAAATATTTCCAAACGGTTGGTGCTTCGCTGTGGCGTAAGACATATTTCCAATTTTCTATGGTCGCCAATAATGGTATCCAAGGTAGTTTCTATTTTAGGAGGGGCAATGTTTTTTACCGGAGCTTCTGACGTGTAAGTGAACCCTGTTCCATATTTACTGCTTAAGATATCATAGCTTGGATTTTTGGGCTCTGCCTTATTGGCCTCTACGTACTGTGATGTCCAACTGGATAGCACATGGTCATAAGTGGCCCATTGCGCAGTGTTTTTGTCGGCGTCCAATATATAGACCAAACTGGTAGGTTTAGCATTTTCTTTATTAAAACCCGATGAAAAGTGGGCGGACAACAGAAAACCAAAACAGAGTATTAGAAATAAATAGGCTAGGCGGTTTTTGTTCTTTAGGGGCCCAAAAAGAGGAAGCAACAGGAAAAATGCCAAAGAGGTCAAAAGGGTAGCGGTGATCATCATTTTAAGGCCGAGCCCCACGGGGAACATTTTAATAAGCGGGGAGTAGATCCATATGGCTGGCAAAGCCAAAATCAACAACAGATAAGGACTGGGCAATTTTTGATGTGTTAGGATAAGCAAGGAGGCGAGCAATGCGAATACGGGGATTACAAAAAAGCTGGCACCTTTTAAATATACCGCAACCAGGGCACATAGAATTAGCCATAGAAACAATGGGGCAATTAAGAGGTTTTGAGTCTGTGCCTTTCCAAATTTATGATAGGCCCAAAAACCGACTGCCACTGAAAATAGAACAAAAGCCGCTATGTAGGCATAACCGTTATAAGTGAAACCATGAAGTATGTCCTGGTATTGTGGGTAAATATTTTTAAGAACAGTCCAGCCAAAATAACCTACCAGCCCGTTAATGGCCAAAATAATGAACAGGGGAACAAAGCCCCTTCCAATTTCTTTAATTTCCAAGGAACTATTTCTAAGTCCGAGGAACAAAAGGGCCAGAAAGCCTGCTATTGCAAGTGCCAGCATTGGGAAAATCCAATCGAAGGGATAAGAGACCAGTCGGAAGAATGGAATATTGAAATATATGGAATCGTTTGGGCTTTTTAAGTTGGTGAGGTCGGAATTGCTAAAATGCTTCAGCAAGGGCATCAGATAACTGCCTTGGTGGGCAAGGGTATTGCGATCCAGACGCTCATAATTATCACGAGCGGTATGGTAGTCATAATGGTCGTCAATAAAGGCAAAATTGAGTCCTTCTATGTCCATGTCTTCCCTAAACACGGTAAGGTCGGTATCATTGGGAAGCATTTTGTAAACACTATATACCAAGCTATTGGCTGCAGGGTATTTTGGATTAGCCTTAATAAACTCATCTATGACCTTGGAATTTCCCCTATTGGTTTCCAGTAACATATAGGAGGGTCCGCCACTGCCCCTTGCCTCAAAATTCAATACCAATCCTACTTCCTTTACCCATGGATGATGGTTTACAAATAGATCAGCTCCGTTAAGCCCTAATTCCTCGGCATCAGAAATTAGAATAATGATATCGTTTTTAGGCGTATTATTTTGCTCTAGGAAGGCTCTTACCCCTTCCAATATGGTTGCCACCCCACTGGCGGCATCGCTGGCGCCCAAAGATGAATGGGGATTACTATCATAATGTGAAAGTAAAAGAAGGGCCTTTCCCTTTTCGCTGCCTTTTATCCTGGCCAATATATTAGTTGCACTGCTAAAATTTCCCCAGTCCCCTGCGGTATAACCTTGTTGGGTAGATGTTTCCAGTCCCAGCTTGGTCAATTCCGATATAATATATTCCCTAACCTCGGAATGGGCAGGAAAACCCACGGCATGTGGTTTTTTGGACATATTTTTTACATGGACAAGCGCCCTATCCGTAGAAAATGAAATATTTTCAATATTCGCATCCGGAGTGTAGCTTGGCATGGAGGCTTCAAAGCTCCAATAGATGGCAAGCAGAACAAGGAGAAGGGTGATGGCAGAAGAATATTGCTTCATAGTATTTGGTAAAAACTTAAAAGTAAGAAATTATCCCTGTATTACATTAAAGTGTGCGGTATAACCAATAATTTGTGGTTTTTAGAATTTTTTCATTTTAAATTATACGCAACAATTTAATCTAATATTTATCAATACAATCGATTAAATCTTAAATAGTTGTGTAATTATTTAAAAAATACTATCTTTCAAATTAACCTAAAAATAAACGGTATGGGAATAAAAAGTTTTCAGGGAGTTCGCAAGGTCGTAAAAAAGGAATTTGATGCTCCCATTTTAGTAGAGGACTATATGACAAAAAAACTGATCACCTTTAGTCCTGATCAATCTATTTTAACGGTTATGGAGCATTTGGCCAAATACCATATTTCTGGAGGTCCCGTATTGGATAACAACGGATTCTTGGTGGGTATCATCTCCGAGGCGGATTGTATGAAACAGATTTCGGAAAGCCGCTATTTTAATCAACCTATCTTGGACAAGAGTGTTGAGCGATTCATGACAAAAGAGGTTGAGACCATACCTTATGATATGTCTATTTTTGATGCCGCCGGCATTTTTGACAAGCATAAAAGAAGAAGATTACCGGTTATGAAAAACGGGATTTTGGTAGGGCAAATTAGTCGCAAGGATATTGTAATTGCAGCCCTTAAATTAAGTGGACATAACTATAAGTAGTAAACTATTTTTGCTTCGCATTGAAGCTGACACCTAACAAAACAACGACACCCATAATTTTTTTGCCTTTGAACAGCTTCTAGCAATTGTTCAAGGGCATTCTTTCTTAAGTTAGCCCCTATTCCCTTTTCACTATCATATAATAATCATTGTCCAACGGAAGATACCCTAGATCATATACAAAATAGTAGGTGGTTCCCTTTTTGGTGGTATATAAATTGGTGATATATTCAAAATCGAAACCTTTGTCCATTAATCTGGTCTTGGTAGTTTTGGTCTTGCCCTCGGTTAAGGGATAGCTATCCAGGATTCTGTAATTTTTGCGCAGGCGGTTGTTTATGTTCCTAACCAGGTTTTTACTGTCTTTGTTCAGCTTATTATTGTAGGCATTTCTACAATAGTCCGAACAGAATTTCTTGTCTATCCTGCCCAAAATTTTATCTCCGCATTCCAAGCATTTTTTTTCCATGGTTCGTTCAGTTATTTTGTTCTATAAGCTCCAATCGTTTTACTATGGATCCCTTGGGCAATATGGTGCCGGGAGAAAGTACGGCATTGGCTCCTATTCTTGAATTGTCTCCGACCAAAGCGCCAAATTTAACGGAGCCGGTATTGGTCCTGCTACCCTTTACTTGGGCCCAAATGGTCTTGTCCAACCTTTCGTTATAGTGGTTGGCAATAAGTGCTCCCGCCTCAAAATTTACATGCCCCCCAATTATGCTGTCTCCAATAAAATTAAAATGGGCCATGGCCGAATTATTGCCAATAAAACTGGACTTAATCTCACTTCCCGGACCTATCCGAACCCCTTCGCCCAAAAACACTCCTCCGCGCAGATAAGCGTGGCTTGCAACAAAGCAGTTTCCGGATATAATAACGGGCTCTTTTAAAATTACCCCTTTTTCGATAATGGCGGTTTTATGGATGGCAATACCAGCTGCAATGGCATAATCATCAGTATTAAGCTCCAGGATCATCTTGGATATAATAGTTGATATGTATGGGGTAATTTCCCATGGAAGAACTCCGTTCTGGCTTGGGAAATGACTATAAAAATCGTCTATATACTCCGTTATATCCCTCATTTTTGATATAGTTCTATGGGTAAATTATCAGGGTCGAATATAAAAGTGAACTTTTTTTGGGTAAACTCGTCAGTGCGAACAGGTTCTGCCACAATGCCTTTTTTGGATAATTCCAACAATTGGGATTGCAGATCATCCACCTCAAAGGCCAAGTGCCTTAATCCGGTTGCCTCTGGTCTAGTGGATCTGGGAGGTGGTTTGGGAAATGAGAATAGTTCTATGATGTAATTTCCGTGCAATGCCAAATCCAATTTGTAGGAGTCCCTGTCTTCCCTATAAATTTCTTGCAGGGGTTCCAGGCCTAGATCTTCCACATAGAATTTTTTGGATATTTTATAATCCGAGCATATGATGGCAATATGGTGTACTTTATTTAGGGTCATTTTTTATAATTAAATTTTACCTCTTCTTTGGAACCATTTTCCTGTTCAATAACAACATAAATATTGATTTCTGACTCATTTATTTTCTCGAAGGTAAAATCGTCAAAATAAACCCGATTCCCCTCCAATTTCACCAATTTAAAGTCCACCGTCTTGTCCTTTTCCTCCCAACCTGTCAAATTACTATTAAAGTGCTTCAGTCTAAGGATAAGCGTTTCCCCTTCCTGTCTAATATGGCCAACCTCATAAAAGGCCACTTTTTCGTCCACAACCAATTTAAACACGAACATCATGGAATCTCCCAAAGGTGGACTCCATATTTCCTCGGTTATTCCGCCAAAGGCCTCTCCCATCCAGTGTCCTGATATCCATGCCACATCGGCTAGGCTGGTCTTGGGAGGGGGGTTGTTGTTGGTAAAGGAAATGGTATTCTGACCAAAAGAAGGAATATAGACAAAGAGTAAAAGGATTAGGGTCCATTTCATTTGTGAATCCGTTTTAGGACCAATAAGGTACAAATTATCCGATTACAAACGATTAATTCTTTGTTGTGGTTTAGGTGATTTGGATATTGTACTTCTTTAATAAGCCCAGGGCACCTTCCTTGGAGAATTTGGCTTTGGCAATTTTATTCTTTTCGGGATCCAGGGAATAATTCAAGGCCGTTCGGAAATCGACTTTCTCCAGATTGCAATTTTCAAAGAGGGCACCTTCAAGATTACAGGAATCGAATATGGTTTCGGTTAGGTCGGTTTCCTTAAAATCGACCGAAATCATTTTGCAATTATTGAAGGTAGTACTCTTGAGTTTCAATTTATAAAAAGAGGACAGGTCCAAGGTGCAATCATGGAAATTGAAGGAAAGTAGAAAATCATTACAATGGTCAAAATGTATCCCCAAAAGTTTACTCCTTTTGAAGACTACTTCCTTAAAGGTGGTATTTTTTAGGTTTACATTGCTTAGGTCGCAATCGGTAAAAATGCATTCCATAAAGGCGATGTTGGAAATATCCCCTTTGGAAAAGCTACAGGAGTCAAATACGCAGTTTTCATATTCGCCCTTCTCCAGGCGTTTGGTAGTAAAATCCATTCCCTTAAAGCTTCGGTCGGTTATAAATGGAGTGTTCATATGGCTACTTGAATTTTGGGCATTTTAAGATTAATATTGGTGGCAAAGGTCAACGGAAGTAATTCTTAAGGTAGGGCAACCTGATACTGCTTCTTTTTATTAGCTGGACCTTAATTAACTTAAACAGAGTAAGAAACTAACAACTGTAATAAGAGCGCTATAATTGCGGGGAGGGCCTGGACAACAAATATTTTCTTACTTGCGGTCAGCGCACCAAAAATACCGGCAATTGCTACACAACATAAAAAGAAAATGGAGATGTTGGTACTCCATGCCGGGTCTTCGATAAAAAATGTCCATATGAGTCCTGCTGCCAAAAAGCCATTATAGAGCCCTTGGTTTGCAGCCAGGCCTTTGGTGGGTTTAAACATATGCTCCGGAAGTGCTTTTCTAAAAGTTTTTTTGCCCACGGTTTCCCAGGCAAACATTTCCATATATAAAATATACAAGTGTTCAAGGGCTATAATAGCTATAAAAATGTTTGAAAGGGTCTCCATATTTTGATTTTTGAAAGGATTATTTCGTACTAAATATAAGGGATTCCATTGATTTATCGCTGTGGAGTTTATGAACCGTAATATGGGCACCTATATACATTATGGGACAAACACTAAAGGATTAATAGAATGGAATTTGTAAAAAAGGAAATTGAAAAATCAAAAGACTTAGTGAACTATTTGAATTGATAGTAAGTAAAAGAAGTGAACTTGCTGTATTTGGTATGGAAGTGAAAGTGTTTAAAGATGGGGCTGAATTAAAACCCAGATAGGTTTTTTATTTCTGCCATATATTTCTCTATCCGCTCCTTTAAAACTTTTGTTGCGGATTCTTTATCAACTCCCATTTTAGGATAAAGTTTGTTGGCTATGGATGTTATATTGTCTGTAGTTTCTTTTAGAGCATCACCAAAAACTTTTAAATTGTTGGCAGCGGAACTTATATTTCCTCTTTTATCGACTTTGCTTCGATATTTACTTTTAATCCTTGAAAATTCAATATCACCTAACCTTTTAAGTTCTTTTTTAAAGTCATCCATGTGATAAATATATAAAATTATCCTATCGGTTTTATGTTCTTGTAAATCAATATTTTACGAGTATAATTTATTATAAATCATAAAACAATCGGTATAATTAGCGATATACTTTTCGGTATGATGATATTTTAGTGCATTTTATCGATTAACCCTGTATTTTACTAGGCGTAACAAAGGTAATGAACATCACTAGCGAAGTAACATTTCAACATTTTGTGTTAAAAACTTTGTTGTTAATAATACGTATTTGGCTTTAGTTATTGGCCTTAAATCATAAACTTTGTGAAAGCAAAAAAGATATGCTACGAACATATCTTCTTGTTTTGGGATTAAGAAGGTCTTAATCCGACATTGTTTAATTAAATACCTAACAGTTATGCGACGTTCCACGAGAACCAGTACAAAAACTGTAAGAGTAAGGGTGAAGACACCAACAGGTATCAAAAGTGTTCCTGTTAAGGTCACAACCCGTACTACTACTACTACGATCACCAATTAAGGTTGTCGTAAAAGCTGAATAATTGAACAATAGTATTTTATTCAGTTTGCCAGAAAAACGTTAATGGGTCGAAGCGGTCTCATTAGCCAATGCTTAGATGGGTCGTATTGAACCTAACCATTAACACTTTTTCAACGTCAGTATTCCTGTACTGGCGTTTTTTTATGCTCCAAAACTAAGGAACAGAATTAATATAATCAAAAATTTTCTTTAAAAGTTATGAATCGGATTGATCATGTACAAACGACTACAAACGACTACAAACGAAATTAAATACTTTTCAACCGAATAACATTTGTTTGGGTAGCTAAGTTTGTTCCATCAAAAATCATTAACTGTTTAACCTTTCCCGGAGTGGATTCGGGATTTAAAAATTATGTATTATGAACGCACTTAGAAACAGAGTACAGTTGATTGGGAACTTGGGTAACGATCCAGAAATTATTAATCTAGACGGGGGTGGCAAATTGGCAAAATTCGCCATTGCTACCAATGAGACCTACAAAAATGCCAAGGGGGAAAAAGTAACGGATACCCAATGGCACAATGTTGTGGCCTGGGGCAAGACCGCCGAAATTGTGGAAAACTATCTCAACAAGGGCAAGGAAGTTGCCGTAGAAGGAAAATTGACCACACGGTCTTATGAAACCAAGGAAGGCGAAAAAAGGTACATCACCGAAATTCGCTGTAACGAACTCCTGATGTTGGGGAAATAGGCTGGTCAATTATATTAGGAAGTCTATACCGGATATAGGCATGAAGCAAGAAGTAATCTGTTGGGTCTTTTTTGGGGTCTATTGGGTTACTTCTTTTGCTTTTAGGATTCGCGTTTATTAATCTTCATAGGGAGGAACTATAATGACGAAGCAATTTCCTCCTTCAAAGCAAAGGTTTGCGCTTCTCACCCCTTCCGGCTTCTCCTTTGTCGAACCCACCTTCCCCTCTTTAGGGGAAGGAGCATTTTTTTATTTTTCTGGATGTGGCAGTGAAACTATAAGTTCAATAATTGGTTCCTTCCCTTGGTTAAGGGAAGGTGGATCCACCGATATTAGCGGGGGAGACGGAAGGGATTGTAGACCCAAGCCCTGGGAAAGCAATTAGTATACAATGTCTAGCTTTGGTTTGTGAGATCCCGAAAAGAGACTCTGTCGAAGTGACAAAAAGTCCTCCCCCTAACCCCCTCCAAAGGAGGGGGAAAAATTCCAGCTCAAATTTATATTTGCCATATTCTAACAAATTCCCTCCCCTTGGGGGAGGGTTAGGGAGGGGTCCAAGGTAAGGAGCCCTTGCTAAGGTCATTGCTTGTCTATTTTGGTGTTAGCCTATGCGTCATCGGTACCTAAAGGGACAGATTCCATAAGCTCCCCAATAATTAATCAAATTTATGAGGATGTAACTTTCTGTTTCTGGCTAAAAGCTTAGGGAACTGGAATTTTAAAAGTTACTTGTGCGACTTCTCGTCGTCCTGAAAAAGGACTCATGTCGAAGTGACTGCTAAAGTCATTTCGACCTAAAAGGAGCAAGTTAGGTTCACGAATACCTGACATGAGCTAAATCACACAAGTTGCTCTAATTTTGATGGGCAACACTTTAAAAAGGAAGATTTTGGATTAGTGGATAGTTCGCTATTCTACATTTGTAAGACCGTGTCGCACCTATCAGAAGAAAATTAAATGCGGAATTTTGGCTAAGAAACATGAATTAAAGTTTAAGCCACTTTCTTCATTAGATCAAAACAAGGACAACGATTGCATCTTTTGGATTCCGACTTTTTGTACTTATCACAGCATTTGGTTTTACAGCCGTGCGGAACCATTTCTTTTAAAGCCGCTTTTTGCTCCTTTTTTAAAGCTTTTTTTAGCTTTTTTTCAACCTTTTTGTCCTGTTTCTTTTTTTTGCCCACTGGAAATTAGAATAATAACTGGGCAAAAGTATTTATTTTAATTAAATCTAAATAAGATTAAATGTTAAATTATTCGAGGGTTAGCATTTTTAAAGCTGTCGCAGTATGGTAAGCGCATAAAAGAATGAACCCCGCCTTATGGCGGGGATTCAGGTTCAATAACTCTTTAGCTGTGCTGGTCCCTTAAAGGGTGCATGCACATTATTTTAAGCCCATTATTGAGGCGTGATGGCAGCGCTGTTCGCGGTAATTTGCTGTATGTCACGATCAAACAAATACAGACCCCCTTTGTCATTGCCTATGAGGTTTATCTTGTCCAAAATATTACGGGCCAAGGCTTCTTCCTCGATTTGTTCGGCTACATACCATTGAAGAAAATTATGGGTTGCATAATCCTTTTCCTGAAGGGTTACATGTACCAATTCGTTGATACTGTCCGATACAAAAATTTCATGTTCCAATAACTCGTGGAACATTTTCTGAAAACTGCCAAAGTCGGTTTTTGGTGCGTTTAGTGCAGATACATAAGCGTGCCCGCCCCTTTCATTGATGTATTTTACCAACTTGAGCATATGTAAACGCTCCTCATCGGATTGGTTGTACATAAATTGTGCAATACCTTCCAATCCTTTGCCTTCGGCCCAAGAGGCCATGGATAAATATACCTGTGAAGATTCCGCCTCTATGCGGACCTGTTCGTTCAACGCTTTTTCTAGTTTTTCGGACAACATAAGTTTTAAATTTTACCTAAAGTTACAAATAAAAGACTCTTTTTGCCAGCTCTTAACTTAAGATTTGGAGTTATTTGTGCAAAGCCAATTGGATCCGTTTTCTGGGAATGTCCACTTCTAGCACCTTAACAATAATTTGTTGGTGCAGGCTAACATGTTCGTTCACATCTTTTACAAAACTATCGGACAGGTTGGAGATATGGATCAGTCCACTTTCCTTAATACCTACATCTACAAAGCATCCAAAATTGGTAATATTGTTCACTATTCCTGGCAGTAATTGCCCTTCTCTTAGATCGGAAATGGTCCTGATGTTCTGATTAAAGGTAAATACCTTTGTCTTTTCCCTAACGTCCAGACCCGGTTTCTCCAATTCCTTTACAATATCCTGTAGCGTTGGCAATCCCACATTTTCGGTACAGTATTTTTTTAGATCGATTTTTTTTAGAACTTCCTTGTTTCCTATTATTTCGGAAAGGGGAACTCCCTGGTCTTTCACCATTTTTTGCACCAAGGAATAGCTCTCAGGGTGTACTGCGGAATCATCCAAAGGATTTTTTGCCTGCTTGATTCGTAAAAATGCCGCTCCCTGTTCAAAGGCCTTTTCTCCCAAACGTGGTACTTTTTTTATTTCGCTCCTGCTGGTAAAGGCACCATTTTCGTTCCTATAGGCAACAATATTTTCAGCCAGTTTAGGGCCAATTCCGGAAACATAGCTGAGTAAGGGTACGCTGGCCGTATTGATGTTTACGCCTACGGTATTTACACAACTTTCCACCACCGTGTCCAAGGAGTTTTTTAATAGATTCTGGTCTACATCATGCTGATATTGTCCAACTCCGATAGATTTGGCATCTATCTTTACCAATTCTGCCAGCGGATCTGCCAAGCGTCTCCCGATTGATACGGCACCTCTAACGGTAACATCGTAATTGGGAAATTCTTCCCTGGCAATTTTGGAAGCCGAATAAATAGAGGCCCCGGCCTCACTGACCACAAACACCTCAATATTGTTTTTGAATTGAATCCGCTTTATTAATTGCTCCGTTTCCCTAGAGGCAGTACCATTGCCTATGGCTATGGCTTCTATCTTATAGGCGTCTGCCAAGGAACTAATTTTCTTTATAGCCCCCGTACTGTCGTTTTGAGGTGGGTGCGGGTAAATAGTCTCGTTGTGCTCCAAATCGCCCTGAGCGCTTAGGCAAACAACTTTACAACCTGTCCTGAAGCCGGGATCTATGGCCAAAATTCTTTTTTCGCCCAAAGGTGACCCCAATAAGAGTTGTTTCAGGTTTTTGGAAAACACCTGAATGGCAGACTCATCCGCTTTTTCCTTGGCAGATTTTAGAATTTCATTGGAAAGGGAGGGGAATAGCAATCTCTTATAGGCATCCTGTATGGCCATTTTAAGATGGGGAGCTGTGCTATTGTTACTTTTAATGATCCTATACTCCATATTGGAGATGGCTTTCTCATCGTCAATTTCAATTTTGACACGAATAAAGCCTTCATTTTCGGCTCGCAGGATGGCCAGTAGTCGATGTGATGGACACCGATTAAGCGGTTCGCACCATTCAAAATAGTCCCTAAATTTTTGGGCTTTTTCATCGTCCTTTTTGGTGGCAACAACTTTGGTTGAAATAAGGGCGAATTTTTCCAATTGGGTCCTGATCTGATTTCGGACATCACTGCGTTCATTGATCCATTCCGAAATTATATGACGGGCTCCCTCTAGAGCTTCATCTTCATTGGGAACGGCATCATTGATATATTTGGATGCCTCAAAATCGATTTCATCGGTGCGTTGGGCCAGAATAATTTTGGCCAATGGCTCCAAGCCATTTTTTTTAGCAGTTTCTGCCTTGGTTTTTCGTTTTTTCTTGAAGGGTAGATAGAGGTCCTCCAAGGTGGTGAGGTCCTCGGCATCATTTATTTTTTTGGACAACTCTGGACTAAGTTCCTCTTGCTCCTCTATGGATTTAAGGATGGCCAATTTGCGCTTTTCCAAAGCTTCAAATTGTGATTTGTACTGTACAATGTAGCCAATTTGTACCTCGTCCAAATTTCCGGTCCGTTCCTTACGGTAACGGGAAATAAAGGGTACAGTACAATCCTCATTTAATAGGGCAACCGTATTTTCTATTCCTTTTATTGGGAGTTGGGTGTTTTTTACAATGTAGGATATAAGATTCATGGGGTAATTTGTTTTAAGGGAGGTCTCGACTTCGCTCGACCGGACATAATATTTTATAAACTTTTCAGCTTTGTTTAATTTTCTTATAGGGCATTATTGCTATTTATTTTATCACTTCCACGGTATGTTGGTTCGTGCATACCTTTCGGTATTCAAGTCGTTCATGATTTGTTAGGTCGAGCCTGCCTGACGGCAAGGCAGGCGGAGTCGAGACCTATTTATCTTCATTTTTCGGTTTGAAAGCGGAATGGGTAGCGTTACGACATTCGGCTAATATTTGTAATAGATTAAATTGACCATTGACCATTGACCATTGGCCAATGCCAACTTCTTTTTTCCACTCCATTTTTTTATTTTTTTTCAAAATAGACGGCTTGGATGAAATCATTGAATTCTTTTTGAAAAACTAATCTAACAGGCCGTCTTTAATAAGTAAAACAAGACTTGTTTAATCCCCTGAGGTGTTCATAAATCCTTCTCTCAACTTCGTTTGTGATACCAGTGTACGTTATTTCATCCGAACATAATAATATATATACATAATTGAATTTCATATTGTTACACTTGAGGAGGTCTCGACTCCGCTCGACCTGACATTATTATTCAATATAAATATTTCAATACAAAAGCAATAAGATTTGTACCGTTTTGTGGTCCCAGGTTTACCAGTGAATAGAGTCTGGATTTGGGAGACCAGGCGTACTCTAAGTTAGTCAGGTTACAGCGGAGTCCAGACTTAATTTATAGTTTCCCCATTCTCTACCCCGTCTTCATCCGGATTCACAAATACCAGTTTGCCATTTGCATTTTCCGTCATAAGAATCATGCCTTCACTTTCCACGCCACGTAAGGCCCTAGGAGCCAAATTCACTAGAACAGTAACCTTTTTTCCAATGATGTTCTCTGGCGAAAAACTTTCCGCAATTCCGGATACTATAGTTCTTATATCCAGGCCGGTATCCACTTTTAAGACCAAAAGTTTTTTTGCCTTCGGCATTTTCTCGGCTTCGATAATGGTACCTACACGCATGTCCAGTTTGGTAAAATCATCAAAAGTAATGGTGTCTTTTTGTGGGTCGACTTCTTTGTTCATGTTTTCATTTTCTTTTTTGGTAGCTTCCAATTTGTCCAATTGGGCCTGTATGGTTTCGTCCTCCACTTTGCTGAACAATAATTGGGCTTCATTGATCTGATGTTCTGCTGGGAGCAATACTTCTTTTTCCGATATGTCTTTCCATTCAAGGGAACCCTCAGTTGAACTTTGGGAGATATTGAGGATTTTTTTAAGCTTGGCGGAGGTAAAAGGCAGGAAGGGTTCACTTAATACCGCCAAAGCAGATGTTATTTGAAGGGCAACAAACATGATTGTCTTTACCCTTTCCTCATCCTGTTTAATTACTTTCCACGGTTCCTCATCGGCCAAATATTTATTACCAAGTCGCGCTAAATTCATTACCTCCTGTCCCGCTTCGCGGAAACGGTATCTTTCTATGGAACTGGCAATGATCTCGGGATATTTTTTAAGCTCGTCCAGGGTCTCCTTATCTACTTGGCTATAAGTGCCTGGAGTGGGCACAATTCCATTGTAATACTTGTTGGTAAGCACTACTACCCGGTTGATGAAGTTCCCGTAAATAGCCACCAATTCATTGTTGTTCCTAGCTTGAAAGTCCTTCCAGGTAAAGTCGTTGTCCTTGGTTTCGGGGGCATTGGCGGTCAGGGTATATCTAAGTACATCCTGCATATTGGGAAATTCTTCCAAATACTCATGCAGCCATACCGCCCAATTCTTGGAAGTGGAGAGTTTGTTGCCTTCCAGGTTTAAAAATTCGTTGGCGGGCACGTTTTCTGGCAAAATAAAATCGCCATGTGCCTTTAGCATACTAGGGAATATAATACAGTGGAATACTATATTGTCCTTGCCGATAAAATGTACCATTTTAGTGTCCTTGGACTTCCAATAGGGTTCCCAGTCCTTACCTTCCCTGGCTGCCCATTCTTTGGTAGACGAAATATAGCCTATTGGAGCATCAAACCAAACATACAATACCTTGCCTTCCCCACCTTCTACTGGCACCGGGATTCCCCAGTCAAGATCACGGGTCACCGCCCTTGGCTTTAATCCGTCATCGATCCAAGATTTACATTGACCGTATACATTGGGTTTCCAGTCATTTTTATGGCCTTCCAATATCCAGGTCTTTAGGAAATCTTCATACCGATCTAAAGGTAAAAACCAGTGCTTGGTTTCTTTTAGGGAGGGTACCGCCCCGGAAATGGTCGATTTTGGATTAATTAGGTCAGTGGCATTTAAGGTGGAACCACAATTTTCGCACTGATCCCCATAAGCCTCTTCATGGCCACATCTAGGGCAAGTACCAATTACAAAACGATCGGCCAAAAATTGCTTTGCCTCTTCGTCATATAATTGTTCGGTAGTCTCCTCTACAAAATCTCCTTGTTCATATAGCTTCACAAAGAAATCTGAGGCCGTTTTATGGTGGACTTCCGCGGATGTTCTTGAATAGTTGTTGAAAGTAATGCCAAAATCCTGAAAGGATTGCTTAATAATACCGTGGTATTTGTCGATTATGTTTTGTGGACTTACACCTTCTTTTTTGGCTTTCATGGAAATGGCGACCCCGTGTTCGTCGCTTCCGCAAACGAAGGCCACATCATTTCCATTTAATCTCAAGTATCTGGCATAGATATCCGCCGGCACATAAACTCCCGCCAAATGGCCAATATGTATAGGTCCGTTGGTATAAGGAAGGGCTGCGGTTATGGTATATCTTGCTGGCTTTTGAAGGTTCTGCGACATTATTTTTGGATTAGGCTGCAAAAATAAAGATTTTTACTTGCAGCTGGCGTATTCCTTCAAAAAATAAGCCTTCGTTACCCTGAAAAGAATTCAGAATTTACGAAGGCCTTCTCGCATAGTAAGTAGGGGGTGACTTTAAGCTACCATTATGGATTTACTAAGTTTTTTATCCTGAACTTGTATTCTATAGATATATTTTCCTGACGCCAAATAGGTAGACAGTCTCTCCCTAACATTGATTTCAATGGAACCCTCCAACATTATTTCATTATATACCGTTCCTAAATGCTGGCCCATGATGTTGAACAATTGGATGTCCACATGACCGCTAAAAGGCATTTCAAGGTAAATATGGGGTGTTGAATCTGTTGGGTAAAAAGGTTTGTGAACAATGGCATCCAGCAATTCAGGATTTGGATTTTCCCCAGTTGGATCTGTCGGCGTTGGAGGAGTGGGCTGGCCATCACTGTAAACAATATCAGGGAAATCTACTCCACTACAATTAAAGCCAAGGTTTACGGGGGTATATTTATATCCGTCCATGATATGTTGTTCCACAAGGGGAATATCTACACATAGCCATTCTGCCAGTACGGTGGCATACAGGTTTCTAAAGTCCATGGTGTATTCCAGGTTACCTCTGCCATTGGGCTCGTCCAAAGAAGGATGGTCACCCACAAAGGCACTGCCATTTAATCCAGAACCGAAAAACAGGGTTGGAGCAGCTTTACCATGATCGGTTCCATTGGAGCCGTTTTCGAATATCCTTCTTCCAAATTCGGAAAAAGTCATGCTCAATACCTTGTCATCCTGCTGGGTAAAGGCCAGGTCATCATAAAAATTATCAACGGCAATAGACAGTTGTGTCATTAGGCGTTCGTGTACCAAAGGTTGATTTCCATGGGTGTCAAAACCTCCCATGCTAATCATATAGACCTTGGTGCCAAGGTTTCCTTTGATCAATCTGGCCAACAATGCCAATTGTCTGGCAAAACCATTATCTTGATACTCTATTTGGTTTGAACCGCGCATATAGGCATCGTGTATTGTGCCTGCATACTCATTGGTTACGTTGGATACACCTCTCAGAAATTTGATTTGATCGCTATACATGCAATTGTCGAATAGCTCATCATTTATGGGATATTGTAAACCTGTTTCCGCAATTTGTTCCAGCTGATCAATATTGTTGGTTACAAAGGCGTAATTGGTTTCTTCACCTTCAAAAACCAAACTGCCGTAGTTTCCAACTTGGATGGCGGCAGGACCCTCTGGTCGGCTACCGGGAAAATCCGATAAATAATCAGGATATAGGTATTCGAAATGTCTACCCATCCAACCGGTATCCCTTCCACTGAAACCTGTAGTGCTAAGGTCGGTATTGGCAAAAATATCGGAACCTGTAAAGTGGGATAGGCTTTGGCCTTCATAACCTACGCCATGAACGGCTTTAAATTGGCCTTCGCCCCACATGGGTTCCAAAGATTTCATATAGGTAGGTACTCCAAATTCATCCGTTAGCCTAAGTATTTTACTTTCCGGAAGATAAATATTGGGACGTGCATTGGCATATATGTCGTATTGTTCAATGGGGATAATGGTGCTAAGGCCGTCATTACCACCTGACAAACGAATTAAAATTAAAATATTATCGGTTTCCGCCATGGCTATTGCCGAGGTCAGGGGTGATGGGGCCGATGCAGTGAGGAAATTACTGCCCAGCATCATGGATCCAGAACCGGCAATACCTAAGGCTTGTAGAAAGGAACGTCGACTCCATGTCTTATGTTCCAAATCGTGACCATCATGGTCTTTGCCTTTATGGGGTGATTTGTGATGAGTATCGCACATAATGGTCGGTTTTATTTAAGTTGAAATTCGGGTTGTCTTGTAAGGTGTCTTATAAGCAGATGTACCTGTGAGGGAACCTCTTGGCTTACGCTTAAAATCCATAACGATTGTCCGCCAGGAATATAATCCGGGCCATAATAATCTTCCGGAACATCTTCTATTTTAAATGCCGACATGGCGTTGTCAAAATCCTGTTGGGTAAACAATCCTTTTGGGGTAATTTTATCCACAATGGCCCTTACAACTATCTCGGGGTTACTTGTATTGCTATTGGCGGGTCCAACGGCATCCATGGCAAATGTCCTGAATTGTTCGGGATTGTCCTGGTAAAATCCATCTACAATGGCCTCCATGGTAAGCCAACGGCCAATCATAAAATTGGTATTGATCCAGTCCCTGTTTCGTTGCCATCCGGCAACATCAAAAGGATCAAAAAGATCTTGCCCCAGCATGCCACTATAATTTATGGCACTTCCAATTGTGGTATTGTCATATTCAAAGCCAGTTTCTTTAGTGATATTCAGGTATAAATCGAACGGACTTTTAATGATAACGCCAATGGCTTCATCGTCAAAAAAATGTTGACTTTTAAAGAGTTGTCTTAAAACTGGTGTCAAATCAAAATCGCTGCTGATAAAGGTTGCGGTTAAGCCATCGATAATGGTCTTTGCATTGTTGGCTTCATCTGTAGCATCCGGGTGTACAAAAAACTCGTATAATTTTTTACAGATAAAATAGCCTATTTCGTTGGCTCTTTCCTCAAAAAGAATATCGATAACGTCATTATAACCCCAATTTCCAGTACGGCCAAAAATTGTTTTGCTCTCGGAATTGAATTTGGAAGCATCAAATACTACCTGCTCACAGCCTAGTTCTCCCCTTTCAACATATCCGGAAAGGGCCTTTGCGGTTTCAATGATATCCTGTTCGGTATATCCATTTCCTTCGCCTAAGGTAAATAGCTCATATAGCTCACGGGCATAATTCTCATTAGGGTTGTTGCCATTGTTGTAAACGCCGTCCAAATAATATAGCATGGCGCTGGTAAGGCCAATTTCGCTAACAAAGGTCTTGAAATTGCCAATGGCATTGCGCTGTAGACAGTTGATATAATGATAAAGGAAAGAATTACAATTGTATACGTCCAGTTCTGTAACAAAATGATTGCTCCAAAAGAAACTAAGACGATCTCGAAGATTATTGTCAAGTAAGGAATTAGTATAGGCCAACTTGAATTCTTCTTGTTGCGACCTCATTAATTGTCCACGCTGGTCGTCATCTTCAGGATAATTGCTATTGTTCCAATCTGCCCAGGTCGGGGCAGCCAAGGGGGGCATATTTTGCGCTTCGAGAATAAGGGAATCAACCAAATTGCCGGCTGTTTGGCCAATAGCTTGATTAATCGTTTGGACGGAGGCGCTAAAACCCAATCTTCTATATAAATGTTGAGCCCTTTGTCCATCCAGCGGGGTGGTATAGGGGGCCAAACTAGAAGTATTACAGTTTATGAAAAATTCCATAATTTATTCCGCATTTGATAGGTTACTAGTAAGGGGTCATTGCATAACGCAGATTTTAGTAAGAAATTATTGGTCTTACAAAATATTCGTTATACTGCATAACAAATTACGTGGTTTGTAGAAATTTGGACGACAGTATGTTAGGTTTTTCGATAAAATGCACGTTTTTTGATAAATAGAATTGAAATGGCATGGCAAAGCATAACGAATTTGGGAAAAAGGGAGAGCAATTGGCGGTCGATTATTTAACTGAGAATGGCTATAAGGTAATTCATAGAAATTATAGGTATTTGAAAGCCGAGATCGATATAATTGCAAGAAAAGGGGATATTTTGGCCATTGTAGAGGTAAAATCGCGCAGCTCTGACTATATGCAACCAATTGCCGACACGGTAACAGAGAAGAAAATAAAACTCTTGGTCTTGGCGGCCGACCATTATATTATTAGCAAGGATCTTGATGTTGAGGCCAGGTTCGATATTATTACCATACATAAAAGTGGGACAAAATTTTCTATAGAACATTTGGAAAATGCGTTTTATCACTTTTAATTATTTGTTTTATTTGTAACAATTTGTTATTTTTACCAAAAGTTTAAGAAAATGAAGACTATTTCATCGGTCGTGGAAGACTACATTAAAAAGAAACCATTTTTGCAAAGTGCTTTAGCTCAGGGTATTATTAACTTAACATCGCTTTCTAGGATAGTAAAACCGGAAATAGAAAGTGAGTTGGGGAAGGATATTCGCAACGGTGCTATTGTAATGGCCTTAAAACGTCTTTCCGATGATTTGGAGTTCCGTGCTACCCATAAAATTATTAAAGTTTTAAAAAATATAGGGGAAATCACGGTAAGGTCATCATTGACCGATTTTACCTTTTTGGTATCCGAATCCATTTTGGAAAATCAGACTGTTTTGTTAAATGAGGTAAATAGGAATAAGGATGTTTTCTATACCTCGTCAAGGGGGGTCAACGAACTCAATATCGTTGTCAGCAATATTTTGGACGAGGCAGTGGAAGAGTTGTTCAAGAACGAGAAGTGCACCCAAAAAGCAGAAAACCTTTCCTCGATTACCGTAAAATTACCGGCGGAAAACGTTTCTGTCCCTGGAATCTATTACTTTATTTTTCAACGTTTGGCTTGGGAAGGAATCGTCCTTTATGAAGTAATATCTACCACCAATGAATTTACTATCATCGTAAATGATGAACAGGTAGATGTGGCCTTTAAGACAATTAAGGATCTCAAAACCTTGTAATGTGGTAATGTAAAAATGGATCAACTAATCAATGTAGCAATTGGTTAGTTATAGATTATTTCCATTTTATAATTGTGAAATCACAATGACTCCAATGGCAGTGTGTTAATCGTGGTCTTTTAAAAATTTCAAAACCTCTTCGTAATCCCCCGGCCTGGCAACAATACGTTTTTCGTTGTCCAAAACATAATAGGTGGGGGTTTGTTGAATATCATATATGTCGGCATACGGACTTTCCCATTTTCCCAAAGCAATACCATGAACAAAGTTTGATAGCTTTGCCGATTCCTTTTTCCAGGTTACATCATCATCCTCCAGGCCAATGGCCAGCACTTTTGTATTGGGAATATCCTTTAAGGCCTTGTGAAATTCAGGAAGTTGCTGTAGGCAATGCGAACAGGTGCTGCTCCAAAAAACAATTACATAATTTTTTGCTCCGGAAAGACCACTAAGTCTTTTGGTAATACTGCCCTCATTCCAGGTAATTTCTGGGGCTACTGCTCCCAATCGAAGTCGGTTTTGGATTTCGATCTTTTTTATGAGTTCGGATTTATTGGTTTCTGTTGCCAGGGATTTTAGATAATTATCATAGATAAAATCGGCCACTTTATTTAAATTATCATTGGACGCCCGAGTCCATAGACTGTTAAATAACTGCACCTTGTTGGTAGCACTTACATCTTCCAGTACCTGGGCCAATTCCTTCACATTGTCCATTATTACCGGCTCTTTTTCCTTAGAGGCTATTTGATGATTCGGCAGGGCCGTAAATACGTAATTAACTACCTTGTCCTTTAAAAAGTCGGATCCCTGTAGTACCTGATCGTTAAAGTCCAAGGCATCAAAATAATGTTCCCTTTTATGTTTCATATAAGTTTCGGCATCCTCATACCCTGAAGAAATGTAGGGCCTGTTTGCAGATATGAAATGTCCGCTGAGCATCCCTTGAGATTGGGTCTCGAATGATTTTTGCACCGCAGCCAATTTTTGGTTCAGGTTTAAAAGCAGGTTACGGTCCTTCTTTTGTTCCAAATAAAACTGGGTTATTTGTTTCTCCAACCCATGAATTTCATTAAAGTACCTGGCGTATAGTAGGTTTTCTGTTGAGGATATAAAAGACAAGCCTTTTTGGGAATCGAAGGAGAGTACAATATCTTCCTTGCCGTTATAGATAAAATCAAAATAAAACTCCTCCTGTGGCACTGCATATACCAGTCTATACATACCCGTCTGGGCATTGGCGGGCATATCTAAGGAGAAAGCTCCGTTTTTAACAGCGGTATCGGCTACATAATTCTGATGGTCCGGATTTAATTTGTAGGCAATTAACCATTTATAATCGTCGGCAGGGGATAAATTTCCCGAAACACTGTGTTGGGCCTCCGATAATAAAGTGAAACAAAGGGTTAATAGGAAAAATGCGTTTTTTGGATTCATCTATATAGGGGCGTTTTTTGGGACTGTTATTCCTGTTTTGGGAATAAGTGAATTGAATGGTTGAATTGATTTATAGGCTTTGTCTATAGTGTTGATATTTTCAAAGACCAACAATAAGCGCAAACCATTACGCGTCTGCTTTTCTTTTAGTTTGGCAAGGTTGGGATGGGCCTGTACAAATTGCAACACGGCTGTAAAGGAACTGCTTTGGTAAAAATCGGATTGTTGGTCCGCAATAAAATAGCCGATCATTTTACCCTTCTTCATAACTATTTTCTCCAGGCCGATACTATTGGCGATCCATTTGATGCGGACCGAGTTTAATAAATCCTCCGCCTGGGTGGGGAGCTCCCCAAATCTGTCCACCAATTCCGTCTCAAATTTTTGTAAACCTTCCTCATCGGAAACCTGGTTTAGTTCGGTATAGAGATTTAAGCGTTCGGTAATATTGTTGATATAATCATCAGGGAATAATAATTCGAAATCGGAATCTATTTGGGTTTCCTTGACAAAGATTTTTTGTTTGCCGCCTACTTCCTCATAGAGTTCCTTGAATTCGTTCTCCTTCAATTCATCTATGGCCTCGGCCAATATTTTTTGATAGGCATCAAAACCAATTTCATTGATAAATCCACTTTGTTCACCTCCCAACAGATCTCCTGCACCCCTAATTTCCAGATCTTTCATGGCGATATTGAAACCGCTGCCCAAATCCGTAAATTGTTCCAAGGCCTGGATTCTTTTTCTGGCATCGTTGGTCATTACATCATATGGTGGGGTAATAAAGTAGCAGAAAGCCTTTTTATTGCTTCGGCCTACACGCCCCCTCATTTGATGCAGATCGCTTAGGCCAAAATTATTGGCATTGTTGATGAAAATGGTATTGGCGTTGGTAACATCCAGACCACTTTCTACAATGGTGGTAGAAATTAATACATCAAACTCCCCATTCATAAAGGCCAGCATAAGGGTTTCCAATTTTTTGCCTTCCATTTGTCCGTGGCCTATGCCAATTTTGGCATCCGGCACCAGTCTTTGGATCATTCCGGCAACTTCCTTGATATTTTCAATTCTATTGTGGATAAAGAAGACCTGTCCGCCCCGTTGGATTTCGTAAGTAATGGCATCCCGAATGGTCTCTTCGCTGAAACGGATCACTTCACTTTCTATTGGGTATCTATTGGGCGGTGCAGTGTTAATAACCGATAGGTCCCTTGCCGCCATTAAACTAAATTGAAGTGTTCTTGGGATAGGTGTGGCAGTAAGTGTTAGTACATCTACGTTTTCTTTTATGGATTTTAGTTTGTCCTTGACCGATACCCCAAATTTTTGCTCTTCATCCACAACCAATAAGCCCAGATCCTTAAACTTCACATTTTTGTTCACCAATTGATGGGTGCCTATAATAATATCCACCTTCCCGGCAGCCAGATTTTCCAAGGTCTCTTTTTTCTCCTTGGCGGTCCTAAAACGGTTTACGTAATCTACTGTAACCGGCATCTCTTTCAAACGCTCCGAAAAGGTACGGTGGTGTTGAAAAGCCAAAATGGTGGTAGGGACCAACACGGCTACCTGCTTGCCATTGTCTACAGCTTTAAAAGCGGCTCTAATGGCCACCTCCGTTTTGCCAAAACCTACATCCCCACAAACGAGTCGGTCCATAGGTCTTTCGCTTTCCATGTCTTTCTTGATGTCCTCGGTAGACTTGCTTTGGTCCGGGGTATCTTCATAAATAAACGAAGCCTCCAATTCGTGCTGTAAGTAGCTGTCCGGGCCATATTGAAACCCTTTTTCCAATCTACGCTTGGCATATAGTTGTATAAGGTCGAAGGCAATTTTTTTAACACGCGATTTTGCCTTGTCCTTGATTTTTTTCCATGCCCCGGAACCGAGTTTGTATATTTTTGGGGGAGCGCCATCCTTCCCATTGAATTTTGAAATTTTGTGCAGGGAATGAATGCTAACGTATAGGATGTCCCTTTCCCCGTACATCAATTTTATGGCCTCCTGTTTCTTGCCTTCTACATCTATTTTTTGGAGGCCTCCAAATTTTCCAATTCCGTGGTCTATATGGGTAACATAGTCACCGATTTCCAGTTTGTTCAGATCCTTTAGGGTAATGGCCTGTTTTTTGGCATAGCCATTTTTTAAATGGAATTTTAAGTAGCGTTCAAAGATCTGATGGTCCGTATAGCAGGCAATCTTTAGATCGTTGTCCAAAAAACCTTGGTATAGGGGAAGTACAATGGTTTTATAATGGACTTCCTTTCCTACTTCATCAAAAATATCGTGAAACCGTTTGGCCTGTTGATCAGTGGCACAAAAGAGATAATTGGTAAAGCCGTTTTTGTAATTAGCATTTAGGTCTTCGATCAACAGATCAAATTTTTTATTAAAAGAGGGCTGAGGTTTAGTATTGAAAACGATAGTTTCAGGATCGCTCGAAGATTTAGTGCTTCCATCGATCTCTACCAGGCCGAAACCGGTCAGCTCTTGTTTTAATAAGTCGGAATTGGTAAACAATTCCTGGGGTTTGGCATGCTTTATCTCTTTGGACAATTTTGTAAATGCCTCTTCGGCCTTTTCAAAGAATGAATCCAACCTGGCGTAGAGCAAACTCAGGTTTTTGCTAAAAATTAGGGTGTTTGGAGATATGTATTTAAGAAAGCTTTCCCGGTTTTCGTCCAGAAACTTGTTCTCCACATTGGGGATGATGGTAATCTTCTTAACCTTTTGTGTAGACAATTGGGTTTCTACGTCAAAGGTCCTGATGCTGTCTACCTCGTCCCCAAAAAATTCAATCCTGTACGGTTCATCGTGGGAAAAGGAAAAAACGTCCATTATGCCACCGCGAACCGAGAATTCACCGGGTTCGGTAATAAAATCGACCCTTTTAAATTTGTATTCGAACAGTACCTCATTTAGAAAGTCTAGGGAAAGGGTATCGTCCAGTTTAATTTTTAGGGTGTTTTTCTCCAGTTCCTTTCGGGTCACCACTTTTTCAAAAAGCGCATCGGCGTAGGTAACGATGATGGCGGGTTTTTTCCTGGAGTTGATGCGGTTCAGGACTTCTGCCCGCAAAAGCACATTGGCATTGTCGGTTTCCTCAATCTGGTAGGGCCTTCTGTAACTACCTGGATAAAATAGTACATCATTATCTCCTAAGAGCTGTTCCAGGTCGTTTAAATAATAGGCAGCTTCCTCCTTGTCGTTCAAAATAAACAAAAATGGAGCTTCGGATTTATGAAATATTTCTGCAATAACAAAGGACAGGGCAGACCCTGTTAGGCCTTTTATATTCGTTTTAGGTCTTGAGGTCGCAGCGGCATTTTCTTGGAAATTGGCAATAGTAGCCCTCAGTTTTCCCAGTTGGGGAGACTGTGCGAACAGTTGTAACATTGAAGATTTTGTCAACCGTAAATTTTTATGCAAATATAGGTCTGGTTAATCCTTTTAGCAAAATTAGCATCAATTAATTGGATAGCCCAATGATAGTATGGCAATGGACCATTGACTGTGCTTTTATCTTATGGAATCAGGCAACTGTAGGACCAATCAGGTCGAATGCTATATAATTAGCAGGGAAATTGGCAGCTTAGAATAGAAAAAATCACTGTAATGGATTGATTTTCCGCCATTCCTAAATTCATAAAAAAAAGTTAAAAAACATGATATTAATCATATTCTGACAATTCACGATGTACTTATTTTGCTTTTAAGATAAAAAGGTCTTAAAATATTAATTTAATCTACTGCAATATGTTATCTAAAAAACAAGCACGTGCATTTTTCTTGGGAGGCACACTCGTCACCTTTTTAGCCTTCATAGGATTGACGATTTATTCTTTTAGCGAACCCCAGGACCAAACCAACCACGCGGCAATTACCGAGGAAGTAGTAAGGGGAAAGGAATTATGGGAAGCCAATAATTGTATGGGGTGCCATACCATTTTGGGGGAAGGTGGTTATTACGCCCCTGAATTGACCAAGGTATTGGATCGCCGGGGTCCGGGTTATGTTAAGGCCGTTTTGATGACGCCCATTCCTTGGGAGCCTAATGGAAGAAAAATGGTGGCCTACGGCTTCTCGGAAGAGGAGGCGGCAGATCTGATTGCATTTTTCGACTGGATAGACGATATAGACCTGAATGGGTTTGATAGGGTAGTATCGCCCTTGGCAAAAGACGACAAATAGGGTTGAGGTTGCCAAAATACACACAACACATTATTGGAATGTGCCACAATGCATTGCCCATAATTCCACACCTTCTAACAACTTAAATTTAAAAACATGAAATATAAATCACAAAAAGTAGCCTATTGGTTTTTTGCCTTGTCCATGTTACTTCTTATCCTACAGATCACCTATGGCTTTGTAATGGGCTTCGCCCGTATCGGAATGGATGGTCTACACGAATTTATTCCCTTTAACACTGCCAGGGCGGTACATACCAACCTGTTGGTCGTTTGGTTGTTGTCCGGGTTTATGGGTGCAGCTTATTACATTATTCCTGAAGAGGCGCAGCGTGAATTGGTAAATGTAAAATTGGCCTATGTGCAGTTAATTTCCTTGGCATTGGTTGGGGTCACTGCAATAGTAGGTTACCATTTCAATTGGTGGGAAGGGAGAAAATTCCTTGAAATACCCAGACAATTGGATTATTTGGTGGTCATTAATGTACTGCTGTTTTTAGGACTCATTTTAACAACCCTTTTTAAAGGGAAGAGGAAAACTACCACAGCTTTGGTATTGTCCATGGGGTTGTTGTTTGCCGCTTTGTTATATCTTCCGGGCATGCTGCCCTTTGATAGTCAAGTTACGGATTCTTTCTTTCGTTGGTGGGTGGTACATTTATGGGTAGAGGGAGTTTGGGAGTTGATTATGGGTGGTATTTTATCCTTTTTACTGATAAAGCTAACTGGTGTAGACAGGGAGGTAATAGAAAAATGGCTTTATGTTATTGTGGGTTTAACCTTTCTTTCAGGAGTGCTGGGAACAGGACACCACTATTATTACATAGGAGTCAATAAAATATGGTTGGTAGTTGGTGGAATTTTTTCTGCCCTAGAGCCATTGGCATTCTTGGCCATGGCACTATTTGCAGTAAACATGTATAGAAAAGGGGAGAAGAAGCACCCTAATACCCTGGCCTTATTTTGGACTTTGGGATCTGCCATTGTATCTTTTATAGGAGCAGGTCTGTTAGGTTTTGCCCATACCTTGCCACAGACCAATCTATATACCCATGGAACCTTGGTTACTGCAATGCACGGACACTACGCTTTTTGGGGTGCCTATGCTATGATTGTTCTGGCCATAATTAGTTATTCATTACCGAACCTCACAGGTCGAAAATTATATGAAAGTGCAAGGGGCAGAGCTGCTTTTTGGCTGTCCAATATTGGAATGCTGGGCATGACCGTAGCCTTTGGCGTTGCAGGTGTTGTACAAGTCTATTTGGAGCGCAAGCTTAAAATGGAATTTATGGAGGTGCAAAACGAAATAAGCATCCACTTTGTGGTGCTGTTGTTATGTGCCACCCTATTTGCTACCGGAATAATAATGTACATAGTAGATTTTATAAAACATGGCCGACCAAGTGATGAAGCCTTGGAAGTTATAGAACATTAACAATAGGAATAGGCCTAAAAAGGAATTGATGTTATTGGCTATGGCCGAACATTGATGTTCCCCTCCCCCCAACTTTTTAGGCCTTTTTTAACCAAATAAGCAAACATGGATACTTTGATCAAAAAACCCTCGACAAATACTGAAAATACGATGACGTCCCTAACAGGGGATATTCCGTTTTATAAGCCCTTGGGAAAAGAAGAGGAAGTTTTTAAACATGCCTATGGATGTAGGATTCCCGTGCTTTTAAAGGGGCCCACAGGTACTGGGAAAACCCGATTTGTAGGGTATATGGCCCATAAACTTAACAGACCCCTAATTACCATTTCCTGTCACGAAGAAACTTCCTCAACGGATCTTATAGGTCGATTTATAATAAAAGGTGCCGAAACCATATGGATGGACGGACCATTGACAAAGGCCATAAAGATTGGCGCCATATTGTATTTGGACGAGATAGCCGAAGCAAGACCGGATGTAATTGTAGCTATTCATTCCTTGACAGATCACAGAAAGGAATTGTATTTGGATAAGCTGGGAGAAACCATAAAAGCACATAAGGATTTTATGTTGGTAGCATCCTTTAACCCGGGTTACCAAAAGGGTTTTAAGGAATTAAAGCCATCAACAAGACAGCGCTTTGTAGCCTTGTCTTTTAATTATCCCAGCCCAAAGGACGAGGCAGAAATACTGGTGAATGAGACCCAATTGGAGATGTCCGTTGCCAAGAAATTAGTGGGCATTGCCAATAAAATAAGGAATTTAACGGAATTGGGGTTAACGGAGACCGTATCTACAAGGTTGTTGGTGGATGCGGCCAAATTGATCCATTCCGGATTGCCCAAGCGCCTTGCAGTTAGAGTGGCCGTAGTGGAGCCACTTACCGATGACCTTGAGATAACCGAATCTCTTGCAGATTTATGTGATTTAATGATATAACGGTGGGAGCACTAAATACGAACTAGAATACTATGTTTGAACCGGATGAATTCTTATTTAGTAAAGTAGCGGGATTCCTTAAAAGTCGCAAGAAAAAATCCTTGGCAGCGGAGTTACATGCGGTAAGGTTACAGGATATTAAATCTCGACTTGGCATTTTCGCCAGAGCCATTACGGGAAAACCAATAGAGATCTTTGAAGCGGAACGTGAGGGCGGCTATAAGAACAATAGTTTTTTTCTTCCTGGGAGGTTTTCAGAATTTCCAACGGAGGCCCAGAACAGAGCTTTTTATTTGTTTCGGATCGTGTATTTATCGGTTCAGAAGAACATGGAATGCAATTTTGGGAGGGCAGAGGAACATACCTTGCAAATGGCAAGGGATAAGGCCCTTATTGCAGCCAATGGTATTTTACCCCATGTTTTTAAAGAGTTTCCTACGGCACAGGACATACATAGGGAACTGATAATGCATTTCGAATCGTTTAAAACCGAAAAAAGGCCTACCGATTATTCCTTTATTTATGGTAAATGGATGTGTAATGAGGCAGAGGAAGTTTCCGATAGCACCCTTAAAAACATTTCTGAAATTGCGAAGAAGGCCGTTCAGGACGAAATAAATACCATTTTAAAGGCCAATGCGGTTGAGGAGATCACCACTTTGGAAATAGATAAGAAGGCCCAGGAAGATTATGTGCTGACCCATAATTTTGAGAAGGTAGAGACCGCCGAGGAATGGGAAGGAGGCTGGCGCGATTTTGATGGGGACGATGATCTGGACGATCATTCCAACGCCTTGGAAGATCTGAATATGAAGCATACCGTGCGTGTGGACGACCCTGTACATTCTGTCTATCAGGCCGATTTTATGGAGAACACCAACGTCTCCGAAAGTGTTGAATTGGACACCAAGGAATTTCATATAGCCTATGATGAATGGAATTTCTCAAAACGCGCATACAAGCCTAATTTTTGCAAGGTATATCCGAAAACGCAATTGGGTACGGATGCCGCATACTATAAGAATACGCTTAAACAAAATGCCAGCACCTTGATGGGCCTACGTAAAATGTTGACCTCCGTCAACAATAAATATCAACAACAAAGGAGGCAGCCACAAGGGGATGAATTTGATCTGGATGCCATAACCGATCTTTTTGTGGACATCCATTCCAAAAGGACGCCTTCCGAAAAAATCTATTTATCCAATCGGAAGAAGGACAAGGACCTGTCCATTTTGATTCTATTGGACATTAGTTTGTCCAGCGATGGCTATGCGGCCGGTAACAAGGTCATTGATGTGGAGAAGCAGGTGTCCATTATTTTCGGAGAAATCCTGAACGAATTCAACGTAGATTTTTCCATCAATTCCTTTTACTCCAAAACAAGGAACTATACCACCTATTTGGGCTTAAAGGATTTTGATGAGGAGTGGAACAGGGCAAAAAACAAAATTGGAGCGGTAGAACCCGCTGGTTATACACGTATTGGAGCGGCCCTTAGACATTCCGGCGCCTTGTTGGATAAGCGCAACAGCAAGAACAAATGGGTAATTCTTATCTCTGACGGAAAACCGAACGATTACGATAAATACGAAGGGAAATACGGTGTAAATGATGTGAAGCAGGCACTTAGGGAACTGAATCAGCGTAATATCAATTCATATGCCCTTGCTATAGAGGCCCAAGCCAAATATTATCTGCCGCAGATGTTTGGGCAAAACCAATATCAAATTTTGACTACCCCGGTAGAGTTGCTTCAGTCGCTGGTAAAACTGTATGAAAAAATAAAACACCAAAGTTAGTATTATGGAGACCCCGACAATAGATCCCAAAAACATTTATTATCCCCCTGGGGGAATACTGATGTGGATCATCATTTTTTTGGAACTGGTGACCTTTGGAATAGCACTCATTTTTATGGTGGTATCGGCCAGGGAGGAGCCAGAAATGTTTCATGATTCCAGAATGCTCCTAAATTCCACCTACGGCGCCATAAATACCGTATTTCTGCTGACAAGTGGGTTTTTTATGGCGAGAACCGTTCAATTATTCAAAGAAGGCAATATTTTAAGAGCCTCAGTTTTTCTTAGGTTGACAATGTTGGGAGGCCTACTGTTCTTAGCGTTGAAAGGTTTTGAATATAACGACAAATTGGAAGCCGGACTAGGTTTGTCCTACAATACTTTTTTTACTTATTATTGGATGTTGACCCTATTTCATATGGTGCACGTAATTGTAGGCTTAATTATTTTGTGGACGGTACAGCGAAGTATATCCAAAGTCCCTGTGAATTTAAATTTGGAGGATATGGAGGCCAGTGCAGCATTTTGGCATATGTGCGATTTAATATGGCTGCTCCTTTTTCCCATTCTCTATTTAATTTTTTAAGCACTCAAAATATGAAAAGTACTTTTTTGACCACCTGGATATTTTTAATGTTGTTCACCCTTGTAACGGCCTTTATGGCAAATTCCGGCTTCGAGTACGCTGCCTTAGCCATATTGGGATTGGCGTTACTTAAATGTATTGGCGTGGCCTTTTATTTTATGGAGCTCAAGAAGGCGAATCCATTTTGGAAGGTTTCGCTCTTATCCTTTTTGATAATTTTCTTTACAATAATCCTGTTGGTTTAAGGATTCAAAATTTGCCCCTATTTGACTAGCTGGACTAGTGGGTCAATTCAATGATTTTTGAAATCGTTTCCTGATTGTTGACTCCCAGCCCTTCTTGCTGATAGGCCAATTCCCCTCTCTGATCAAAAACGCTTATGATGTTGGAATGGGAGAAATCCATAGGTGATATTTTTTTGTAATTGACGGCCAATACTGCTGAAAATTCCCTAGTGTCCGCCTCGGAGCCTCTTAGAAACACCCATTTTTCAGTATCCATTTGGTTTTCAATGGCAAACTCCTTAAGGCGTTGAGGGGTATCGGTTTCTGGGTCGATACTTACGAAAACAAGCGTAACGTTGTCTTTCTTATCGAATGGGATCTGCTCTTCTATACCACGCATATCAGCCACCAATCTGGGGCAAGCCGTTTGACAGGAAGTGTAGATCATGACCATAACCAAGACATCTCCTTTTAGCGCTTTCAGTTGTATTTCCTCATTGTTCTGATTGGTCCATTTGGAGGGAAGGTTGTAGATCGATAGCTCCGAAATTTCACCTTCTTTTTTAACATTCATCGCTAGTTCCTGCAGCTCCATTTTGCAAACACTGCAGGTACCTGGTTTATCGTAGGTCTTGTCACCTTCGCAATGCATGGGACACTGATATTTTTCCGCCGTTGTTTTATCGGAATTCTTGTTGTTACACGCTATAAGGTTGATGAGAATAAGGCATAACAATCCGGTATTGAGAATTTTTTTCATATCCTTAATAAGTTAGGTTTTTATTATTCAATTCTTTTGTTTGTACACATCGGAATCCCAAGTTTCTTATGGAATAATTGGCTTTTAAACTGCCTCTAAAGGCATAGCGCATAAAGGCGGCGTAGTTCATTAAGTCCGATGCTCCTACAGCTGCACTACCACAAAAAAGATTACTGTCTTTGTCTACATCTTTTCTGGATTCACCGGAAATAAGCACCGAATTGAAGTCCATGGTCCATTCCCAAACAAGTCCATGTAGATCGTATATTCCCCAGTAATTCTTAAAGGTGGAACCTATAGTATTGTTAAATGATTTAGGAGCTTCGTACCAGTCTAATATAAGTTGATTGTAGGTTTCCTTTTTACGGGCGTCCGGACTATCTTGATCGGCCATTGCGGCGTATTCCCATTCATCAACGGTCGGCAGTCTTTTTCCTTGGCATTCACAGTATTTCTTGGCGGCAAACCAGGAAACATTGGTGACTGCTGCATCGGGGGATAACTGGTTTCCGTAGGAATCATCACCCTCCCAATTCACCAAATAATTACCGTCTGCAAATAATCGTTTGACCTTACTTTTTTTCCATTCAGGATATTCCTGTACAAACTTTAAATATTCCTTGTTGGTTACGGGGTATACGTCCATAGTAAATTCATCTACGGTGACCGCGGTTGAATCCACTCCGTAAAGTGGAATATAAGTCCCTCCCTCTACGCTTACCATTTGCTCCGATTGTGCAAAAGTGCTACAGGCGGTAATAATACCAAAAAGAGTAAATGCTACTTTAAAGAAGGGACTCATAATTGTTTTTTTATTTTATTTGTTTCTTACGCTTTTGACCATAGCCGGAGTTACATCTTTTTTGGAATTGCCCCAACTGTTGTATGCATAGGTAAGTACATTGGCCACCTCTTCATCTGACAAGGTCTGTGCCGTCATAACACTATTGTATTTTTGTCCGTTAACAGTAATTTCGCCTGATTTTCCATGCAGGACAATGTCTATGGCGCGATTGACATCGGCGTTTAAATAATCCGATTTGGCCAAAGGAGGAAAGGCGTTGGCAATTCCTTGACCTTCTGCCTGGTGACAGGCAAAACAGGTTTGCATATAGGTCGCTTTTCCAAACTCCATCTTTTCCGCCATAGATTTGGCGGGGATTTCCGATTCCACAACACCATTGGTTGAAGGCATTTTTTGAATTCCACCACCCTCAGGCTGATAAATACCGTCTTCAAGTTCACCGGAATAAATGGCCTTGTTTTCCTCGCCTTCAACTTTTAACATTCCCAAGGCTCCCTTGTTAAAGGCCCTGAATATGGAATGGTCTACTAGGATAAAAGTTCCGGGTACATCTACCTTAAATTCTACGATAGCTGCTCCTCCTGCAGGGATTAGGGTTGTTTGGACATTTTCATTGATCATATCGCCTCCTTCAACATGTACTTTGTCGAATATTTCGCCAATAACATGAAAGGAAGATACGAGGTTGGGCCCGCCATTGCCCACGAATAAGCGAACGGTTTCGCCTACTTTGGCCGTAATGGCATTGTCTCCTGTCAAGGCTCCCATCTTTCCATTAAATACTACATAATCTGCTTTTTCGTCAACTGCTTTTTGCATATCGAAAGGCTGTAAACCTCTTTCTCCATTGGCACCTTTGGTGTAAAAATCGCCCTGCATAATGTAATATTCCTTATCCACCAAGGGCAAACCACCTTCTGGTTCTACCAATATCAATCCGTACATTCCATTGGCAATGTGCATCCCTACGGGTGCAGTGGCACAGTGGTAAACATAAAGTCCGGGATTTAGGGTTTTAAAGGAAAAAACCTTTTCGTGACCCGGGGCTACAAAGGAGGACTCTGCACCACCCCCCGGACCGGTAACTGCATGTAGGTCGATATTGTGCGGTAACTTATTGTCGGGGTGATTCTTGAGATGAAATTCAACCTCATCCCCAACTCTTGTTCGTATAAAACTACCTGGTACCGAGCCTCCAAAGGTCCAGTATACATATCGCACCCCATTGGTCATTTCTCCTTCCTGTTCCAGGATTTCCATGTCTACCTTAAGTAGTTTGGCCTTTCTATCCCCAACGGGCGTAGGGACATGAGGGGGTGCTGTTAATTCTGCGATCATTTCACGATTTGCAGGGATATCTGCGGTGTTTTCGTAAACGATTTTTTCTTTTTTAGCACATGAGAGGATAAGGCTGCCCATTCCTGCCATCAACACTAGGAGGAGGAATACTTTTTTTGTCGATTTTGGATTCATAATATTTTGTTTTGGTTGCATATTGAAAAATAAAGGACTTTTTTGTCTTTTATAAGGGCAAAAATAATTGCGATTGTCTAATAAAAACATGACAGTTATCATGTTTAAAATTAAGTGTTGAAATAAAGTGTTTTACAAGTGTCAACTGTCTAAATAAAATTATAGTTGGTGTAAAAATGCCTGTCCCAACTGGCATTGGGACATTGTTTTTGATAGAACTTGTCCTATGAAATTTTTTAGGTCGATTGAAGTTGAGACCTCAATGAACGGTAAAATCCCAAAGCTTAATTCATTTTGCGGTATCCAATAGGCATGAAGGCGGACTAGGTTTAAAACGGATTTTTTGTCTTTAAAATCCATGTTAATATGGCCTACCCAATATCATAATTACAAATTCCTTAAAAAATGAAGTTTTTAATTCGGAAAAGTTCACGATATTGAAGCCTGCAAAGAGAATATGGTCATATACTGCATAAAATAGCAAGAATGTGAAATATTCTTTTTTCACCTTATAATCCGGTTGAATCCCATCTTAGTGGATTTACAAAAAAAATTATTTAACCAATGGAAAACGAGGACAAGAAAGAGCTGCGCAGCAGCGACTGGATTGGACGTACAGTTAAAGACGGATTTGTCTATAGAGCCTGGATGAAGAACCAAGGAATACTCCAATTGGAATTCAATAACAAACCCGTAATTGGCATTTTTAATACCTGGTCCAAGCTTATGTCCTGCAATGGTCAATTTAGGGAATTGGCGGCATCCGCAAAAAAGAGGATTTGGGAGCGGATATGGATTTTCTACGGGGAAAATCGGGGAGCGAGGTTGTTAGGGTTTCCCATTAATCGAACACCTATCTATTATGGATTTTAAGGATAAAGTTGCTATTGTGACAGGGGCCGGGCAGGGTATAGGCCTGGAAATCTGTAAACAATTGGTTGCCCATGGGGCCAATGTTATTTTGAATGATTTGGATGTCGTTCTCGCTGAGGAGGCAGTGGCAAAAATGGACCGGAAGAAAGGAAAATGTATTGCTTTCACTGGAGATTCAGGGGATATATCGGTCATAAACCAAATGGTGGACAAGGCCGTTGAAGAATTTGGAAAATTGGATATAGTAGTGGCCAATGCAGGGATTACCCTCTTTGGGGAATTCCTTAGCTATCCGCCGGAATCTTTTTTTGAGGTGATGAAAGTCAATTTAGGAGGCAGTTTCTTTTTGGCCCAGGCAGCGGCCAATCAAATGAAAAAGCAAGGTTTGGGCGGTTCTATACTTTTTATGTCGTCCGTAACCGGTCATCAGGCTCATGAAAACTTAGCGGCCTATGGGATGAGCAAGGCGGCATTGGAAATGTTGGCCAAGAACCTGGTCATAGAGCTATCGCCCTATAAAATAAATGTCAATACCGTGGCCCCAGGGGCTACCTTGACAGAAAGGACCTTGAAGGATAAAGACTATTTTGGGACCTGGGAAAATATTACGCCCATGGGCAGACCTGCATCTGTAAATGATATAGCGCAGGCAGTTTTGTTCTTGATCTCCGATAACGCCAAACACATAACGGGACAGAGTTTGGTGATCGATGGGGGTTGGACATCGGTAAGTCCGTCTCCTTATAAAAAATAATGGTCACCTTGAATATTTTTAATACTATAACAATCAATTATAATAGATTTTAAAAAATATGAATCCAGAAGTAGTAAGTGGAATTATATGCGAATTGGGCGAAGGTCCACTTTGGGATGACTCCAAAAAAAAGATATGTTGGGTAGATATTTTAAATGGTAATATCCATGAATGGTCTTCAATAACCAATATTTTGAATACCATTTCGGTTGGCCAAATGATCGGGGCTATGGCACTTTCCGATAAGGGAAATTACATCGCAGCCGTAAAGGACGGATTTGTGTTCATTAACCGGAAAACAGGGGAAGTCGATATGATAAAGAACCCAGAAACACATTTGCCGGAAAACAGGTTTAATGATGGGAAATGTGATCCTGTAGGTCGATTTTGGGCAGGGACCATGCCCATCGCAGAAGATAAATCTTCTGGCAGCCTTTATGTGCTGGATGCTTCATTAAATGTTGGGAAAAAGGAATCCAATATTAGCGTTTCCAACGGTCTGGCCTGGAGCCTGGATCACAAAACTATGTACTTTATAGATTCCCCCACCCGCAAAGTAGTGGCTTATGATTACAATAAGGAAAATGGGGAATTGGCCAACAAAAGAACGGTCATTACCATTGCCGAGGAGGACGGCTTTCCGGATGGAATGACAATAGATAACGAGGGAATGTTATGGATAGCGCATTGGGGAGGGTGGCAGGTAGCCCGCTACGACCCTGGTACGGGGAAAAAATTATTGTCCATTTCCTTGCCGGTTTCCCAAGTTACCTCCTGTGCCTTTGGTGGGGAAACTATGGAAGATCTATATATAACTTCAGCTAGGAAGGGGCTAAGTGAATTGGAATTGGAGAAGCAACCCTTGGCCGGGTCCTTATTTGTAGTCAGGAATTGTGGCCATAAAGGACTCCCTGCCTTTCAGTTTAAGAGTATAACTTAAAACAAGTTCCTGTCTTATCTATCTAAAAAAATCTCAAATAATATAAACCAACGAAAACCAAATTAAGTTAGAATGAAAGGATTGGACGCATTGGATTGGGTGGTGATCAGCGCCTATTTTGTGATATTGCTGGGGGTTGCCTGGTGGGTAATAAAACAAAAACAAAAGAATACGGAGGACTACTTTTTGGCCGGACGGAACATTGGATGGTTTATGGTAGGAGCTTCCATTTTTGCCTCCAACATTGGGTCCGAGCATGTAGTAGGATTGGCCGGAAATGGTGCCGGGGATAAAATGCCATTATTGATTTATGAGCTCCACGCCTGGATAGTTTTGATGTTGGGGTGGGTGTTTTTGCCTTTCTATGCCAGAAGTGGCGTTTTTACCATGCCGGAGTTTCTGGAAAAACGTTTCGATGCCCGTTCTAGATGGGTACTTTCCATTGTGTCCTTAATTGCCTATATACTTACCAAAGTTTCCGTGACCATCTATGCAGGTGGGGTGGTGGTATCTGCCCTTTTGGGGATACCATTTTGGATCGGGGCTGTGGCAACGGTGGCGCTTACCGGACTGTATACTATTTTGGGCGGGATGCGTGCGGTGGTCTATACAGAGACCATACAGGCCATTGTTTTGGTAGTAGGAGCCGGAATCTTAAGTTTTATGGGATTGGAAGCTGTAGGCGGTTGGGGAGAACTGAAAGAAACCATTGGTGTGGATTATTTTAATATGTGGCGACCCAATTCGGACCCGGATTATCCTTGGTTGCCATTGTTTATTACCAGCACCATAGTAGGTATCTGGTATTGGTGTACAGATCAGGTAATTGTGCAACGGGTGCTTACTGCCAAAAGTATTAAAGCAGGTAGAAGGGGAAGTATTTTTGGGGCGCTTCTAAAACTTATGCCCGTTTTTCTTTTTCTAATTCCGGGAGTAGTGGCCTTGGGGCTTAAACTTCAGGGAAAACTGGATTGGAACAGTCCGGATGAAGCTTTTCCAGTCCTAATGAGTAACCTTTTGCCTTCCGGCCTTCGCGGATTGGTAGCGGCAGGATTGCTGGCTGCCCTGATGAGTTCCTTGGCTTCTGTATTTAATTCCTGTTCCACTTTGTTTACTCTGGATATTTATAAAAAATTAAAACCTGAAAAACCTGAGGAGGAATTGGTAAAAACGGGGAGGACCGCCACTTTTTTTGTAGTGGGTCTGGGCCTGTTGTGGATACCCGTTATAACACGGCTTTCTGATGGATTATACGAATACCTACAGAATGTGCAGGCCTATATTTCTCCACCGATTACGGCGGTTTTTCTTTTGGGTATTTTTTATAAACGCATTAATGCAAATGGGGCCATAGCTACCTTGGTGGGGGGATTGATCATAGGGTTTTCCAAATTGACGCTGGAAATAATGAAATCCAGTTTTTCCGAGGGAAGTTTTCTTTTTAATCTGGCGGATGTTAATTGGTTGGTGTTCGCGGCTTATTTCTTTGCCTTGTGTATAGCCATTGCAGTTATTGTGAGTATGTTTTATCCGGCCCCTTCGGCAGCACAATTGTCCGGACTAACCTTTGGAACGGTTACGGAAAAACAAAAAGAGGAAAACAAGTCGAGCTATACTATTTGGGATATACTGGCATCGGTTTTGGTAGTGCTAATTGTGCTGTATATCATGATATCATTTAGTACGCTTTCACTTTAATGACTGTTGGAACTGTTTTTATAGTTCTATCTTAAGCGAGTTTTTCCCTAAAAAAATCGATGGTCCGTCCCCAGGCCAATTCAGCGGCTTCCCGATCATATCTCGGGGTGGTGTCGTTGTGAAAACCGTGGTTTGCCTTTGGGTAGATATAGGCTTTGTATTCCTTGCCATGCTTTTTTAAGGCTTCCTCATAGGCAGGCCATCCTTCATTGACGCGAGTATCCAATTCACCAAAATGAAGCAGTAATGGGGCGTTTATTTTATCGATATCTTCAGTTGGCTGACCCCCGTAAAAAGGAACGGAAGCTCCCAAGCTAGGAACCTTTACCGCCATCATATTGGAAATCCATCCTCCAAAACAAAAGCCTACCACGCCAACCTTGCCGGAGCATTCCGGGTGTACTTTCAAATATTCAAAGGCAGCAATAAAATCTTCTAACATCTCATCGCGATTTCTCTTGCTTTGCAGCTCACGGCCATCGTCGTCATTGCCGGGATAACCGCCCAGGGGTGTCAAGGCATCTGGGGCCAAAGAGATGAATCCTGCCATACCGGCCCTGCGTCCTACATCTTCAATGTGCGGATTCAATCCACGGTTTTCGTGTACCACGATTATTCCTGGAAGTTTTACCTTGGTATCGGCCGGTCTAGAAAGCAGGCCCTTTATGGAACCGCCTCCTCTGGCGGAATCGTAGTGAATATATTCCGATTTTAATTTTGGATCATTGGGCTTTATTTGGATTTTTTTCACGTAATCAGGAGAAATAAAGCTAAGTAGTGAAGCTACCGTTAACCCACCAACGGCATAGGTGGACAATTTATCCATAAACAGCCTTCTGCTTACCCTGTTGTGTGCATAGTCATCATAAAGGTCAAAAACCTCTTGTTTAATGTCTTCTTTTTTCAATGGTCTCATGGGTATTAATTTATGGTTGAACGTGCGTTTTACTCTTTAGGTTCCATCAGATCCGGTTCAATAACTCCCTTGTCACCAAATTAACGGAAGTATCCGGGAGGTCCCTTTTGAAAGGATTTTCTTGATCTTCATTACTTTATTAAATGTTTATAATAGCATAGAAGCCTTAAATGTCAGTACCTATTAAAAGTATGAAAATAGTTTTAACTTTTAAAGGTAATTACGAAGTAGGACTAATTTTCGTATTTCTTTATTGTAAAAATAATGGGACTTTAGAAATCAATTCATATATATTATCCTATAGGTTTCATTAAAAAATGAATTTGGATATGTCAGGTTTAATCGAGCCTTAGAAGGCTATTTTTTTTATAAGATTAAAATTTAAAATGATTGATGAGATTTAATTTTACTTATATTTGATTTCCAGTAAATTGCTAAACTGGTCCAATAAAACTTTCCCCCGAATATATTACTTGTGCATTGGCCGGTGTTTGAATTCCAACACTGGGTTTAACCATTTAATAGCTTAAAATTTGCTTAAAAGATTACTATTAAAGTTTGTCAAATACTACCTCCCAATTCTCATTTTGAGCGTTTTGGCTGTTTTATGGTTATATAAAATGGAGCACAAAAAGCTGATTTCCTTGCAGCAAGATGAACTCGCCAATAAAAAACAACTTATCGTAGAACTTTTAAAACCCATGATAGCCAATCTCTATTATTGGGAACAATATGGTTTTAGTGAGAGCGACTTTGATCCGGACAAAAATGCCCATTTAGACAAGAAAATTGGTGATTTTGTTATTGGAATGGACAGTTATAGTCAATTCAGGCTTATCAATTTGTCAGGAAAGGAGGTTTATAGACTCAATAGACAGGACAATGGCAAAATAGTAAAGAGTGTAGCCCTTCAGGATAAGGCCGATAGGAATTATTATCAGACGACCACTGATCTCAAGAAAAGTCAAATTTATTTGTCCCCCTTAAATCTGAATCAGGAAAATGGGATATTGGAATTTCCATATAAGCCAATGATTCGTGGGGTTGCCCCTATATTCGATGCCCTCGGCAACAAATTGGGCATAGTTGTCATTAATTTTAGTGCAGAAAGGTTCCTGGAAATACTGAAAAAGGACAATCATTATTCCTTTATGTTATTGGATCGTTTTGGCAATTACCTGGTAAGTAAGGACAGCATAAAGGAGTTTGCCCATTTAATTCCAAATAGTAGAAATATTACCTTTTATGAGGAATACCCTGAGTTGGTGGATTCATTGAGGACTAAAGAAACTACTTCTTTGTTGCAGAACGGGGATCTGTGGATTAAAACCGAATTGGATTTTAAAACCGAACTTGCACAAACTCCTCTAGTTCAGCATAGATTTGCGGACATTGAAACCGATAATAAATGGGTGCTTTTAAAACATCTGGATTCACATACTTTAAATGCTAGGCTGAAAAGCGAGATTTTTTCAATATTCCTTATCAATTTAGTGGCAATAGCTGTTATTTTATGTCTGTCATATCTTGAGGCGAAAAGTGATACTTCCAAAAAGAAGTATATGCAGGCCCTTGAAGTAATTAACAAGGAGCTGGAAAGCAAAAGCACGGAGTTGGAAAATAAAAACAACGCTTTGGCAGCTATACAGAATAAGTTAGAGTTACGGAATGCCCAACTTATGGAGTATAACAATATTGTTGCCCATAACTTAAGAGCTCCTACTACAAGTGTTTCTGCTTTGGTGTCCATGTTAAAGGAAGCCAAGGATTATGAAGAGGCCGAAAGTTATTTTCCTAAATTGCAAAAAGTAACCCATGCTATTAATACCCTGGTAGATGATCTTCTCGTTTACGTTAGGATTCTGAACGATGACGACCAGGATAAATTGGAAAATATAGCGTTGGGGCCTTTATTAGAGGCCACCTTGGATCTGTATGTTGAAACTTTGGACAAAGAAACCATAGAAGTGAAGACAGATTTTACGGCATGGAACGAAATAAAGTTTTCAAAAATCTATTTACAAAGTGTAATGCAAAATCTAATATCCAATGCCATAAAATATAGGGATCCCAACAAAAGGTCCGTCATTTTTATCCGTACCTTATGGGAGAACGACAAGAAAGTTTTGGTAGTGGAGGACAATGGCGTAGGGGTTGATCTAAATCGCTATGGCAATGATATTTTTAAATTATATAAAAGATTTCATCGTGGACTATCCGGCAAAGGTATGGGGTTGTTTCTGGTGAAAACACAATTGGAATCATTGAATGCCAATATTGAAGTAAACAGTGAATTGGGAAAGGGAACCACATTTAAAATAATATTTGACAGCTATGAATAACTTAAGTTTTTTTCTAATCGATGACGATGAGATTTTTCAGTTTATAATGAAGAATACCATTGCTGAAATAAGTCCAGACATAAAGATTAAGTTTTTTTCCGATGGTGAAAAGGGAATGGATTTCCTTAAACAGAATCTCGGCGCTGCCACCAATCTTCCGGATATTATCCTTTTGGACGTAAACATGCCTTTTATGGATGGATGGGAGTTTCTCAAGGAATATAAATCACTTCAAACCCAAATAAAAAAGGATGTTAATATATACCTGCTAACATCCTCCAACAATCCCCATGATATAGCCATGGCCAAAGAAATTAGTGAACTTTCTGGTTACCTGGTAAAGCCGATATCAAAGGAGGGAATAAAAAACCTGATTACAAATTTTCCAACCACCAAGTGGTACAATAATGAATTTTAGCGTGTTAGTGCCATTGAAATTTTCTTAAAAGGCCTGCATATAATTGTCTCTTTCCACTTTGGGGCTACTTTTTTTTGGGATGCCTGGGAAATAAAGTAAATTTCGTTTAGGTTATTTATGTATGTAATCGGTGTTCTTAGGAAATTTTGAGTGGTGTCCTTACTTAGAAGTTAAACATGCTATTTAATTTAAGGGACCACTCGGAATATTTTATATGATTGATAGACGTTCCCAAACATATCATTTGTTTTTATTGTCAATTGGTGGGTTCCGGGCTCTAATTTTTTGGACAACGTGCCTGTCCAAAAGTGTCTGGAATTTTTAGGCTCATCCATTTTCCAGCCAAAAATTTCTTCCAATTTTTTATCCTCCACTTGAATATCAAGGTAGTTGTTCATTTCATGCATTTTCCAATTGGCAGGGTCCTTAGCGGTGGTTTGTGAAAGTTGCATCCAATCGCCAGTTTGATCTATCTGCATTTCTACGATAGATTTTTCTGTCCCGTTAAATACATTTACTAAAACATGAGAGGTGTTTAGTTCATCCAATGAGATATCATCCGGCAAGTAAATATTCATTTGATAATCGGCTGGTCTTCGTGCAGCTTTATAAACTATATTATATTGATTTCCATGAAATTTAATTGTTGCGTAACCGTTGGGGGTTCCATCGTTCATAGTTGCGTGTGGTATTCCCAATTCATCCTTCAATCCACACCACCAGCTCCCGCTTACTGTACCATTGATAAAATGATGGTGGGGCTCACTTCCTTTCCAGCCCATGGTTTCATCAACGAATATATTTCTTAGCGTATGTGTATGGGCCGCAATGGATAATGTATGTTTTCTTTTTTCTAAAATTCGAAACATGTCCTCCCTGTTTTCGCAGCCTACAATTGGAATATGCATCATCAGTACCACCAACTTTTCCTGTGGAACATGATTTAAGTAGTTGGATACAAAGCTTAGCTGGTTTTCAGTGAAGAAGCCTTTATAGCCCCCAGTTTCTTTATAAAATACATCATTTATGTTTATAAAAGCAACCTGACCAAATTCATAGGCGTAAGTAGATGGGCCAAAGTTTTTGAAAAAGGTGTCTTCCGCACCAATATTTCCTTTTGCATTTCTATCGAAATCATGGTTGCCAAAAACATAATACCACGGAACTCCAATTTGTGCAATACTGGCGGAAAGCTCATCGAACAGACCTGGATCATCGGCAACGATATCGCCAAGTACAACTCCAAATTTGGCATTGTGTCCTATACATTCTTCCACCACGTCATGAGTTACATAATTCACCTCTGTCATGCCTCGGGCTTGGGTATCTCCAAAAAATAGCGCTTCAAACTCCTGGTTCTCTTCTCCCTTCCACAATGGAAATTCTATGGGTTTTTCGTGATTGGATGGGTCTGAATAGTGCTGGGGTACTTGGGACTTATTGGTTGGAACTAAATAGCCGGAAGGCTGGATTAGAAAAATTGCCGAGTTTCCATTGTTGGGAATACTCCATTTTCCTCCACGATCGGTGGCTATAACATCGCGCCCATTGCTTACCAAAGCTCCTTCTATTCCGTTTTCATTGTTGTCCCTGACAAGGTTTTGATTTTCATCGAAATAAACAGATCCTTTAATATTGGTCTGCGCAAATAGCAGTCCACATGAATTAATAGCCAGTAAAGCTAAAATGACAAACTTTTTCATATTTATATAATTATATTTTATTAAATACTTATGTCGGTATTTACATAATACACCCATTTAAATACCTTACTAACAGTTGTTGGCCTACCCTAAAACCTAATAGGCTAAAAGTAATAAATAGGGTTTAATATAACCTACTCCAATTTGTAGTAACGATGGCAATTGGAAAATCCTGTCTATTTGGTAAAGCCTATATCTAAGGCGGGGATCAAAAGCCTGATTAGTCATTTTCCAACAACCGAGTGGTATCATAATCAATTTTAGATGACGGTATCCTTTAGTAGTCTCGTTCAATGTGGGGGTTATATGCTGGTAGAATAACGAAAGTTCCACGACCGGTCTAATGGTTGTAAATCCTAATGTCCGTTTTTGAAACAGCCGGCAATGCACATGTACTTTATATTGCAGCTGCTATATCTACAGCCACTTTAAGCCTGCTTTTGCCGCTGCCGTACACTACACCTTTTAAAGGCGGTACGTCGTAGTAATCCCGGCCCCAGCCTACCACAATATGTTGATCCATGGGTATAAGATTGTTTGTTGGGTCAAAATCTACCCAACCAAAACCGGGTATAAAAATCGCGAACCAGGCATGGGAAGCATCCGCTCCTACCAATTTTTCTTTGCCTTTAGGAGGTACGGTTTCTATGTAACCGCTAACATACCTTGCAGGTAGTCCTACAGACCGGATGCAGGCAATGGCTATTTGGGCAAAGTCCTGACAAACCCCTTTTTTTTCCTTCATGACTTCTGCTACAGGAGTGGAAATACTGGTAAACCCCGGTACAAACTGAAAATCGGTATAAATACGTTGCATCAGTTCATAGGCGGCATCAAAAACTGAACGATTTCTTTTAAAGGAAACCTCGGCATAGTCCCGTATACTGTCATCGGCACGTCTAATAAAAATAGATTCCAAGATATATTGCCTGGCATCCAATATAGCAGGGTCCGTACTTTTTAATGCCAAAAGGGTTTGGTCTAAGGTAATGCTCCTGCATGCTTCGGAAAAAAAGGAATCTTGGAACTGGGCATAATCCCGCACTATTTTGCTTTTTGTAGTTACTTTTAACTCTATATGTTCTGTTTGTATGGAAAAACGGGTAATATAGTTGCCAAAAAAATCTATGCGCTCCGAAATTTCTGCAGGTTGAGGTGTTATCTGTATTTTATAGTCCAATAACTGTTGACCTTTGGATTCCCGCGGTCGTAGCGTAGCAATATTATGACAATAAATCACCGGAGCATTGTATTCGTACTTGGTAGTATGTTTAACGTTAAAAATCATATCAAAAAGGAAAGGATTGGGTAACCAATTGATTTTGTTTGTCCGTATGATTAAAATAGGTACTGCTTATGGATTGGGATGTTTTGTATAACAGTTCCGAGAGTGTTTCCAATAATTCATCAAGATCTTTCCTAAAAAAGTCGGTTTCGGATTTAGTCTTGACTAAATTGGAAGATTCCGCCAATCGCAATTTGGAGAAAGCGTCAAATATATATTTTTGATAATTGCTTAAATTATTGTCCTTTCGGGAATGTGGTAAACGCGCAATGTCTTTTTGTATTCTGTTCAACATAAATGTTAACGACCTTGGGTATTCCAAGTCCAACACCACTAGGTCCAATAAGTGCTCCAATTGAATATGGGACCTATAGCTATATCTGTAAATATTAAGGCTTTCATGGCTGGTCAACAAATACTCCAGGAGGTCATATTCTACCTGATCCTCATATTTAATGGTGAGCAGGGAGCGACATTTTGTAATGGTCAACATGCTCTGTTCCAATTGTAGGCCTATAAAATACAGTAGTAATCCTTGTTGCACTAAAATACTTTCTTCTATAAGGCCCATAAAAGCGATTAAACGGGTAATGAGTTGGTTGAGTACTTTTAAGATTTTATTTATGGAACGGTCCTGGCTTTCTTCAAAGGACTGCCATATTTTTTGAATATTTTCAAACACCCGCCACATATCCGAAGACCACAGATTCCGGATGGAATAATAGGAGTTGCCAAACATGGCAAGGTTGTGCGCTAAACTCCCGGGCCTGTCTTTGTCCAGTATTACGGATAACATTTCCTGCATAGGGTCTTCCATGGCCATTTTGCCTTTGGAGCTTTTCTCTGCGAAGCCGGGATAGGTGCCCGTTAAGTGGGTAACCGCTTTGAACAGGACTTGGAGTTTAACAGAATCTGGTTTTTCATTTTTGTTTTGTACCAAGGCCATTTGTCTCATGACCATGCGTAAGAAACGGGCATTGACCAAAGTACGGCCTACATAACGTCCTGCCCAATATAAGTTTTCGGCCGTAAGACTGGGCAGATCGTTTAAACCGGATGCGGCCAAGGAACTCCGTTTCTGCCAGTGCCTGGATAAATCTTCCTTGACCGGGCTGTCTTCCAATACCCAAAAATCCTTACTGGTTCCACCCCTTTGGTTGGAAACCCTAATAGTTTCCCTGTCCGGAGCTACACGTACCAGTCCACCGGGCATTACACTGTAGTCTTTATTTGATGCTATACAGAAGGTACGGGTCACCAAATTTCTAGACTCTATAGTTCCATCAACTAAATTTGGAGCCGTAGAAAAGCTTATTTTCTCCTGTGCTACAAAACGATAGGGAGTTAGTTCAATTTCCTTTTTTAGGTCATTTAACTGCTGAGTGGTCATAAACTCAGCAAAATGTATACTTTCCCTATTGGTCCTGTCAATTCTTTTGATCACCAATTGGGATAGGTTATTTAATACAAATTTTCTTTCCCGTTCCTGTCCGCACCACCAAGATGCAATTTGTGGCAGGATCAAATCCTCGTTAAGAAGATATTTGGCTATAGCGGGCATAAAAGGGATTAGGCCTGGGTTTTCTATTACCCCGCTACCTACAGGGTTAATAATGGAAACATTTTTTCTACGCACTACATCCAATAATCCTGCTACTCCTAGCTGCGAATCTTCCCTAAGCTCCAAGGGATCGGTAAATGCGTCATCTACCCGCCGTAAAATAACGTCTATCTGTTTAAGTCCCTGTAAGGATTTCATCCATACAAATCCGTCCCTTACCACCAGGTCGTTCCCTTGAACCAAAGGGTAGCCTAGGAAGGAAGAGAGATAGGCATGCTCAAAATAGGTTTCGTTATGGGATCCCGGGGTCAATATGGCTATATTGGGATTATCCTTTTTTACTGGGGATGCATCAACGAGCATCTGGTTAAAATCCTTGAAGAAACCAGAGAGGCGCTTCACATTCATTTTGGCATACATCTCTGGGAGAATTCTACTGGTAGTAGACCTATTTTCCAAGGCGTATCCCATTCCTGAAGGCGCTTCCGCACGGTCGTTCACTACCCAGAGCCTTCCATCAGTACCGCGGGAAAGGTCGGCGGCATAAATGGAAAGAAATTTTTCCGTGCTGTATTCAATGCCGCTACATTGTCTTAAAAAACCGCGATGTCCGTGAATTACTTCATGAGGCACAATGCCATTTTTTATCAGATTGCCTTCGCCGTAAATATCCTTTAAGACCAAATTTAAAAGCTGTGCACGTTGTTTTAAACCGTTCTCTACAGTTTGCCATTCGGCCTGGCGGAGTAAAAAAGGCACCACGTTCAAGTTCCATGGGCGGTGCAATCCCTGTGGGTCATTGTAAACATTGTAGGTGACCCCATTTTCTGAAAGTAGCCAATCCATATCCCTTTGGCGTGCCATCAATCCGTCATAACCCAATTTATCAAATTCCGTAAGGAGTTTGTTCCAATAGGGTTTTACACCATTTTGTGGTGTAAACATTTCGTCATTCTTATATTCGGTAATATAATTACTTAACCAGCTGGTACTTGTTATTGGCATAATAATTTATGAATTACTTCTTCCTCAAATCCAGCACATGTGGATATTCAGGATTTATAGGGACCTCTTTGTATACAAATGTATTGGAAGCAGACTTAGGTTCTACCATTCTACCCGAAAAATTTGTTGTAGGGCCCATTTCCATCGGTGTTGCCTCACCCTGTGAGTGTCCAAAATCCCAAAATCTATTAATTCTTCTGGATTCTGCCTCATAACTGTTTACGGGGTAAGTGTCATAGGAACGTCCTCCGGGATGGGCTACAAAATAGGTGCAGCCACCAATGGATTTTTTGTTCCACATATCTACAATATCAAATACCAAAGGTACGTCTACAGCAATGGTAGGGTGAAGCGCAGACCAGGGGTCCCATGCTTTATAACGGACTCCTGCCACATATTCGCCCTTGATACCTGTAGGGCTCAGGGCTATTTTAACTCCGTTACAGGTTAGGCTGTAACGCTCTTCGGTAAAGTTTTTTACTTTTATCTGCACCCTTTCCAAAGAAGAATCTACATACCTTGCTGTTCCTCTACCGGACATTTCTTCGCCCAGTACATTCCAAGGTTCTATGGCCATACGAAGTTCAATCTGCATGGAATTGATCTCTACCATACCGTATAAGGGAAACCTGAATTCAAAAAATGGGTCGAACCAATCCAGTTTAAAGGGATAGCCAGCATCATTTAATTGGCCAACAATATCCCTAATATCTTCTTTTACGTAATGTTCCAATAAGAATTTATCGTGCAATTCAGTACCCCAACGCACCAGATCATGTTTGTAAGGCTTCTTCCAAAACCAAGAGACCAAGGTGCGCACAAGTAGCATTTGCATAAGGCTCATCTGTGCGTGGGGCGGCATATCAAAAGCTCTTAACTCCAAGATACCCAATCTGCCCGAGGAAGAATCCGGGGAATATAACTTATCGATACAGAACTCGGCCCTGTGGGTATTTCCGGTAATATCGGTCAATAAATGTCGAAATAACCGGTCCGTTAACCAAAAAGGTACCTCCTTATCCTCAGGAATTTGGGAAAAAGCAATTTCCAATTCATAAAGATTTTCCAATCGCGCCTCGTCTACACGCGGAGCCTGACTGGTAGGGCCTATAAACGCACCAGAGAACAAATAGGAAAGTCCAGGGTGGTGTTGCCAAAATGTAAGTAGGCTGCGCAGAAGTTGCGGATTTCTAAGCAAAGGGCTATCTGCAGGAGTGGCCCCTCCCAAGGTAACATGGTTACCACCTCCTGTACCCGTATGCTTGCCGTCCAACATAAATTTCTCGGTCCCTAAACGGGATTTTTTTGCTTCCTCATATAACTTCAAGGTATTGTCCGTAAGCTCTTGCCAATTCTTGGCAGGATGCACATTTACCTCTATTACACCAGGGTCCGGAGTAATTTTTAGTACTTCCAAACGGTTGTCCCTGGGGGGCTCATAACCCTCCAATACTACCGGAATTTCCAGCTCCTTTGCCGTTGCCTCTATACTAGCTATTAAATCCAGGAAGTCTTCCGCGCTATTCAAGGGGGGTAGGAAAAGGAATAATTTATCATCACGTACCTCTGCGCATAAGGCAGTACGTACAAATGGTTGTTTTTTGGCAGATGATTTTGATGTCTTGGACTCTATTCGATCCTGTAATTCTTTTCCGTAAGCTTTTAATACGGGCTTCTCCTCGAACAGCTCAGGTTCTGCAGTAGGTTCTGATGGTACTTCCGGTACTTTGGGCAAAGATTCTAAGGGAAGCCGTAATCCAATAGGGGAATTTCCTGGGGTTAAAAACAGATGTCTGCTCCTAAATTCCCAAGAATTGGTAATCCAATGGCCATTGCTTTTGGCCAATGGCAATACGTGGCCTACAGTTTTACCAATACCCTGTTCCAACACTTCTCCCAATTTTCGTCTTAGGGCCGTGTCTTTTTTATTGTAATCTTTTGGCTCCACATCTACCGGAAGTTTCCCTTCTTCCCACAGAAAATAGAAAGCATCTTCATATGCCGGAATTATACTGTCATTGGGACAGGCCAAATATTTGGTCAATGTCTTTAAGAAAGTAACTGATATATCCTTTGGGAGGGTGTAAGCCTTCGTAAAGGAAGCCAGCCATTTTGGATCTTTCCATATAGATTCGCCATCCTTGCGCCAATGTATTCCAATAAGCCAACGTGGCAAGGGTTCTCCTGGGTACCATTTTCCCTGGGCATGGTGCAACATTCCTCCTTTGCCAAAGGCATCCAATAGCCTTAGGGAAAGGGAGCTAGCCAATTCGCGTTTGTGTTCCCCGTCGGCCGCTGTGTTCCATTCTTCCGCTTCCATGTCATCTACGGAAACAAAGGTGGGTTCTCCGCCCATGGTCAATCTTACGTCATTCGATTGTAGTTCCTCCTCTACGGCAAAGCCTAAATTATAAATGGCCTTCCACTGATCTTCGGTATAGGGTTTGGTTACGCGGGGCGACTCAAAAATCCGGGTTACGGAGTTGTCGAACTCAAATTCCGTTTCACAGGGATCCGTTAATCCATACACCGGTGCGGCACTTTCAAAAGATGGCGTGCAGGCCAAGGGAATATGGCCTTCCCCTGCCAAAAGCCCGGAGGTGGCATCCAGCCCTATCCAACCCGCGCCGGGCAAATAAACCTCTGCCCAGGCGTGCAAATCCGTAAAGTCTTCTTCAGGGCCGGAAGGGCCGTCCAAGGATTTTTCATCCGATTTTAGCTGTACCAAGTACCCTGAAACAAAACGGGCCGCCAATCCCAGATGACGAAGCGTCTGTACCAAAAGCCAAGCAAAATCCCTGCAGGAACCTAACTTCCTGTCCAAGGTTTCCTCACAACTCTGTACACCAGGCTCCATACGGATAGTGTAGTTGAGGTAGGTGTATAATTTTTGATTAAGGCCTATAAGAAAATCAATGCTCCGCACTGGTGTTAGATCCAACTTTTCCAACCAATCCAGGAGCAACGGACCCTTCTCCGTTACTTCCAAATAGGGCAGAAGTTCTTTTTTTAGATCTTCTGAATAGGTGAACGGAAAATTCTCGACGGATTCCTCTACAAAAAAATCAAAGGGATTAATGGTCTTTAAGTCCGCTATAATTTCTACCTCTACTGATAGCTCTGAGGTTTTTTCCGGAAAAACAATGCGGGCCAAGTAATTTCCAAAAGGGTCTTGCTGCCAGTTGAAAAAATGATTTTCAGGCTTAATTTTTATAGAATATGCCTCTATGGGCGTTCTGCTATGTGGTGCGGGCCTTAGCCTAAAAATATGCGGTGAAAGATTTACCCTTCGATCATATTTATAAACGGTTTTATGGGAAATAGCTACTTTTAATGCCATGGGACAATGATATTTTCAATATGCCCTAAGATAAGCACTAAAATCAGGAATCCCTTCCATTAAATGCATATAGGTCAAAATTTTATCCATAAAAAATTAATCGACATTCCTTTTTGCTAGATTGATAATCTTGGGTGGGTTTTAGATTGTTTTGTTTGTTAAGTGTGGTTCCCCTTAATGCCTCAAGGAGGATTAGGGAACAAAAATGACGACAATTCTTCCTGCTATCCAATCAAAACAAGTTTAAGTCCTTTTTTGAATTTGATATGATGTCATCGTAAAATATTATCTCGGAATATTTTGGGGAAACGCGGAAGGAAATTGTGAGGAGGAATGTACAGTAGCCTAAAGTTGTACAGCAAAAACAATGTATATTCTGATGGTGGTTTTGGATAGAGCTCCTGCCGCTATTCTGTTTTAATTGATTAAATTACTTCCTTAAAGTACCACAAAGTAATTTATTGGCCATAGGGGTAAACAATTGCATTGACACTATTTGAAATTGTACAATTTGCTTTTGGGGGTGGGGTTATACTTTGGCCGATATATTGGTCGAAAACGTTTGTGTTTGGGATATATTTTGAATTTGATGGACAAATTATTACTTATCTGCTTAGCTTTAGCCATAAACCTTGGGAGCCTTGTGTGGCACTTGAATGTTGATTCTGAAAATCCAGGTTCAGATATTACACGCCAAAGCATTATATGGCAGGATCGAGAGCGAACATATTGGTTGCACCTTCCTCCTAAAGATAAAATGGACGGTCCGTTACCGATTCTTTTTCATCTCCATGGGGGAGGTGGAACTGGCAAGGGCACCGCCAAACTTACTTATGGTCGCTTTAATGACATAGCGGACAGGGAAGGATTTATTGTAGTCTATCCCGACGCCATTGCAAAAAACTGGAATGATGGGCGTACGGAACATCTTAAACCGGAAAATATTGGGGTAGACGATGTAGGATTTATTGAAGCTATTGTAGAACGTTTGAAGTCGCAATACCAAATTGATCCCGACCGTATATTTACTACTGGGATGTCTAATGGAGGGTTTATGAGTACCCGACTGTTATGTGATCGTGCCGAATTGTTTAGAGGTGGGGCCATATTGACCGCCTCAATCTCGGAGGGCTATTTTTCCCAATGCGCCCCTTCACAGCCTGTAGGGGTATTGGTGATGAATGGTACCGCGGACCCTATAGTTCCTTATACAGGAGGTGAAATTAGGTTGTTTGGGAAAAATCGGGGCAGTATTTTATCGCATGAGGATTTTGTTGCATTTTGGAAAGAAAAAAACGGTTGTTTAGAGGAGCTGCAGGGAGAGCATATCCCAAATACTAAACCATGGGATGGTACCCAGGTAGAGATTAGAAATTTTCGCAACTGCCATCCACGTGGATCTCTAAAGGTGTATGAAATACAGGGAGGGGGACACACTTGGCCTGGAGGTAGGCAATATCTGGGCAGAAGACTAATTGGTAATACAAGTAGGGAAATTAATGCCTGTGATGTAATATGGGACTTTTTTAGTTCCTTAAACTGAGGCACTGAAAATAATGACTACACAACACATGCCGCTGTTTTATCCAATTGGTGTAAATTACTTAAACCGAGTTTCGAAAATCTGGCAATAAAGAAAGATTGCATTAAGAATATTAGCATTGGGTAGCCTATATTTGCTCTATTAGCGTGTTCCGATATATCTCAGTTATGGCCAAATTCATAATAGTCGTCTTTTCATTTTTAGGCTTATTGTTCGTTTCATGTAATGATGCCACAAACAAACGAAACCAAACCGATCAGTTAGTTGTCGGCCAAACCGTTAAAACTTCATTGGCGGACAGTACTATTGTTTATAAAACAGACAATTTAATTGTACATCGGCTATCGAACCATATCTACCAACATATTTCATTTTTAAATACCAATGATTTTGGCAGGGTGGCCTGTAATGGGATGTTGATCGTAAATGATAAGGAGGCGCTTGTCCTTGACACGCCAACGGATGATGAAAGTTCTCTGGAATTGATAAACTATGTGACCAAAAACCTTAATAGTAAAATACAAGTAGTGGTACCGACGCATTTTCACGGGGATTGCGTAGGGGGTTTGGAAACATTCTTTGAATATAATATTCCAGCGTACGCATCCCATAGTACCATAGAATTGTTGGGTGCCAATGGCAAAGTTTTCTCCAAACCTATGATCGGTTTCACCAATAGTCTTGTTTTAGATATTGGGAACGAAAAGGCATATGTAGAATATTTTGGGGAGGGCCATACCAAGGATAATGTTGTAGGTTACTTCCCCTTGGACAATGCCATCTTCGGTGGATGTCTTATAAAGGAAGTAGATGCCAGTAAAGGCAATCTGGAGGATGCCAATATAATGGCTTGGTCCAATACGGTGAGAAAATTAAAGCAAAAATACCCCACGGCCAAAATTGTAATACCGGGCCACGGAATCGCCGGAGGAACCGAATTATTGGATTATACCATAAAATTGTTTCAACAATAATTTTTTAGTCCTCGTAGAAGGCAGCTCCCCATTGATCCATACTTCTTAAAATGTCCTCTAGGGACTTCCCCTTATTGGTCAGGCTATACTCCACCTTGGGAGGAACAACTGGAAAAACCTTCCTGGCAATTAGTCCGTCCTGCTCCAATTCCGGACGGTCTGGGTAAACATTTTATTGGATACTCCTGAAATTTTCTTCTGCAAAACTCCGGATCTTAAAGGGCCATCCAAGAGATGAAACAGTATCAATGGCTTCCACTTTGTGCCAATTAGGTTTAGGGTATAATGTAAGGGGCAATTATTTTTGATCATTTAGGAGACGTAAGTATTTGATAATCATTAAAATACTCTTTTAGGTAACTATATAACTTTTGGGTAAGTTATTGCCACTTGGGCAAATATAGATTAATAGAGGTCAGTATTTAAATACGTATCTTTATTTATAGTAAAGA
>TARA_R110002020_G_scaffold67179_2_pt1 | contig 100497 bp, 96 predicted proteins | sample TARA_R110002020 | Tara Oceans TARA_R110002020 (sample SAMEA4396489) | marine metagenome | biome: Westerlies Biome; feature: [MES] marine water layer (ENVO:01000295) within the mesopelagic zone...; material: water (ENVO:00002006), including particulate matter (ENVO:01000060) such...
AGTTCACACCAAGGCTCATCACCCAGAGGCCAACCGCCTCCAGCCCCAGCGGGGCTAGAACGGCAGCGACCACAGCGGCGGGGATCACCAGCACGCCCATCAGCGGCACAGAGGCCAGATTGGCCAACAGCCCGTATTGCGCGATGGCGTTGAAATGTGCTGCGGCAATAGGAGCTGTAGCAAAGCCCGCCACGGCGGAAGATAGAAACACCGCCAGCGCTGGTTGCAACCATTTGGGGCCAAGCTTGACCTCGCCGTCGCGCATCCAGCCAAAGACGGCGACCAGCGCGGTGGTGGCGGCAAAGGACATCTGAAACCCCGGCCCCATCAGCGCTTCTGGCCTTAGGACAAGCACAAGGGTGGCAGCAATGGCCACGCCGCGCAGGCTGATCGCGCGCCGCCCGATCATCAGCGCAAACAACATCACCGCCACCATGATAAAGGCACGCTGGGTCGCCACGTTGCCGCCCGACAGCGCCAGATAGCCTGCTGCCACAACCAGCGCGCCCGCCGCCGCAATGCTGCGCGCGGGAAGCCGAAGCGCCAGTGGCGGTACCAGTGCGATCATCATACGCAATGCGGCAAAGACCACGCCTGTCATCAGCCCCATGTGCAGGCCCGAAATTGCCAACAAATGCGCCAGATTGCTGGCCCGCAGCGCATCCAGAGACGCCTGCGAAATGGCAGACCGGTCGCCCGTGGTGATCGCTGCGGCAAAGCCGCCTGTGTCACCGGGCAGCACGTTCACAATCCGCTCGGAGGCGGCCATGCGAATGCGGGACACGGCCAAGCCGCCTTCCGGCTCGGATACGCCCATCAGCGGGGTGCGGGCATAGCCGACAGCCCCAAGTCGCGCGAACCATGCGTGGCGCTGGAAGTCGAATCCCCCGGGCTCGACCGGACCCGAGGGCGGTGACAGATGCGCAGTGAGCATGACGCGCAACCCCGGCTCGGGCGTGATATCAGCCGAGCGGTCGCCATGCAGCGACACCCGCACCCGCAGCGGTGTGCGCGCAGGCGGCACACGGTCCAGTACCACGTGGTCCAGCGTAAGACGCAGCGCATCCGACTGGCTGCGGTCGATGGCAATGATCCGCCCCTCCACCGCGCCGTAGTAGCGCCAGCCCAGCACCGGACCACTCACCGAATGAGCGCGGGCCGCAGCCAGCAGCACGCCCGCGAAAACCAGCATCGCAGCCACTGCAAAGGGGCGCACCGTTTCGGTCAATAACCGCGCGAGGATGGCAAAGGCGACCGCCGCCGCCCCCACAAGTGCCAGCTGGAGGCCGGATGGCTCAAAACCTATCCCGAAGTACCCGCCGATGCCGACAGCCAGAAACACCGGCACCCAGCCGAACAGCGCCCCCCGCTGGGCGCGCATCATCTCGGCTAAGGCAGAAGCCACGCCCATTGCTTGCCCCCGTTCGCGGCTCTGGATAGACAGGCTCCAGCTATAGGCTCCGCTTGGTTACCAAATGGTAAACGTCACCGGAGTCTGAATACCGGATACCCCCGAAAGGACTGCCCATGTGCTCTGAGATTGTCACCCGCTTCGCCCCCTCGCCCACGGGCTATCTGCACATCGGCGGCGCACGGACGGCGCTGTTCAACTGGCTTTATGCGCGCGGGCGCGGTGGCAAATTCCTGCTCCGGATCGAGGACACGGACCGCGCGCGCCACACGCCCGAGGCAACAGAAGCCATTCTGCAAGGGCTGGCGTGGCTGGGGCTGGACCATGACGGCGACGTGGTGAGCCAGCACGAGATGGCCCCGCGCCATGCGGAGGTCGCGCACGAGTTGCTGGCCAAGGGTGCTGCGTTCAAATGCTTTGCCACGCAGGAAGAGATCGAGGCGTTCCGCGAGGCCGCCCGCGCCGAAGGCCGCAGCACGCTCTACCGCTCACCCTGGCGCGACGCGGATCCCAGCAGCCACCCTGATGCGCCCTTCGTGATCCGCATCAAGGCTCCCGACGGCGGTCAGACGGTTATCCGCGACGCTGTGCAGGGCGATGTAGTGATCGACAATGCGCAGCTTGATGACATGATCCTGCTGCGCTCGGATGGCTCACCAGTATATATGCTGGCAGTGGTTGTGGACGATCATGACATGGGCGTGACCCATGTTATCCGCGGCGATGACCACCTCAACAACGCCGCGCGGCAAATGATGATCTATCACGGCATGGGCTGGGATGTGCCGGTCTGGGCGCATATCCCGCTGATCCACGGCAGCGACGGCAAAAAGCTCAGCAAACGCCACGGCGCCTTGGGCGCGCAGGAATATCAGGCAATGGGCTATCCTGCGGCCGGCATGCGCAATTACCTCGCGCGCCTTGGGTGGAGCCACGGGGACGACGAATTTTTCAGCGACGCTCAGGCGCGCGAATGGTTCGATATTGACGGCATCCGCAAAAGCCCCGCACAGTTCGATCTCAAGAAGCTGGAAAATATCTGTGGCCAACATATTGCCGTCGCAGATGACGCTGCGTTGCGGCACGAAATTGGCGGCTATCTCGCCGCCGCAGGCCTGCCCGCCCTGACGGACGCGCAAGGCGACGGATTGGAGCGGGCGATGTATTGCCTTAAGGAAAGAGCCAAAACCCTGCCAGAACTGCTTGAAAAGGGGCATTTTATTCTGACAAGCCGCCCGGTTGAGCCGGACGAGAAGGCACTGAAGAACCTTGATACGGTATCCCGTGGTATACTGGGAGAATTGACGCCGCAGCTGCAAGATGTTAGCTGGGAACGTGAAACGCTCGAAGAGGTCCTGAACGGTTTTGCCGCCGCGAAGGAGACGAAATTCGGTGCACTGGCAGGGCCGCTGCGTGCAGCTCTTGCGGGACGTGCCGTCACCCCTTCGGTGTATGATATGATGCTGGTGCTGGGCCGCGATGAAACCTTGGCCCGCCTGAAAGAAGCGGCGTCCTGAGACAGTCATCAATCTGTCGTTAAGGATGTTGTAGATAAAAACAAAAAATGATCCGCCGGCGCGTGCCGGTGCATCCACGGGTGATACGAAACCCGAAGCAACCTAGAAGGGAACACGCATGGCCGAGAGTACCAAATCCGCAAAGCTGACTATTGGAGACAACACATACGATCTGCCAATGTTCACGCCCACGGCAGGGCCGGATGTGATCGATATCCGCAAGCTCTATGGGCAGGCAGGTGTGTTCACCTACGATCCGGGCTTCACGTCGACCGCATCTTGCGACAGCACGATCACCTTCATCGACGGGGATGAGGGCATCCTGACCCACCGTGGCTATCAGATTGGTGAGCTGGCAGAAAAGTCCCACTACCTTGAGGTCTGCTATCTTCTGCTGTACGGTGAGTTGCCCTCCCCCGCAGAGCTGGAGGATTTCGAGCACCGTGTGACCAACCACACGATGATCCACGAGCAGATGATCAATTTCTTCCGCGGCTTCCGCCGCGATGCGCACCCGATGGCTGTTATGGTTGGTGTGGTTGGCGCGATGTCGGCGTTCTACCACGACAGCACGGACATCAACGACGAATGGCAGCGCGAGGTGGCCTCTATCCGCCTGATCGCCAAGATGCCGACGATCGCCGCGATGGCTTATAAATACACCATCGGCCAGCCGTTTGTGTACCCGCGCAATGATCTGGACTATGCGTCCAACTTCTTGCGCATGTGCTTTGCGGTCCCTGCCGAAGACTACGTGGTTGACCCGATTCTCAGCCGTGCGATGGACCGCATCTTTACCCTCCACGCGGATCACGAGCAGAACGCTTCGACTTCGACTGTACGTCTGGCCTCTTCCTCGGGTGCAAATCCCTTTGCCTGCATCGCGGCTGGTATCGCCTGTCTCTGGGGTCCGGCGCACGGTGGTGCGAACCAAGCATGCCTCGAGATGCTCAAGGAAATCGGTACGCCCGACCGTATTCCTGAGTTCATCGCGCGCGCCAAGGACAAGGACGATCCGTTCCGCCTGATGGGCTTTGGTCACCGCGTCTACAAGAACCGCGACCCGCGCGCGACGGTGATGAAGCAGTCTGCGGACGAGGTGCTGGAACTGCTCGGCGTGGAAAACAACCCGATCCTGCAAGTTGCCAAGGAGCTGGAAAAGCAGGCGCTGGAGGATCCGTATTTCGCAGAGAAGAAACTGTTCCCCAACGTCGACTTCTACTCTGGCATCATCCTCGAGGCGATGGGTTTCCCCACGTCGATGTTCACGCCGATCTTCGCGCTTGCGCGTACCGTCGGCTGGATCTCCCAGTGGAAAGAACAGCTGAACGATCCACAGCTGAAAATCGGTCGTCCGCGCCAGTTGTACCGCGGCGAGGACATCCGCTCCTATGTGGATATCGAAAAGCGCTAGGCCACGCCTGCGTAAAAGACAAGAACCTCCGGCTGCAAGTTGCGGCCGGGGGTTTTATTTTGGCTGCAGCAAATGTGGCGGAATTGTGGCGCTCGTGTGGCGGCAGCGCGCGAGCGTCTGGTGTCTGAACCACCTTCAGGTTGCGCCCCCTCAACGGGATCGCGAATCACCTCGGCGCTTCAACTCACTGCGTTATTTCACGATGATACAGGGATTCTCGATCCCGCTGTTTCCAGTCCTCGGAGGTTGGAATTGAGGCAATACCCATGCAATAAATTCGCAAAAGACGGCAAAATTAAGGCATTGTTTCAGGCCTATGTACAATGACCACCGCAACCTTGACCGGCAACCAAATCACCGCGTACTCAGGGAGAACAGCCACCCGAAGGGATCTATTCACCATGATAATGTTGCCGAGACCAGCGTTGCCGATAGCCCCTTCAGGTTTCATTCTCGGCCGCACTGGTGAGAAGATAACAAACAAAGACACAGGTGGCATCAATTGCGGCAAGGTTTCTGGCTTTGTTGAACGCGGCGCAGACTCCATCATGTCAATGCGTAAGGCAAGTGTCGCGCCTGCTGCCCAAGCGGCGGTAGCAATTGGTATAGGCTCCGATGTTATCCCGAATGCCCAAAACACAGTCCTGCACCTGTTCGCGCAAAAGCGGTAGCTACCTGATCCAGTCCGACCAGCGGCGCGCTTTGCCGCCTCTGCCCCGCCACACTCCACCAAGATGTACAGGAGACCACTTCAATATGGCACCCTCCCCCCAAGCTCCCTCCCCCGTCTACGAGTGGTCACAGGCCAAAAGCCTGATGCCGGCACAGGCGCACTGCGAACGCGGCCTTAAAGGCGCCCTGGTGCCCGATGCCCATGGCGAGACCGACCATATCGCAGTAGTTTATGACAAAGGTGAAAACCCTCCGGAGATCACCATCAAACAGGTTTCCGGGTCCGTTCACACAGTTCTGGCAAACGGCATTGCCGTGGCTGTGGTGGCGCGCACCAACGGCAGCGCACCCAAAGTCTCTGATGTCCTGCTGGTAGAGCGTGGCTGACACAAAAAAGGCCACAGCGCTTTGCGTGCTGCGGCCTTGGTGATTTAATTGTCTGTCTCGCTGGCCTTAACGGCCCTCAAACGCAGCGGGGCGCTTTTGGGTAAAGGCCATCACACCTTCCTTGAAATCCCGTGATTTTCCGCATTTGCCTTGTTCCTGAGCCTCCAGCGCAAGCTGGTCCTCAAAGGAATTGTCCCAGCTCTCCCGAATTGTCTTTTTCGTAGCGGCGTAGGCCGCCGTTGGTCCGCCAGCCAGATGTGCGGCGCGCGCGCGCCAGTGGGCGTCAAAGGCCTCATCCGCCACCGCTTCCCAGATCATTCCCCAGTCATCAGCTTGCCGTGCGGTGATCTTATCTGCAAACAGCGCAGCCCCCATTGCCTTGGCCATGCCCATCTGGCGCGGCATAGAATAGGTGCCACCGGCGTCCGGAATCAGACCGATGCGGGTGAAAGCCTGAAGGAAATAGGCGCTCTCTGTGGCAAAAACCACATCGGCCGCCAGTGCCAGATTGGCGCCCGCGCCAGCGGCAGGGCCATTCACGGCCGCGATGGTGGGCACCGGGCAATTTACAATCGCCCGCAGCATCGGCGCATATTCGTCACGCAGGGTCCGTTCCAGATCAATGGAGGTCGCTGTCGCGCGGTCCCCCAGATCCTGCCCCGAGCAGAAGGCCTTGCCTGCCCCTGTGATCACAACAACACGCGCCTCACGCCCTCCACGGGTAAAGGCATGGTCGATCTCGGCGCGCATCTGGGTGGTGAGCGCGTTGTATTTGTCCGCCCGGTTCATGGTGACAAGGGCCATGCCATCGGCCAGCTCATAGGTGATTGTCTGATAGTCCATCGCGCCCTCATACATTGCACATCAGTGCGATGGTATCATAGGCGTGGTGACCCGCCAGCGCGACGGGGCGTCATTTATTCAGAATATCACGCAGGTAACGGGCTTCTTCGGGGCTCAAGCCTTCATCCTGCGGTGCTTTCGCTTGGCTGCGGCCACGGACATAGGTCAGCCCCGCAGCGCCGGCCAGAAGCAGCATGATCGGCCCCGCCGCCCAAAGGATCCAGTTCGCTCCGCCACGGGTGGGATTTAGCAGGACATATTCGCCGTAGCGGTCTACGATAAAATCCACCGCTTCTGCATCGCTGTCCCCCTCGACCAGACGTTCGCGCAGCAGCACACGCAGGTCTTTGGCCAGCGACGCATTGCTTTCGTCAATGCTCTCATTCCGGCAGACCAGACAGCGTAGCCCTTTGGACAACTCACGCGCGCGTTGCTCCAGCACCGGATCGGACAGCACCTCATCCGGCTCTACGGCCATCGCCGGGGTCGCCAGCAGCATCAATATGAGGATCAGGCGTTTCATTCCGCAGGCACCGCCTCATCACGTGTCTTGCGCGCGGATACCGCCACGCGGAAACGCCTGTCCAGCAAGCTGAAGAATCCGCCGAGCGCCATGAGCGCCGAGCCGACCCAGATCCACGTCGTCATCGCCTTGATATAGGTCCGCACTGCCCAGCCGCCGCCTTCCTGCTCGTCCCCGATCACCAGATAGAGATCGCGTCTGAGGTTCTGGTGAATGGCCGCCTCGGTGGTTGGCATCTGTGCGACGGGATAGAAGCGCTTCTCCGGCGCAAGTGTCGCGATAAATTCACCGTCCTGCGCCACGTCGATCACCGCCGTCGTCGCCACATAGTTGGGTCCTTCGTCCCGCGTGACGCTCCGCAGCGTCATGTCATAGCCATATACCTCGAAAGGCACGTCAATCCGCGCCACGCGGATGTCCTCGACCGTCCATGCGTAGATACCCGCAACACCGATCATGGTAATGCCAAGGCCCGCATGAGCAGTCGCCTTACCCCAATCAGCACCGGGCAGACGGAACAAACGGCGCAGACGGTTGGGCCCCCGCCCTGTTCGCTGCGCCAGATCGATCACGACCCCCATCAGGATCCACGCCCCAAGGAACATGCCCACTGGCCCGATCAGGCTGCGGCCCGTCTGCATTGCCCAGACCAGACCGCCAATCGCGACAGCCGCCACAAACGCATAGCGAAGCGGATAGAGCGCGCGCTTCATGCTGGCCCTCTTCCACGGCATCGCAGAGCCGATCGGCAACGCGATGCCCAACAACACCATGAACGGGGTGAAGGCCGCATCAAAAAACGGCGGTCCCACGCTCAGCTTGCGGTCAAAGAACATCTCCGCCAGCAGTGGCCACATGGTGCCGACAAACACCACGAAACACGAGACTGCCAGCAACAGGTTGTTGACCACCAGCGCGCTCTCGCGCGAGGCCAGCGCGAACACGCCTTTCGCCTCCATCGCCCCTGCGCGCAGAGTGAACAGGATCAGCGCCCCGCCCATAAAGAACGCCATGATAGCGAGGATAAAAATGCCACGCTCTGGGTCATTGGCGAAGGCATGGACCGAGGTCAGCAGACCCGACCGCACAATAAACGTCCCGATGAGCGAGAAACCAAAAGCAAGGATGGCCAGAAGGATTGTCCAGCTTTTCAACGCCTCGCGCTTCTCCACCACAATGGCCGAGTGCAGAAGGGCAGCAGCCAGCAGCCATGGCATGAAGCTCGCGTTTTCCACAGGATCCCAGAACCAGAAACCGCCCCAACCAAGTTCATAATAGGCCCACCAGGACCCAAGCGCGATACCAATGGTCAGGAACACCCAAGCAGCCAGCGTCCACGGGCGCACCCAGCGGCCCCATGCAGCGTCCACGCGCCCCTCGATCAGGGCGGCCACGGCAAAGCTGAATGCCATGCTGAGCCCCACATAGCCCAAATACAAAAACGGTGGGTGGAAGGCGAGGCCGGGATCCTGCAACAGCGGGTTCAGGTCCTGCCCGTCAAACGGCGGCACAGCCAGACGGGCGAACGGATTGGAGGTCAGCAGGATAAACGCCATGAAGGCCACCCCGATAGAGGCTTGAACGGCCAGCACGCGGGCGCGCAAGCTTTCGGGAAGCTGCCCCCCGAACCACGCGGCCATCGCGCCAAACAGGGCGACAATCAGCACCCAGAGCAGCATGGACCCTTCGTGGTTGCCCCATGTTCCGCTGATCTTGTAGATCATCGGCTTGAGCGAATGGCTGTTGGCAACAACAACGGCAAGGCTGAAATCGGAGGTCACGAAAGCCCAGGTCAGAGCGCCAAAAGACGCGGCGATCAACACAAATTGCACCATCGCGGCCGGCTCTGCCACCGCCATCCAGCCGGGCCAGCCTTTGGCCGCGCCGACCATGGGCACAATCATCTGAACAAGCGCTACGCCAAAGGCGAGCATGAGGGCGAAGTGTCCGAGCTCTGTAATCATGCGTTGAACATAGCCGTCGCGGGCCGCCATTCCAATCAGATTCGGCAGCCCGCGCGCGATGGGGGCAATGCGTCGCAGTCACCGCGCCTCATTGTGCCGCGCGCCAGTCCTGAAGCGCGGGATTGTCATCGGACTTGAGCGCCTGCGCGCCCAGCCGCACATCCGTGCCAGGGTCCGCGGCCCCCGGCGTTTGCGCCCGCATTTTGCCGATCATGTCGATGTTTTCCACCACTTGGGGAACATGCTTTATGGTGCTTACGATGCTGCGCTGGAAATCCTGCGATTTCACCTGATGGCGCGCGCCGAAATAAAATGACACGATCACCCCAAGGAGCCACCATAGCGGCTCGGGCACCAGCGCGATGCCCTGCATCCGCTGCGCAAACCACAAGGGCGCCACCATGGCCGAGATGAACAGACCCAGCGTTCCCAGCGCCATCGCAGGGCGCGGCAGGCGGTTCACCCCGTCCATGAAACGGTCAAACCAGCCCGCTTGTGGCGCGCGAAACTCCTCTGTGTATTGACCCATGGCCTGCTCCTGAACCTTGGCACTGCGCACAGCACCTTCTTCCGCGTTCTCGCGGAAAATTTCGACAGTCTCACGCACCAAGTTGCGGTTATTTCCGAAAATGACGCCAAAAATACGCTCGATTACACCCATTGCCGTGTCCTCGCTTTGAATTGATCATCGGTCAGGTGATAGCGCGGCGCGATGAACTCTTCCGCCCGCTTGATCCAGCCCCCTTTGCCGCCTGCCCGCGTGCGGGCATATTTTCGGCTGGCGACGCGCCGGTCTGCGATACGGAAGTAATAGTTCCGCCGTGCTATGCCGTAAGAGTTCACCATGTCGTCGGGAGAGATCCGGTAAGCGGCCCGCGCCGCCGCAAGGCTCTGCGGCCCAAGCGCGCCATCCACCGCCACCGTATAGCCCATATCGACCAGAAGCTGTTGCAGAATTTTCACCGCGTTCGCGCCCGCGTTGACGTACATGTCAAATACCGTTGCATGCAGCCCCGCAGGAAGCTCTGCAATCAGAGGGCGCGTAAAGTAATGCTCCAGAAAAATCTCTATCGCCTGTCCCCGCGTTAGACGCCGCACGTCTTCGGAGGTGATGCTGCCGTCGCGGTCCAGATCAAGACCCAGACGCCGCATGGTGTGGATCGTTACACCAAAGTTTGTGGCCCCGCCCGGATCATCGGGATCGTTCACATACCCGCCTTCGCGGTCCACAATTTCCTGTGCAATCTGCCGGACACTGCCCATGGCTTTCCCCTTGTTGTTCCGGGGAAATCAGGCAGCAAAATAGTTAACGCGCGCTCACCCGAGCGTACGCTCTCAGCTTTCGGGTTCTTGGTATACACCTTGCGCCTTCAGCGCATCCACAACCTCTTTCGGCATGTAGGTCTCATCGTGTTTTGCAAGAATTTCAGTCGCTTCAAAGACACCGTTGATATATCGGCCCGTGCCAACCATGCCCTCGTTCTCGCCGAAGAGATCAGGCAACACCCCGGCAAAGACCACCGGCACACTGGCACCTCCGTCGGTCACAGAAAAGCTGATCTGCTCGCCCTGACCGCGTTTGAGTGTGCCTTCCTCGACCAACCCGCCAATGCGGAACACTTCTGTCGGCGATGGCGGCTCTGCCATCACCTGACTGGGTGCCCGGAAAAAATTGATCCCGTCGCGCATGCCATAGCCTATCAGCGCCGTAGAGCCGATCAGAGCCACGACCGCCACAGCGATCAGCTGGATACGCCTTTGTTTCTTCAGGCTTTTCATTGCAACCTCCCGTAGGTCAAGGGAACAATGGGGCCATCATCAGCCCCTCTGTCTCTTCAATATCTAGCATCAGGTTGGCGTTTTGCAACGCTTGGCCGGACGACCCTTTGGTCAGGTTGTCAAGCGCTGCGACCACAATCGCGCGCCCCTTGATCCGGTCGCCACTCACCCCGATGTGACAGAAGTTTGAGCCACGGATGTGCCGCGTCGAAGGGGCCTCGCCAAACGGCAGCACCTCAAGGAACGGCTCATCCGCATAAGCAGATTGCAGCGCGTTGTGAATGGCTTGCGGGTCTCCCTTGACGTAAACGGTCGCCAGAATTCCACGGTTGGCAGGCATCAGATGCGGCGTGAACTGCACTTTCACAGGCCGTCCCGCCAGCGCAGAGAACTCTTGGTCAAACTCGCCCAGATGGCGGTGCGTGCCGCCCAAGGCATAGGCGTGATACCCCTCGGACAGCTCTGCATGCAGCAGATTTTCCTTGAGCGCGCGACCTGCCCCCGAAACAGCACATTTCAAATCCAGAATGATATCATCCAGATCAATTAGCCCACCGGTGATCAGCGGCCGCAGCGCAAACTGACCTGTAGCGGCGTTGCAGCCCGTACCCGCCACCAGACGCGCGCCGCGTATCTCCTCGCGGTAGAACTCGGTCAGCCCATAAACGGCTTCGGCCTGCTGCTCCAACGCGGCGTGGGTATTCCCGTACCACCGCTTGTATTCTTCAGGATCCCGCAGCCGGAAATCTGCCGAGAGATCGACAATTTTCAGGTCTTTCGGCAGCTGCGCAATTACCTCTTGCGAGGTTTTATGCGGGAGTGCGCAAAAACAAAGATCAATGGCGGAGAAATCAATCTCTTCCATCGTCACAAGATCGGGCAAATCCATGTGGCGCAGGTGCGGGAACACCGATGCCATGCTTTGACCCGCCTTGGAGTTTCCACCCAAGGCCTTGATCGTCATTGAGGAATGTCCGTCAATCAGGCGGATCAGCTCAGCGCCTGTATAGCCGGAGGCGCCAAGAATCGCGATGTTGTGTGTCATCAGTACAGTCCCGAAATCAGTTTGAGAAATAGTCTAGTGCAGGGTCACGCCGCGGTAAACGTGATCTGGCGTCGCAGGAATTGTGTCGCACGGTCGCTCACCCGTTTGGGGTTACCTGTCGTCAGAAACGCCGCCTCGCCCGTGCCACGCTTATCGGGATGGCGTTGCAGGTAGTCGGCAAGGCTCTCAGCGACCAGATCGGCCTGACTGAATACCGTCACATCCGCGCCCAGCGCGTCCTGAAACGCATCTTTCAACAACGGATAATGGGTGCAGCCCAGAATGGCCGCTTGCGGTGATGGCATCTTGCGACGCAGCGCCTCGACGTGGCTGCGCACCAGCGCTTCGGCCAGCATCATGTCGCCATCCTCGATTGCATCCACCACGCCGCCACATGCCTGCGCCTCCACGTCCACGCCGATGGCGCGAAACGCCAGTTCGCGCTGGAAGGCGCGGGTGGCCACGGTGGCAGGAGTCGCAAACAGTGCCACATGCTGCACGCCAACCTCGCGCGGCGGAGAGTTGTCGCCCCACTGCCGCTCGGTCAGCGCCTCAATCAGGGGGACGAACACGCCCAATACCCGTTTGCCCTCGGGCACCCAGCCCTCCTGCATGCGCCGCAGTGCCGCCGCCGAAGCGGTGTTGCAGGCCAGCACAACCAGATCACAGCCCGCATCGAACAGGCGCTGGGTGGCGGCGACGGTCAGGTCGTAAATGTCATCGGGGCTGCGCACGCCGTAAGGCGCATTGGCGCTATCGGCGAGGTATATGAACTCCTGATCCGGTAGACGCGCCTGTACCGCGTCCCAGATTGTGAGACCACCCAAACCGCTATCAAAAATGCCTACCGCCATCCGCGCCTACCGGCGTTTATGCCGGTCCTCAAATTCATATCCCGCTTCAAAGGATTTGAGCGGCTCTGGAGCAAGCTCATACGTTGCTTTGCGCAGGAAATCCATCGTCGCTTTTGCGTCTTTGGCCATCGGATCCAGAATATCGCGGCCTAGTGGTTTGCCGATCACCACGCGCACCGGTGTATCCACGCGCGCGCGAAATTGCTGGATCAGCAGGCCCAGCCGCAAGGTGCTGTGAACATGGCTGGCGATCTGGAACATCCGGCTGGTGTGGCCGTCAAAGTAGATAGGCAATACAACCGCCCCAGACTTGGCCACCATCCGCGCCGTAAAGCTGCGCCAGTGCGGGTCCATCGGCCGCGCCCAAGGCCTGACGCCTGTGCTGACAGTGCCACCAGGGAAGACCCCGATCGCGCCGCCCTGCCCCAGATAGTCCAACGCATGTCGCCGCGTCTCGAGGTTCAGCGCCAGCGCTTCCTTCGTCGCGTCAAAGCTGATCGGCAGCAAATGACGCTGCACCTGCGGCGCACGTGCGAACACAGAATTTGCCAATATCCTGAAATTACCGCGTGTGCGTGACAGGACATGCCCCATGACCAACCCGTCCAGAATACCGTAGGGATGGTTGGCAATCATCACCAGCGGCCCTTCGCGCGGCACATTCTCCAAAGACCCACCTGCCACCTCAAGAGTCAGCCCGAAGCGGGCCACCATCAAGTCAAAGATATTCGCACCGCACGCCAACGCCAGATCACACCCCTGCGCGCGTCGCAGCAGGCTGCGCCGACCCGTCACATTCTCCATCAACCGGATCAGCGCCCGGCCGCTTCTTGTTTGCGCACCTTGTGCATAGCTGAGATCTCGTTCGGCGAAAGCGGTAGGGGGCATCATAACCATCTCTGGCTCCTTTGCCCCCGCTATAGTCACCTTGTGTAACAGCCGTATTGCATTATTCCGCCGCGCGCGCCGAAGGCACACCGCCTGCACGGATCACGCCCAACAGTTCCTCGCGCCGCTTGGCCGCCTTTGCCTCGTTCTCCTGTTTGACAGGTCCAAAGCCGCGGATTTGCAGCGGCAGAGCGGCCAGCGCCACAATCGCCTCGCGGGTGTTGTCGTCCAGCTTGGGCAGCACTTCGCGCATGTCGGCCTCATACTGCTTGATCAACGCGCGTTCCATTTTGCGCTCGGCAGTATAGCCGAAGATGTCCAGCGGTGTGCCGCGCAAGCTTTTGAGCCGCGCCAGCACCCGCATAGGTTTTTCCAGCCACGGACCAAACTCGCGCTTCATCGGACGCCCGTTGGGGCCGGTTTTGGACAACATCGGCGGAGCGAGGTTGAAGGACATCTTGAAGTCCCCTTCAAACTCCGCCTGCGCCTTCTCGCGCGAGGACAGCAGCAGCCGCGCTACCTCGTATTCGTCCTTGTAGGACAATAGCTTGTGATATCCTTCGGCCACAGCCGCGCGCACGTCTCTGTCGGTAATGCCGTCCAGCATCTTGGCATAGCGTTTGACCAGCCCCTTGCCTTGGTAGGCCTTCAGGTGGTCGCGGCGGAAGGCGATCTTTTCCTCCAGCGTCTTGGGCAAGGCCACTACATTCGGTGTCAGCACGCCCTTGGCCTCAGCCGGATAGAGCACCGCCCAACGCCCGATCTCGAAGGCGCGCAGGTTGCGCTCGACCGCCGCACCGTTGAGGCGGATCGCCTCCGTGACAGCCTCCAGCGTCAGTGGGATCAGCCCGCGCTGCCACGCCGCACCAAAGATCATCATGTTGGAATAGATCGAGTCGCCCAGCGTCGCCTTCGCCAGATCGGACGCATCGAACATCGCCAGCTTATCCTTCAGCCGCGCCTCCAGTGCCAACTCCAGCCGGTCGAATGGCATCTTGAATTCAGTGTCACGGGTGAAATCGCCGGTGATGATCTGGTGGCTGTTCACCACAGCCCCCGTGCGGCCCGTAGACGTCAGACCCAGCGTCTTGTTCCCGCCCGAGGTGACAAGATCGCCACCAATCAGCGCATCACATTCGCCCGTGGCCACACGGATGGCGCTAATGTCCTCGGGACGCTCGGACAGACGGCAATGGATGCTGACCGCCCCCCCCTTCTGCGCAAGTCCCGCCATCTCCATCATGCCGGCACCCTTGCCGTCAATCTGCGCGGCCTGCGCCAATACGGCACCGATGGTCACCACACCAGTGCCCCCCACACCGGTGATCACCACGTTATAGGTGCCTTTGATCGCAGGCAGCTCGGGCATCGGCAGATCGGGGATCTTGACCTCGGTCGTCGGGTCCTTGCGGATCTTCGCTCCTTCCAGCGTCACAAACGACGGGCAGAAGCCGTTTACGCAGGAGAAGTCCTTGTTGCATGACGACTGGTCAATTGCGCGCTTGCGCCCCAGCTCAGTCTCTGCCGGTACGATGGAGACGCAGTTCGATTGCACCCCGCAATCGCCGCAACCTTCGCATACGTCCGTGTTGATGAAAATCCGCTTGTCAGGATCTGGGAACAGACCGCGCTTGCGGCGGCGGCGCTTCTCGGCGGCACAGGTCTGGATGTAGACGATAGCGCTGACGCCCTCGACCGCTGCCAGACGCTTTTGCACGGTCATCAGCTCCGCGCGCTCATGCACGGGCACGCCCTTGAAGGCGGCGAAATCCACATCCTCTTTCTCGTCATAGACAACTTCGAGATGCTTGATCCCCATCGCCTTCAGCTCGGCCACGATGCGGGGTGCATCCAGATCGCCCTCATTGTGCTGGCCACCGGTCATGGCGACCGCATCGTTATAAAGAATCTTATATGTGATATTGGTTTTCGCAGCGATGGCTGCACGGATCGCCTGCACGCCCGAGTGGTTGTAGGTGCCATCCCCGAGGTTCTGGAACACATGCGGCGTCTTGGAAAACGGTGCCTCACCGATCCAGTTGGCACCCTCGCCACCCATATGGGTAAAGCCATAGGTGGCACGGTCCATCCACTGTACCATGAAGTGACACCCGATGCCCGCATAGCCACGGCTACCTTCGGGCACTTTGGTGGAGGAGTTATGCGGACAGCCGGAACAGAAGTACGGCAAACGCCCCGCCAGCTCCTCGGCATTGTCGGCACGCTTGGCCTCGGCCAGATCGGACAGACCCTTGCGGATGCCATCCGTGCCGCGCCCTTCTTCGCAAAGGACATTGCCCAACTTTTCCGCGATATCGACCGGATCAAGCGCCCAACGCGCCGAGAAGAATTCTTCGCCATTCTTGCGCCCGCCGTAGACGCGGTGGCGCATGTCATCGTCAAACAGCGCCTCTTTGATCTGAACCTCGATCAGCTTGCGCTTCTCCTCGACCACCACGATCAGGTCCAGATCCTCGGCCCAGTCATGGAAGCCCTTCATGTCCAGCGGCCAGACCTGCCCCACTTTATAGGTCGTGATCCCCAGCCGCTCCGCCTCTGCTGCGTCGATGTTCAGCAAGGACAGCGCATGCACCAGATCTAGATAATTCTTGCCCGCAGCCACAAAGCCGATTTTCGCGCCGCGCTTGCCCCAGACGCGTTTGTCGATCCCGTTGGCGTTAGCAAATGCCTCTGCCGCATAGCGTTTATAGTCGATCAACCGCGCCTCCTGCGCGATCCGCTCGTCCACCAGCCGGATGTTCAGCCCGCCCTCTGGCATCTTGAAGTCGGGCGTCACGAACTGCATCCGGTGTGGATCACCGTCTACAACGGATGTCACCTCAACCGTGTCCTTCATGGTCTTGAGACCAACCCAAAGCCCCGAATACCGCGACAACGCCCAGCCATAAAGACTGTAGTCCAATATCTCCTGCACGCCCGCTGGCGACAGCACCGGCATGTAGGCATCCACCATCGCAAAGTCCGATTGATGCAGCACTGTCGAGGATTCACCGGTATGGTCATCGCCCATTGCCATAACGACACCGCCATGCGCACTGCTGCCTGCCATGTTGGCGTGGCGCATCACATCACCCGAGCGGTCCACCCCCGGCCCCTTGCCGTACCAAAGACCGAACACGCCGTCGTACTTTCCCTCGCCGCGCACTTCCGCCTGCTGCGCGCCCCACAAGGCGGTCGCCGCCAGATCCTCGTTCAACCCGGCCTGAAAGGTGACCTGATGCTGGGCCAGCTGCTTTTCAGCACGCATCATCTGCATGTCCACCGCGCCAAGCGGTGATCCGCGATACCCCGTAACCAATCCCGCGGTGTTCAGTCCCGCTGCCTTGTCTCGTGCAGCTTGCATCATCATCACGCGCACCAGCGCCTGCGTGCCATTCAGCAGCACAGGGCTTTTGCCCAGATCAAAACGGTCATTCAGTGAAATCTTTTGCGTCGTCATGGCGTCCCTCCCAAGAAACCAGCAGGCCAGTCAGCCTACAAGAACATGCATCATTTAGCAGCACAATAGGTCACAAACGCTGACCTGTATAGCATCTTATCCGTTCTTGGCAAAATTCCACGCGACTAGGGGCTGTGCCGACAGGGTAAATAAGTTAAAAGACACACCAGTCAGGGAGATACATCATGGATTGGGACAAACTGCGGATTTTCCACGCGGTTGCGGACGCTGGGTCGTTGACTCACGCAGGGGATAAACTGAATCTGTCACAATCCGCCGTAAGCCGTCAGGTGCGCGGACTGGAGGAGCAGTTGAACACCAATCTGTTCCACCGTCATGCGCGCGGGCTGATTCTCACCGAGCAGGGCGAGTTGCTGTTTGATGCCACACGCGCGATGTCCAAGCGCCTTGACGCCGCCGCCGCCCGCATCCGCGACAGCGAGGAAGAAGTGTTCGGCGAGCTGCGCGTCACCACTACAACCGGCTTCGGCACTCTTTGGCTCGCGCCACGCTTGTCCAAACTCTATGACAAATATCCTGACCTCAAGGTCGATCTCATGCTTGAGGAACGCGTTCTGGACCTGCCCATGCGCGAGGCCGATGTAGCCATCCGCCTCAAGGAGCCGTCGCAGGCCGATCTGGTCCGCAAACGCCTGATGACCGTGCGCATGTGTCTCTATGCCAGCTCAACTTACCTTGAGGCCAACGGCACCCCCGAACAACTGGAAGATTTCTCCAGCCACAGGCTGATCTGCCAAAACACAGGCAGCGATCAAGTGGGCGCGGGGCTGCACCTGATCCAACAGCTGATGATGTATGACATCCGCTCCCTGCTGACCGTTAACAACTATTTTGGTGTCTTGCAGGCTGTGCTCAACAACCTCGGCATCGGCGTGTTGCCTGATTATCTGCTCCAGGACTTCCCCGATCTGGTCCGCGTACTCCCCGAGATCGAATCTGCCGATGTGCCGGTTTTTCTCGCCTACCCCGAGGAATTGCGCCAGTCCAAGCGGGTGGCGGCCTTTAAGGACTTTGTACAGGAAGAAATCATAAATTTCCGCAAGCAGCAAAAGGACGCATAGCCGGCGCAACGACAGCCATGCGCAAAACGCATAGCGGGCATGCCAAGGCGCGTGTAGATTCTGCCTTGATTATGAGCAGGGTGCGTCTTAATTGACCCGTATAAGGATTGAGGCGCTTCTTGCGCATCGCCTTATACCTCCCTGTTGGACTTGGCCGGGCCTTTGTGCCCGGTCTTTTTTTGTCCTGTCGAGACTTGGGCCTCTGACGTTCAAACCGCAAACAGCCCTTCCCCCCCGCACGCTCCTGCCCTAAGAGAGACCCCAAGTTTTATCGCCTTCGGGGAGCGTCACCATGTCAGAACCAGCCATCACCCAGGACATCATTTCCGCACACGGATTAAGCGACAGTGAATACCAGACAGTTCTTGATCTGATCGGCCGCACCCCGACTTTCACGGAACTGGGCATCTTCTCGGCCATGTGGAACGAGCATTGCTCGTATAAATCCTCCAAGAAATGGCTGCGCACCCTGCCCACCGACGGCCCGCAAGTCATCTGCGGTCCCGGCGAGAACGCAGGCGTGGTCGATATCGGTGACGGTCAGGCCGTGGTCTTCAAGATGGAGAGCCACAACCACCCCTCCTATATCGAGCCCTACCAAGGCGCCGCCACCGGCGTGGGCGGCATCCTGCGCGATGTCTTCACCATGGGCGCACGCCCCATCGCCGCCATGAACTCCCTCAGCTTCGGCGAGCCTTCCCACCACAAAACCCGCCAGCTGGTGCACGGCGTTGTCGCCGGTGTCGGCGGCTATGGCAATTGCTTCGGCGTGCCGACCGTCGGGGGCGAGGTCCGCTTCGACAAAGCCTACAACGGCAACTGTCTGGTCAACGCCTTTGCCGCAGGCCTCGCGGACGCAGACAAGATCTTCTACTCCGCCGCCTCCGGTGTCGGCATGCCGGTCGTCTACCTCGGTGCCAAAACAGGCCGTGACGGCGTGGGTGGTGCCACCATGGCATCGGCCGAATTCGACGACACCATCGAGGAAAAGCGCCCCACCGTGCAGGTCGGCGACCCTTTTACAGAAAAACGCCTGATGGAAGCCACGCTGGAGCTGATGGCAACCGGCGCTGTGATCTCCATTCAGGACATGGGCGCCGCCGGCCTCACCTGCTCGGCTGTCGAGATGGGCGACAAAGGTAACCTTGGCGTGATACTCGACCTCGAGAAAGTACCGGTCCGCGAGGTCAACATGACCGCCTATGAGATGATGTTGTCGGAATCCCAAGAACGCATGCTTATGGTCCTGCGCCCCGAACTCGAGGCCCAGGCCAAAGCCGTCTTCGACAAATGGGACCTCGATTTTGCCATCGTTGGCGAAACCATCGCCGAGGACCGCTTCCTCATCCGCCTGAATGGCGAGATCAAAGCGGACCTGCCACTCAAGGCGCTCTCCGGCACCGCGCCGGAATACGACCGCCCATGGGTCGAAACCCCAGCTGCAGAGCCGCTGACCGATGCGCCCACAATCGACCCCGTTGCAGGCCTCAAAGCCCTGCTGGCCTCGCCCAACTACGGCAGTAAGGCGTGGATGTTCGAGCAGTATGACACGATGGTCATGGGCGACAGCGCTCGCACGCCGGGCTGGGGTGCGGGCATCATACGCGTCCACGGCACGGACAAGGCGCTGGCCTTCACCTCCGACGTGACCCCGCGCTACGTCAAGGCAAACCCCGTCGAGGGCGGCAAACAGGCCGTGGCCGAAGCCTACCGCAACCTCACAGCCGTGGGCGCAACCCCGCTGGCCACCACCGACAACCTCAACTTCGGCAACCCGGAAAAGCCCCAGATCATGGGCCAGTTCGTCGGCGCCATCAAAGGCATCGGCGAAGCGGTTGCAGCACTTGGCATGCCCATCGTCTCCGGCAACGTCTCGCTTTACAATGAAACAGACGGCTCCGCGATCCTGCCCACCCCCACCATCGGTGCCGTGGGCCTGCTCAAGGCATCTTCGGACATCATTGGATTTGACGTAGAAACCGGCCATGTCGCCCTCCTGCTGGGCGAGACGTCCGGTCATCTCGGCCAGTCCGCGCTCCTTGCCGAAGCTTTCAACCGCATAGAAGGCGACGCGCCCCATATCGATCTGGCAGCCGAAGCCGCCCACGGTGATTTCATCCGCGCCAACCACACCGCCATCGCCGCCTGCACCGATCTGTCCGACGGCGGCCTTGCCCTCGCCGCCTTCGAGATGGCGAACCACGCAAAACTCGGCCTCGCGCTGGAGACCGAAGACACAGCACAGCTCTTCGGAGAGGATCAGGCCCGCTATCTCATCGCAGCCACTCCCGATAACGCCGCCAAACTCCAGTCAGCCGCCACTGCCGCAGGCGTTACACTCACACAAATCGGCATCTTCGGCGGCGATACACTGTCTTTCGGAACATCCGCAGCACAGTTGTCAGACCTCGCCACGCTCTACGCCAGCAGCTTTGCACACTCCGTGACCTGAGCGCCGCTTCTTCATTTTGCAAAAAAACTCCGGGGGCGCCTTGCCCCCGGCACGGCACCCTTACCCGCCCTCGATCATGCGCATCAGCCGTGCCTTCTCGCCCATGTCATCTGGCTGTGAAATCGCAGCAGCGAGCGCTTCTATTGATTCAATCGAATGACCCGCGCGAAAGCTGTCCACATGCGGCAACATCGCGCGGATACCCGCAGCCTTGGGCGCAAACCCGTCCCAGCGCAGCAGCGGATTAAGCCAGATCACCCGCCGCGCCGACAAATGCAGCCGCTGCATCTGACGCGTCAGTGCCTCCGGATCATCGCGGTCCAGCCCATCGGTGATCAGCAACACAACAGCCCCCTGCCCCAGCACCCGGCGTGACCAGTCGCGGTTGAACGCCTCAAGCGATTGCCCAATGCGCGTGCCGCCCTCCCAATCCTGTGCCTGTGCGCCCGCCGCCTTCAGCGCCGCATCTACATCGCGGGTGCGAAGGTGGCGGGTGATATTGGTCAGCTGCGTCCCGAAGGTAAAGGCATGCACCTGCGCCCATCCTGCGCCACGCTCGTTGGCAACCGCATGCAGGAAATGCAGGATCAGCCGTGAATACTGGCTCATCGACCCGGAGATATCGCACAGCGCCACCAGATTGGGCCAGCGCGGTTTGGGTTTCTTGAGCGCCAGCGCCGTCATCTCGCCCCCCTGCCGAAGCGCCGCGCGCAATGATCGCGCCGCATCCACCCGCCCTTGGCCAAAGCTCGCGGCACTGCGCCGCGAGGGCAGCGGTTTGATCGGCAGCTTGAGCCGCGCCAGCATGCGCTTGGCCTCGGCTACCTCCGCGAGGCTCATCAGTTCAAAATCCAGCGTCTTGAGGCGCTCGGAACTGGACATCGTCAGCGAGGCGTCCACTTCGATGAGAGTTTCCTCCTCGCGCTCTTCCTCCGTCTCTTCTTTTGGCGGCGCCTCGGCCCCGTCCAACAATGCCTCCGCCGCGCGTTTCTCTGCGGCCTGCGCGGGGCGCTCTTCCTGCACACCGCGGATCGCGGGCAGCATTGCGGCCATCATATGCTCCAGATACCGCGGATCACGCCAGTAGAGGCGGAAAAGCTGCGCGAAGATGCGGGCATGTTCGGGACGGTTCACGAAACAGGCATGCAGCGTCCAGTAGAAATCCCGTTTTTCAGTGAACCCCGCCGCCTCAACCGCGCGGATCGCATCAATCACCCGCCCCGGCCCGATGGGCAGCCCGGCACGGCGCAACGCGCGCGCGAAGTGCGTGATGTTACCCGCAAGGCGTGGCGTGTCAGGGAGTGCGAGGGGCGCGTATTCAGCCATTCAGAGTGCCTGTACGGGTGGATAGTGCGGGATTGAGTTTAAGGGGCACAATGAAGATACCCGTCATGCGTCAAGGCTGGCGCGCGCTTCGTCCAGCAGGCGCTTGGCCTCGGATCCCTGGAGCTTGGCAATGTCGTCCTGGTATTTCAGCACGGCACCCAGCGTATCCGCGATGACCTCGGGGCTGAGGGTCAGTACGTCGAGCGCCAGCAGGCATTTGGCCCAGTCGATGGTTTCGGCCACGCCGGGCTTTTTGAACAGATCCTCGGTCCGCAGGCGCTGCACGAACGCCACCACTTCGCAGCTAAGCGCCTCTGCGGCTTCGGGCGCGCGTGCAGTGAGGATCTCCATCTCGCGCTCGAAATCGGGATAATCCACCCAATGATAGAGGCAGCGGCGCTTGAGCGCGTCATGAACCTCGCGGGTGCGGTTGGAAGTGAGGATTACGATGGGCGGCTCAGGCGCTTTGATCGTGCCCATTTCAGGGATGGTGACCTGAAAATCGCTGAGCGCTTCGAGCAGGAACGCCTCGAAAGGGGCATCGGTGCGGTCCAGTTCGTCGATCAATAGCACAGGCGCGCCGTTCTCGTCTGGGCGCAGGGCTTGCAGAAGGGGCCGCTCAATCAGGAATTCCTCGCTGAAGAGCTCAGCATTGAGCGCTTTGCGGTCTGCCCCCCCGGTGGCCTCGGCTGTGCGGATTGCCACCATCTGGGCTGCGAAGTTCCATTCATAAACTGCGGTGGACGCGTCCAGCCCCTCATAGCATTGCAAGCGGATCAGACGGCGGCCCATCGCGGCAGCCAGTGCCTTGGCAATCTCGGTCTTGCCCACGCCCGCCTCGCCTTCCAGAAACAGGGGGCGGCCCAGTTTGAGGCTGAGGAACACCACCGTGCCCAGCGCGCGCCCGCAGACATATCCCTGATCTGCCAGCATCTTTTGCACTGCATCTATGGATGAAATATCTGTCATCTGTCGCCTCCCCGCTTGTGACCGTTACACAAGGCCATTGCCACGCCCGGGGGTCAAGCCGCCTTTGGCCGTGTTGATAGATATGTCACGTCAGACAGCGGCTCTGCCGCACGCAGATTGACGCAATTGCTGCCAGATGGCATCGTATTAACGAGCAAAAAAGAGGTTTCGGGCCAGACTGGCACTGCAACCCGTTTAACGAGGCACAGATGGTATACCCCCACTCCGATGCATTGGCATGTCCTGGAGACATCGATGGCGCATGACCTGAAAATCACCGCTGTTACCTGTGTCAAGAACGAGGGGCCGTTTTTGCTGGAGTGGATCGCTTACCACCAATGCATCGGTGTTACCGATTTCCTGTTTTATTCCAACGATTGCGACGACGGCACCGATACGCTGCTGGATGCGCTGGCAGGGTTGGGGCATGTCCGCCACCTGCCCAACCCCGCGCAGGGGCGCAACTATCAGATGGAGGCGTTGAAGGACGCCAAGACCCAAGACATCGTCGCGCGCGCCGATTGGGTCTGGATTGCAGATGTGGATGAATTCCCGAACATCCATGTGGGCGATCACAGCCTGCCCGCGCTGATCGAAGCTTGCGGCAATCCCCAGGCAATCAGCCTGAATTTCCAGTTCTTCGCCAACGACGGGATCGAGGGGTTCGAGGACCGGCCCGTGATCAGCCAATTCAACCGCTCGCATAATCCCGACCTGTGGTGCGGGGAGGCGGCGGTAGAGGTCAAGACACTGGTGCGGCAGGATTTCCCCTTACAATACTACGGTGCGCACCGGCCCTTCTTCCAGCCCAAGGTCAAGAAGAAACAGCGCCCCCATTGGACCGATGGTGCAGGGCGCGCGGTGCCGCACCGTTTTCTGGTCGCGGCCAATCCGCGCCGCATCCGCCGCTTTCCCGCTGCCGGATCGCGCGTCTTTGCTACACTCAACCACTATGCGTTGCGCAGTCTGGACAGCTATCTGGTCAAGAATGACCGCGGCGATGTGAACCGCGAGAACCGCGCCTTTGACGACACCTACTGGCGCGAGCGGAATGATCCGGCGTGGGAGGATACCTCGATCGAGCGGATGCTGCCTGCCGTGACCGCGCAGATGGACAGGCTGAAGGCGCAAGGCAACATCGGCGCCCTGCATGAGGCCTGCGTGGCCGCCCATATCGCGCGCCGCGATGCGCTGTTGGAGCAAGAGGAGTACCAAAAGATGCGCGCGCAGTTGCGCGCAGCCTATCCCCTGCCCCCGCAAGAGGAAACAATGCTGCGCGAGCTGGGCCTGCTGGAGGATTCCGCGTGAGCGGCCTGCGCGTTGTCAATCTTGGTCTGCCCAAGACCGGCACCACCTCACTGGCGCGTGCGCTGAAACTCGCGGGATTTCGCGTGGCCGATCACCGCATCCGCCCACGCCAGACGGATATAGCCAGCCTCAAGGACGCGTTTGTCGCCGATATCCTCTATCAGGGCTATTTTCACAGCGGCGACCCTGCGGAGTTCTTCGCCGATTTTACCGCGCTGACCGAGCTGAGCTGCCTGCGCAAAGGCAAATCGCTCTGGCCGCAGATGGATTATGCGATCATCGATGCGATCCGGCGTAACAACGCGAATGTGCGTTTCCTCGCCTCGCGGCGCGAAAGCTGGGATGTCTCGCAATCCATGCTGGCCTGGTCCGATCTGGGCACAGACCGGCTTCACGCCGCAGACATCCCCGGCCTGCCTGAAGGCTACGGTGAAACCTCGCGCGAGCGGATACAATGGATTGACGCGCATTACGCCCATCTGGATGCGATCTTTGCAGGTGACGCGGCCTATCTCGAGTATGATGTCACCGATGCGGGGTCGCAGGCGGCGGTGGCGGCACATCTGGGCGTGGAGCTGCCCTGGTGGGGTCAGGCAAACGCGAACACGGAACACAGGGCAGGCTGATGCGCATATACCTTCACATCGGCCCTGAAGAAGCCAGCGCCGCGCGGATCCAGTCCGTTCTTTCAGGCAAACGTGCGGACCTGCTCGAACAGCGTATTCTCTACGCCCGCAGCCCCGGCAACAAGAACCATACAAGACTGTTCATGGCGGCCACAGACCCCGGCCACGTGGACCCGCTTCGGTTCAACCGCGGCTACATTGCGCCGTTGAAACAGGCGACCCTCCGCGAGAATGTGGTGCAGGATCTGGCCCGTGAAGTGGCTCAGCACAGTCCAGACGTGCTGATCCTGTCATGCACTCAGTTGGGCAACAGTCTGCGCAGCAAGACCGAGCTGGCGCGGCTGCGCGATATGCTATCACCTCTTTCCGCCGATATCCGCATCGTTGCCCATGTGGACCTGCCCACCCGGATGCTGGCCCGCGCCTACGCCGCGCAAATTCTGGAGGGTCGTGGCCTGAGCCTTCAGGCCGAACTGGATCTGGCGGGCAGTGACAGCTGGTGGCAGGCCGCTTTGGGCGCAACACCCATGATAGACCCCGCCGCCGGTGTCTTTGCCGAGACGCAAGCGCCCAACCACTGGTTGGACCTGCCCGCGTTGGTCGGCTTGTGGGAGGACATATTCGGCGCAGGCAAGGTGGCGCTGCACGGCTTTGACGAAGGTCGCTTTGCTAGTGCTGACGTAGCAGAGGACATCGCGCGCGCATTTGATATCCCCAAAGGTTTCGGCAAGGCAGAGGCGATGATCTATCCCGCCCCCGTCCCCGAGGCGACGCTGGCACGCGGCCGACAGCTCAACGCGCTGATCCTGAGGGTGCTGTCCAACCGCCAACGCATCCTGCCCCGTCAGATGTGGCGCGGCTTTGTGCAGGAAGTGGCTGTGGACGGCCCGCCGCTGGATCTGGCCAGCCTGCATCCTGTGACCCGCCATTTCGCGCCGGGCCTCAAAACGCTGCTAAAACAGCATCCCGACCTGCATGCAGACACCTTCAAAGCGCCGCGCGCCAAGGGCCGCTGGGCCGAGGCAGATCCGCTGTTCGGCTTTCGCGCGTCGCAATACCTGCTGGGCTTCATGTGGCGCATCGACAAAGCGACGCGTCAGGAACAACGCAAGCGCGCGCAGGATCTGGTCCGCCTCGCAGGCGAGGTCACGGCACCACCGGCAGCGCCCGCCGTCGAAGCCCCCCCACGCAGTGAGGCAGACGCCCCCGACGGGCTGAGCGCGACCGCGCGCGCGATCATGCCACCGCTGGCCATCAAGAACTTCGAGCAGCTGCGCACCTCCTCCTTCGCGCCGCACAACAAGCTGGGGTTTGTGAACGAAGAGGAACTCGCCGCTCAATATACCCCCATACCCCCGCGTGATCTGCCTGCGGGCAGTTCCGGCAACGTCATCGTCGGCTGCATGAAGAACGAAGCACCTTATATTATCGAATGGGTCGCCTATCACCGCGCCATGGGGATCGACAACTTTCTGATCTACACCAACGGCTGCGAGGATGGCACAAGCGAGATCCTCGACCGGTTGCAAGAAATGGGCGTGCTCCAGCACCGCAATAACGACGGCTGGAAAGGCAATTCGCCCCAGCAATACGCGCTGAACCAATCGCTCGAAGAACCGGTGATCAAAAACGCCGAATGGATCATCCACATCGACGTGGATGAATTCATGAACGTGCGCTGCGGCAATGGCACGGTGCAGGACTTTCTGGCGCGCGTACCCGATGCCACCAACATCGCCATGACGTGGCGGATGTTCGGCCACAACGGCGTGACCCGGCTCAGCGATGATTTCGTGATCGACCAGTTCGACACCTGCTCGCCCAAATTCTGCCCCAAGCCGCATACGGTCTGGGGCTTCAAAACGATGTTCAAAAATATCGGTGCGTACGAGAAAATATCCTGCCACCGGCCCAACAAACTTCATGAAAGCTTTGAAAGCACGGTAAAATGGGTCAACGGCTCGGGCAAGGCGATGACCAAGGATGTGGCCAAGAACGGCTGGCGGTCCTCCAAGAAGAACGTGGGCTTCGATCTGCTGCAACTCAACCACTACGCCCTGCGCTCGGCCGAGAGTTTCCTGATCAAGCGCCAGCGCGGCCGCGCGCTGCATGTGGACCGCTCCATCGGGATCAACTACTGGATCCGCATGGACTGGTCCGACTACCGCGATGTCACGATCCAGCGCAATTCCACTCGCCTCAAACTGGAATATGACCGCCTGATGCAGGACGACACCCTGCGCGGCTGGCACGAAAAAGGCAGCGCATGGCACCGCGCCAAGGCGGCCGAGCTGCACGAAAATCCCGAATTCGCGGACCTCTACCGCGACGCACTGGCCGTCAAGCTGACCCCGACCGAACGGGTCGCCTACGCGCTGGCGCTGGACATGGAAAGCTGATGCCGCCCTCCCATCTGGCGATCCTGTGTGTGCGTAACGAAGGCGCGTTCCTGCTGGAATGGATGGCCCATCACCGCGCCGTTGGCTTTGACAGCTTTCTGGTCTTCTCGAACAACTGTCAGGACGGCACCGACACCATGTTGGACCGCCTGGCTGCAATGGGCGTGGTGACACACGTCCGCAACGATGGCCCCTACGCCAAGGGCGGCATCCAGTTCACCGCGCTCAAAGCCGCCGCCAAACACGACCTGGTACAGCAAGCTGAATGGATTTTGCCACTGGACGTGGATGAATTTGTCAACATCCACTGCGGCGATCACACGCTGGACGCGCTGCACGCCGCCATCCCCGATGCCACCGCCATCACTCTCACGTGGCGGCTTTTCGGCGCGAATGAACAGGTCCGCTATACCGATACTCCGGTGCTCGATACCTTCACCCAAGCCGCCCCCGCCGTGATGTACTGGCCCTGGCGTGCTGCGATGTTCAAGACCCTCTACCGCAATGATGGCACCTACAACAAACCCGGCGTCCACCGCCCCCGTGACATCAACGCAGACAAAATAGAACAGGCCCGCTGGTTCGACGGCAACGGCACACCCCTGCCCGACCAATTCGTCAAAAAGCGGATCTTTTCCAACTTCGGACAGGACAACTACGGTCTGGTACAGCTCAACCACTACCCGCTGGGGGCGATGGAAAGCTATGTAGTGAAGGCCGACCGGGGCCGCGCGGTGCACAGCGACGATCTGCTTGGCCTTGATTACTGGGTAGAGCGGAATTTCAACACCGACGAGGACACCACCATCCAGAGCCTCGCGGCCCCGCGCGCGGAGGCGTTGGCCGCGCTCAAATCCGACCCTGTGCTGGCACAGTGCCATACAGACGCAGTCGCATGGCGCAGTGCAAAATTCGAGGCGCTCATGCAGCAAGAGCCGTTCCGAGCGCTCTTCGGGCGGCTTATGATGGCCCCGCCCTCGCGTCCCGTAAGCCGGCGCGCCGCGCAATTCATGGTCCACCACGCCAATCTGGCGCGCAGGGCCACGCCAAGCGCTTCCTGATCGCCCCCCAGAAAATAGCGCTTATTTTCCGCAATTTTGCCCCATTGCGCTGCCATCACTCGGCAGTGAACCTGCATGCACCACATGCCATGCGGGACAGATGAGGATGCACAGATGGCAGATAACAGTCTGAATTTCGACACGTCCCTTGCGGGCATGAAAAAGGCGGACTGGCTGGCCGCCATAGAAGAGCTGTGCGAAGAGGACGGTTATTTTGAACGACTGGGCAAGCGTCACTTTTCCGCCTTCATCGAAAAGTCGGAAACTCTTCTGGTAACCTTCGAGACACTTCAGGGTATTCCCGCGCTCTCGTCTTTGGCCCAGCCTCTGGGATGGGAGTCGATGTTGCAGCACAACTGGTCCAGCCTGTGCATCGCTTCAAATGGCGATACGTGGTTTCGCGATCCGGCTGTCTACGGCTATTTCGACCGCCTGATCGACGATGGATTCTTTGATGATTTCGAACAGGTTATTTTCTACGGCGCGGGTCCCTGCGCCTACGCTGCTGCCGCCTATTCCGTCGCAGCGCCCGGATCCTATGTACTGGCGGTCCAGCCGCAAGCGACGCTGGATCCGCGTGTGACCGAATGGGATGATCGTTTCACCAACATGCGCCGCACCGATTTCACCACCCGCTATGGCTATGCACCCGACATGCTCGACGGTGCGCAATCGGCCTATGTGGTGTATGACCCGCGTGAGACATTCGACGCGATGCATGCCGCACTTTTCACCCGCCCCAATACCCGCAAGCTGCGCCTGCGGTTCATGGGTGACGCCATCCAGACCGACCTGCTGGAGATGGAGCAACTCTCGCCGCTGCTGCTGGCCATCGCGAACGACAGTCTGGACGATCTGTCCTTTGCCCGGATGATGCGCGCACGGCGCAACCACCCCCCCTACCTTCGCAATCTGTTGGCCGCACTTGACGCAGAGGACCGTGAGACGCTGTCACTGGCACTGGCACGCAATGTAACCTCGCGGATGGATGCACCCCGCTTTGCCCGCAGACTGGCTGCGGCCAGTAAAAACACCGACACAGAAGACTAGCGCGACACCCCTCTGCGTGCTAGCACGCGGGCATGACACAAACACTCACGATCCGCCGTCCTGATGACTGGCACCTGCACCTGCGCGACGGCGATATGCTGCGCGCTGTGCTGCCCCACACCTCCCGCCATTTCGCCCGCGCGATCATCATGCCCAATCTGGTGCCACCCTTGGTTACGGCTGCCGATGCCCGCGCCTACCGCGACCGCATCATGGCCGCGGTCCCACAGGGGGATGACTTCACGCCGCTGATGACTCTCTACTTAACCGAGGACACGGACCCGGCCGATGTCGCGGCTGCCCACGCCGAAGGGCTGATCACAGCGGTCAAGCTCTATCCCGCAGGCGCCACCACCAATTCCGCGTCCGGTGTCAGCAACTTCGAAAACGTGGCCAAAGTACTAGAAAAAATGGCCGAAATCGGCCTGCCGCTCTGCACCCACGGCGAGGTGACGGACCCCTCCGTTGATATCTTCGACCGCGAAGCCGTCTTTATCGACCGCGTGCTTGACCCGATCCGCCGCGCCCATCCCGGCCTGCGCGTGATCATGGAACACATCACCACATCCCAAGCAGCTGACTATGTCCGCGCCAATGACACCAACCTTGGCGCCACAATCACCACGCACCATCTGGTGATCAACCGCAATCACATCCTCGCCGGTGGCATCAAGCCACACTACTACTGCCTGCCCGTGGCCAAACGCGAGGAACACCGCCTCACCCTGCGCCAAGCGGCCACATCCGGCGATCCACGATTCTTCCTCGGCACCGATTCCGCGCCACATACGGATGCGAACAAACTGCTGCCCTGCGGCTGTGCGGGCTGCTTTACCGCGCCCAACACCCTCTCCATCCTTGCCGAAGTGTTCGAACAGGACGGCGCGCTGGACAAGCTCGAGGCTTTCACCTCGCTCAACGGACCCGCTTTCTACGGTCTGCCCGCCAATGAAAACACCGTTACACTGGTGCGCGAAGAGCCAACTTTCCCACCCCACATTGACACACCCGAAGGCCCCGTCACAGTCTTTGATCCGCAGATGAAACTGCATTGGACCGCCTGACTTCATTTTGCCACTTAAACTCAAACCCGACGCCAGCACCGAAAGACCACATCCGATGATCCCCACCACCTATCCCGACGCCTCCGAGATCGCGCGTTTGACTGCCCGCATGCTGCTGGAAATCGGTGCCGTGAACTTCAACACGGATACGCCCTACACTCTGGCCTCCGGCCTGCCGTCCCCCAGCTACATCGACTGCCGCAAGCTCATCTCCTATCCGCGTATCCGCAGCACGTTGATGGACTTTCTCACCATCACCGTGATGCGCGGCGCGGGCTTTGAGGCTTTCGACAACATCGCCGGTGGCGAAACTGCAGGCATCCCCTTTGCAGCACTGGTGGCCGAACGCATGGCCCTGCCCATGACCTATGTGCGCAAAAAGCCAAAAGGCTACGGCCGCAATGCGCGCATCGAGGGCGACATGAGCGAGGGCCAGCGCGTGCTGCTGGTCGAGGATCTGACCACCGACGGCGGCTCAAAACTCAGCTTCGTCGATGCCATCCGCGAAACCGGAGCAACCTGCGGGCACACCGCCGTGATCTTCTACTACGACATCTTCCCCGAGACAGAAAAAACACTGGGTGACCACGGTGTGGCGCTGCACCACCTGTGCACATGGTGGGACGTTCTGGCCGAGGCCAAGGCCCAGCAAGCTTTCCCTGAGGCGACATTGAACGAGGTCGAAAAATTCCTCAAGTCACCGCGCGCATGGCAGGACGCCCGCAAAGGCTGATACCAATCCTTGACGGGCGCAGACCTTATACCGCAAGATATAGTCGCGCGGGCATCCGCCGTTTTGTTATCCACAAAAACATACAATTTGCGCACCCAGCCCCCCTTCGCTATCACGGCGACGGGGAAACAAGGGGTCCAACATGAACGAGATATCATCACTCAACACCACCGGCATCGCCGTTCAGGCCGCCGAAACAATGCCCCACTCGATCGAGGCCGAACAGCAATTGTTAGGTGCGATCCTCACCAATAACGACATCTACGACCGTGTGGCTTCCATCATCGGCCCGAAGCATTTCTATGATCCCGTACACGCGCGCATCTTCGAGATCTCCGCCGCCCGCATCGCCAAGAACAACCTCGCGAGCCCCGTGACGCTCAAGGCGTTCATGGAGGATGACGAGGGCCTGCAAGAGCTTGGCGGTCCCGCCTATCTGGCACGTCTCGCCGGTGCTGCGATCTCGGCTTTTGCCGTGCGTGACTATGCGCAGATGATCTACGATCTGGCCGTGCGCCGCGATCTGATCGCCCTTGGTCGGGACATCGCCGCCAAAGCGGCCAGCGTCGACGTTGCGAACGAGCCGCGCGAACAGATCGTGGAGGCGGAACAAGCGCTCTACAAACTGGCCGAACAAGGCCAGACAGAAAGCGGTTTCCAGAGCTTTCTCAAGGCTGTAACAGACGCTGTTAATGTCGCGAACGCAGCCTACCAACGCGACGGTGGCCTCTCGGGCGTGTCCACCGGCCTGATTGACATGGACAAAAAACTGGGGGGCCTGCACCGCTCTGACCTTCTGATCCTCGCCGGACGCCCGTCCATGGGGAAAACCTCGCTGGCCACCAACATCGCGTTCAACGTGGCCAAAGCCTACAAACGCGGCCAGCTGCCCGATGGCACCGAAGGTGCTGTAGACGGCGGTGTGGTGGGCTTCTACAGCTTGGAGATGAGCGCCGAGCAGCTTGCGGCGCGTATCCTCTCTGAAGCCTCCGAAATCCCCTCGCAGCAGATCCGGTCCGGCGACATGACCGAGGCAGAGTTCCGCCGTTTCGTCGATGCCGCCAAGGCGCTGGAGGCCTGCCCGCTCTACATCGACGACACCCCCGCCCTTCCCATCAGTCAGCTGGCCGCCCGTGCGCGCCGCCTGAAACGGACCCATGGCCTTGACGTGCTGATCATCGACTATCTCCAGCTGGTACGCGGCACCGGCAAGAACGAAAACCGCGTGAACGAAATCTCTGAAATTACAATGGGCCTGAAGGCCATTGCCAAGGAACTGGACATCCCCGTCATCGCCTTGTCCCAGCTGAGCCGTCAGGTGGAAAACCGCGAGGACAAGCGCCCGCAGCTGTCAGACCTGCGCGAATCCGGCTCGATCGAGCAGGATGCGGATGTGGTCATGTTCGTGTTCCGCGAGGAATATTACAAAGAGCGTGAAAAGCCCGGCGATCACGAACTCGACAAAATGGCGATCTGGCAGGAAGAAATGGAGCGCCTGCATGGCCGCGCCGAAGTAGTGATCGGCAAGCAGCGCCACGGCCCCATCGGCACGGTCGAGCTGAGCTTTGAAGGCCGCTTCACCCGCTTTGGCAACCTTGTGAAGCCATGGCAACAGGGCGGTGACGAACAGGAATTCTGATCCCGTGGATCACCTCGGGCTGGACTGCGCCCTTCCTTCGTTTTGCTGATTAAACTCAAATAAACACACACCAAAAAGCATGTATGTCATGATGAAGTGGTCAGGGCCGCACACCGCGCGGCCCTGACCCTTTTAGCGCACTTACTGAGGTGACTTGACCTCATACATCAGACCTTTCGCTGTGCCTTTGGCAAAGCCTTTCCAGTAGGTATGATCTTCCTTATTGGACCCGTCTTCACTCACCGACCAAACGCCCGCGTTGGAATCCTCTACGAGGTCCAGATGGCTTCCCGCCTCCTCATCGCCCTTCAGGCGCTCATCCAGCCAGGCCGTCACGAAATGCTGGGCGATGTTGTTCATCCGCGCCGTATCCCAAACCGAATCTGTGTAGTGCTCTGAGATGTTAAAGCCCTTGTCTTCATTGAAGTAATAGCTCTCTTGCGGGGCGGGCATCGGCGCGCCCGCATTGTGGCCCGCGTTGACATAGGTCAGCAGCGCGGTCTCTACGCTTGTCACATTGTCCCAGATCGCGCGCACACCCGCCTCATAGAGCGATGTGTCATCCTGCGAGCCTGCGATGAACAGCATCGGGATTTTCACCCCCGCCAGACCCTCCGCGTCCCAAAAGCCTGTGTTCATTCCCCAAGGTCCAAAGGCCACGGCGGTCTTGATGCGTGGATCTGGCAGCGCATTATGCGTCTCGGACCCTGCCTGGTGGATGCCCAGCGTACCATGCGGCCCGCCCCAGCTATAGGCAACCGACGCTTCGGTCACGCCACCGCCAGCAGTGATGATCGCCCCGTAGCCGCCCATTGAATAGCCGATGAGGCCGGTGTTGTCGGCATCATAAAGCCCCGCAAACTCACCACCCTCCGCCGCACGCCCGGCCATCTCCTCCAGCACGAACAACTGGTCGAGAGAACGGTTCACCAGCGTGGAGCCGAATGCCGCCTGTGTCCGGTAGGTGCTATCCGTGTGGTCAATCGAGGCGACGACGTATCCTTTGGACGCCAGATTCTCTGCCAGATGTGACAGCAAAAAGCGGTTGCCCGGATAGCCGTGGCTGATCAGCACCAGAGGATAGGGGATGTCTGTCGCAGCCGGGGCTGCGTCACGCATCGCCTTGCCGGTCAGGGTCACTTCCGTGGTGCCATCGCGCAGGTACGCCCGCATCTCGGTTGCGCCGGTGGCCCCTTCCGCCGCCGGATACCACATCTCCACGGTCAGGGGGCGGTCATAGCGGGGAAATTCGGCGGGTTTGTCAGCGGCGGGATCAATCGCCAGAATATCGATCTGGTCGGGGTTCACCATCTCCAACTGGCGCACACCCACCGGCAGCGCGCCATATGCGCTGAGCGCGGGCGCGCCGGGCAATTGCGTATCGACCGGATTGGCGCTGGCGGCACCTGCGGCCAGCAGAGCCAGCGGCACCAATGTCTTTACTGTGTTGTTCATCGTCTTCTCCTCCTCTGTTTTGCTCAAGTGTAAAGCGCCCGCCCCTCCTCACAAGCACTAGTTTTGCGACGTTGCGCCCGTTCACATAGCAAAACAGCGAAATACCATCCTCGCCTGTGCGACCCATCTTGACGCCGCGCGCCAACATGTCAGAACCCACGCCATGAGCACCGCAAGACTTACCATCGACCTGAACGCGATTGCAGCCAACTGGCGCGCGCTGGCCGCCTTGGCGCAAGTAGAAACCGCCGCCGTCGTCAAGGCCGACGCTTACGGTCTGGACGCAGCACGTGTGGCAAGCCACCTCGCGGCCCAGGGTGCCCGGCAGTTCTTTGTTGCCGTTGCCGAGGAAGGTGTTGCCTTGCGCCGCGCGTTGGGGTCAGGCCCTGTGATTTCGGTCTTCTCGGGGCACATGGAAGGCGATGCCGACATGATCGCCGGGGCAAGCTTGACCCCGATGATCAACTCGCTCGATCAGATGTTGCGCCATGTAGAGGCCCTGCCCGGCCATCCGTTTGGCCTTCAGCTGGATACCGGCATGAACCGGCTGGGTATGGAGCCTGCGGAGTGGTCGGCCCTGCGAGACATTGCCCTTGCGCAGAACCCCACGCTGATCATGTCTCACCTCGCCTGCTCCGATGAACCTGATCACCCAATGAACGAGGCACAGCGCCGTGCGTTTGAGGACATGACCCAAGGCCTTGATGTGCCGCGCTCGCTCTCGGCCACGGGGGGCATCCTGCTGGGGCCTGAGTATCACTTTGATCTGGTTCGGCCGGGTGTGGGTCTGTACGGTGGGTTGCCATTCCTGGACGCGACGCCTGTGGTCACGCTGGACATTCCGGTGATCCAGATCCGCGAAGTCGCGGCGGGCGAAACCGTGGGATACGCCAATAGCTGGACCGCCACCCGCCCTTCGCGCATTGCCACAATCTCTGCAGGCTACGCCGACGGGCTGATCCGCGCCATGGGCGCACAGGCCAAGCTGCATGCTGGCGAAGTTGCAGTGCCGGTTGTAGGCCGCGTTTCCATGGACCTGATCACCGTGGATATTACGGCTCTAAAAGAGGCCCCCGCCAGCTTGCAATTGATCGGCATCCACCAGTCCGTTGATACGGTCGCCGGATTTGCCAATACCATCGGCTACGAGATCCTGACCAGCCTTGGCGCGCGCTACACCCGTAACTGGCGGACATGAAGCTGCTGCACGCGGCCAACCTCGCGCTGTTGGTTCTCTACCCGGTCGCGTGGTTTGCGCCGCTGATGCGCGCGGGGCTGCTCCCGCTGTTCGGGCTGAGCGAGATTTCAGTGATGACGGGGCTACAATCGCTCTGGGCGTCCGACATCTTTCTGGCCCTTCTGGTTACTATATTTGCCCTGTTTGCCCCCTATCTCAAAACCATCGGTCTTGCGCTGATCCATTTCAACCTGCTCAGCTCCCGTTTGGAAAAGGTGCTGGAGGTTCTTGGCAAGATGTCGATGGCAGATATTTTCCTGATCGCTCTCTACATCACCGTGACCAAGGGAATCGGCGTGGGGCGAATCGAGGTGGCCTGGGGCCTTTATCTTTTCACTTTCTGCATCCTCTTGTCCCTGTTTATCAGTTGGAAAACGCAACAATCCCATGAGAACACCGCAGATTAATGCGCGAGCAGCCTCTAATCCCATAGCCTCTCTCACGTTAAAGGTTAATTTTCCTTTGCAAGCCCATCTTGGGCGATTACCCTATTCCCAGCGACTTTGAGCGGTTTATCGCTTGGACATCGCACGGGGAATTTTAATGCAACGATTGCGCGCCATAGGCTTTTTCATCCAGTATGTGATGCAGCGTCTGGCAGTTTTGTTTTTTGCCGTTTGTGCCGCAGCCCTGACCACCGCTACAATCATGGCGGCCTTGGACCTGTGGTCATGGATAGAAATCCCCCTGAACTACAACGGGCAACCAGTCGAGCACGCTGGCATGTACCTTCAAATTGCGGGCACCGTTCTGGCGGCAGGTATTTGTTTCTTCCTGCCCGCAAACGCGCGGATCATGCAGCTTGAGAATTCACACCGCAAATTCACTGTCTCAATGGATGATGTGGCCCGCGCTTATGGCGCCGTACACGCCGCTGACCGGGGCCGCACATTCAAGCTCAGTTCGGAATTTGACGCAGTGCGCGAACGGCTGGCGTATCTGCGCGATCACCCCGATCTCAGCACGCTGGAGCCTGCCCTACTGGAAGCCGCCGCACAAATGAGCCACATCAGCCGCGAGTTGGCAGATGTCTATTCAGACGATAAAATCAATCGCGCCCGCGACTTCCTCAAACAACGTCAGGAAGAAATCAGCCTGTTCAACAGCCGCCTCGATCAGGCGAAATCCATCTCGACCGAGATGAAACACTGGCTGCATGAAGTTGAGATGGAAGAAAGCGTTGCAGCGGCACAACTCGCCCGCCTGTCCGAAGAGATGAACGAGATCCTGCCGCAGCTTGGCCGCGAGACTATCATAAACACGCGACACCAAGACGCGGAACGTCCTCTCGACAGCACCGCCCTTGATAACAGCGTCTACGAGCTGCCAAAAGCTGCCGAATAAACGCGCGCAGCCTAAAGTGCCCGTTGTTTTGCCGATGCCAGCTGTCCGGTGAATTTTCCCCGACACTTCCCCCTGCGACTGTTTGCCATTGATCCCGACCGCTGCGCGGGGCACTAACGCGCCATGGCAAAACCCGTCACCCAATTCACTTGCACCAAATGTGCGGCAACCTACCCCAAGTGGTCTGGTCGCTGTGACAATTGCGGCGAATGGAACTCGATTCAGGAAGACAAGGGCATCAGCGCAGGCCCGCCCTCCAAAAGCCTTGGCGCACGCCGCGGATCGTCGATGACGCTGATGGATCTTGCGACCGAGGAAGCGCCGCCACCGCGCACCCTGTCGGGGCTGGGCGAGCTTGACCGCGTGCTCGGCGGTGGTCTGGTCGAAGCGTCTGCGATTCTGGTGGGCGGTGATCCGGGCATTGGCAAATCCACCCTGCTGCTGCAAGCAGCGGCGGCCTTTGCCAACCGCGGACTAAAGGTCGTATATATCTCGGGCGAGGAAGCCTCGGCTCAGGTGCGCATGCGCGCGCAGCGGCTCGGGCTGTCGGATGCATCTGTTAAACTCGGCGCGGAGACGAACCTGCGCGATATCCTCACCACGCTGGACAAGGAGCGCCCACAGCTTGCGATCATCGATTCGATCCAGACCATGTGGGCGGATAATGTCGAAAGCGCGCCGGGCTCTGTCAGCCAGGTGCGCGCGGCCAGTCATGAGCTGACCGCCTTTGCCAAACGCACCGGCACCTCTGTGGTGTTGGTGGGCCATGTCACCAAAGAAGGCCAGATCGCAGGTCCCCGAGTGGTGGAACACATGGTCGACACCGTGCTCTATTTCGAGGGCGAGCGTGGGCATCCCTTCCGCATCCTGCGCTCGGTCAAGAACCGCTTTGGCCCCGCCGACGAGATCGGTGTGTTCGAGATGACAGGCCGTGGTCTGGCAGAGGTAACCAACCCATCCGCGTTATTTCTCTCTGAGCGCGGCCAGCCCAGCCCCGGCTCGGTCGTATTTGCGGGCATCGAGGGGACGCGCCCCGTGCTGGTAGAGATACAGGCACTCGTAGCCCCCTCGCCCCATTCTCAAGCCCGCCGTACCGTCGTGGGCTGGGATGGCGGCCGTCTGGCGATGATTCTGGCCGTGCTCGAGGCGCGCTGTGGCATCCCCTTTGCGGGGCTGGATGTGTACCTCAATGTTGCCGGCGGCATGAAGATATCCGAACCCGCCGCCGATCTGGCCGTGGCCTGTGCACTGCTGAGCGCACGCGAGGATACCGCCCTGCCTGCGGAAACCGTGGTATTTGGAGAGCTTAGCCTTTCTGGTGCGCTGCGCCCCGCCACCCAAACCGAAAACAGGTTGAAAGAGGCGCAAAAACTTGGTTTTACCTCCGCAATCGCACCCAAGGGCGGCAAGGCAGTAGGGGTTGAAGGTATTTCCCTGCGCCCGATGGCCGACCTGACAGCATTTGTGGGCGAAATATTCGGCGCGGGCTGACGCGCCCCTAGGAAAGGCAAGACGAGCATGGAAGGTTTTACCCTCATTGACGGCGTGGTGGCGCTGGTCATTGTGATGTCGGCCCTGCTGGCCTACGGACGCGGCTTTGTGCGCGAGCTGATGGCGATTTTGGGTTGGGTGGCTGCCGCAATGCTCGCCTATCTGTTTGCCCCGCAGGTCGAGCCGCTGGTGCGCGAGATCCCCGTGGTGGGTGACTTCCTTGCAGACAGCTGCGAATTGTCGATCATCGCGGCGTTCACCGTGGTGCTGGCAATCACGCTTGTCATCGTGTCACTGTTCACGCCGCTGTTTTCATCCTTGGTGCAACGATCCATCTTTGGCGGTTTCGATCAGGCACTGGGCTTCATCTTCGGTGTGGCACGCGGCCTTCTGTTGGTTGCCATTGCCTTTTTCGTTTATTCTACCGTCATCACTGGCCAGCAGTTTACCATCGTGGATGATAGCCGCTCGGCGCTGGTGTTCGGTCGCTTTGCAGACCGGATCGAAAACTCCGACCCCGATCAGGCGCTTGGCTGGATCACCGGCAAATACGAAGAGCTGGTTTCCAGCTGTACAGCAGAATAAGTTAGAACAAACAGCCGCAGTCCCACACGGGTCTGTGGCAACCGCCCTGCAGACACCTGCAAGCAGCCGGATTTTGCCGGTTTGACGCGCCACCGTTCACAGTTATGCAAAACCTCCATTCGCAGCGTGACTCTGCGCGCTGAGTTTCGTACACCCCCCCTATCCTCTGACGGCCTCAGGAGCGCTCCCTTGTCCCATACATCGCCCAAGACAATGCCCCCCGCACATCCTTTTGACACATCCTACCTCACTGATGCGGGGAATGATGACAAACTGAAGGAAGAATGCGGGGTTTTCGGGGTTGTCGGCGTAGCAGACGCCGCCAATTTTGTCGCCCTCGGGCTGCATGCCCTGCAGCACCGCGGACAGGAAGCCGGTGGAATCGTCACCTACGACGCCGAGGCCGGATTTCAGTCTGCCCGCCGTTTCGGCTATGTCCGGGATAATTTCACCTCCCAAAAGGTGATGGAGACCTTGCCCGGCCCCATCGGGATCGGGCATGTGCGCTACTCCACCTCCGGCTCCAAGGGCCAGACCGCCATCCGCGATGTGCAGCCCTTCTTTGGCGAATTCGCCATGGGCGGTGCAGCGATCGCCCACAACGGCAACATCACCAATGCCAACGCGCTGCGCCGCGAGTTGATCGAGCGCGGCTCGATCTTCCAGTCGTCTTCGGATTCCGAGTGCATCATCCACCTGATGGCCCGCTCGCTCCAGCGCAACATCCCCGAGCGGATGGAAGATGCCCTGCGCCGCGTCGAGGGTGCGTTCTCCATCGTGGCCATGACACGCACCAAACTGATCGGCGTACGTGATCCGCTGGGCGTGCGCCCGCTGGTGCTGGGCAAACTGGGCGACGGCTACGCGCTCAGCTCCGAAACCTGTGCGCTGGACATTGTCGGCGCCGACTTCCTCCGCGAGATCGAGCCGGGCGAGATGGTGGTCATCACCGACAAGGGCGTGGAGAGCCACTTTCCATTTCGCCGCCAGCCGTCCAAATTCTGCATCTTCGAGCACGTCTATTTCTCCCGTCCCGACAGTATCCTGGGCGGACGTTCCGTCTACGAAACCCGCGAGGCGATCGGCCGTGAACTGGCCAAAGAAGCACCCGTGGACGCCGATCTGGTCTGCCCCGTGCCCGATTCCGGCACCCCCGCCGCCATCGGTTACAGCCTGGAGAGCGGCATCCCCTATGCCATGGGCATCATCCGCAACCAGTATATGGGCCGCACGTTCATCGAGCCGACAGAGAGCATCCGCAACATGGGTGTGCGTCTCAAGCTGAACGTGAACCGTGCACTGGTGCGCGGCAAACGGATCATTCTGGTGGACGATTCGGTGGTGCGCGGCACGACCAGCCGCAAGATCAAGGAAATGATCCTTGAGGCGGGCGCAGCCGAGGTCCACTTTCGCATCGCGTCGCCGCCCACCGCGTGGCCGTGTTTCTATGGCGTGGACACGCCTGACCGCGACAAGCTGCTGGCTGCCACCATGTCCGAGGACGAGATGCGCGACCATTTGGGCGTCGACAGCCTAAAGTTCATCTCGCTCGACGGTCTCTACCGCGCCGTAGGCGAGGCCGATGGCCGCAAGAAATCCTGCCCGCAGTATTGCGATGCCTGTTTCTCGGGAGAGTATCCCGTGATTCCGGCAGATAAGGTCGAAAGCGGTTTTGTCATGAAGTCCGCCGCCGAATAAATGTCTGGACAGGTACCAGCCTCATCCTAACTTACCCGGATGAGGCTTTTATCTGTTTTTCTGATCTGCTTTCCCGGCCTGCTGTGGGCCAATGACTGGGCCGCATTGCGCGCGCCCGGTGCTATTGCGATAATGCGGCACGCGCTGGCCCCCGGCGTGGGTGATCCACAAAACCACACAATTGATGATTGCACCACGCAGCGAAACCTGAGCGCCAAGGGACGCGCGCAGGCAAAGCGGACCGGAGACGCTCTGCGCGCGAACGGCGTGACTTTCGAAACGGTATACACAAGCCAATGGTGCCGTACCCGTGATACCGCAACGCTGTTGGGGTTTGGTGCGCCGGTCGACGCCCCTTCTCTCAATTCGTTTTTCGGCACAGTCGGCCAGCGCAGCCGCCAGACCGCCGATCTGCGCCGCCTGCTCGAGCAGACCGATGGACCGCGGATGCTGGTCACCCATCAGGTCAACATATCGGCCCTCACCGGCACCACCACCCGCTCGGGCGAAATCATTGTGTTTCGCCTGACACCCACCGGAACAGAGATTACGGGCCGCATTCTCATCGATCCGTAAAGGCCTGAAATAAATCAATATAAATCTGAGAGGCAGGCTTTCGCCGAAGGGTTGGCAAGGCAGCGCCGACCCGTGAACATCCCTCTTTTCCCTGACGTATCCTTTGCATAGCTGCATGCCTGAGACAGTTTGAAAGGATACCCGATGACCACCCAAGACGCAGGCACGCCGACACCGCCAACGGTCGAAAAATTCGCCACTAAAGAGGCAAAGCTTGAACGCACTGCCCTGATCGGCCTCTTCGGCACCGCGTCTGCACCAAAGGCGCTTATCCGTTTGCCGCGGGGCGAAACGCGTACCGTAACAGTGGGTGACCGCATTGGGAGTGGCACTGTGGGTGCGATTGGCGAAGACCGTCTTGTGCTGCTGCTGCGCGGCAATCGGCAAGAGGTGATGCAAATGCCGCGTGGCTGACCACTTGACGCCGCATCATCGCCCGCGCATATGCCTTCCATGACACAAAAACTCGCATTGATCACAGGCGCGTCGCGCGGACTTGGCACAGCATTGGCCGAAGCGCTGGCGCAGGATTATCACATCGTCGCCGTGGGCCGCACAGTCGGCGCGCTGGAAGAATTGGACGACCGCATCAAGGCCAAGGGCGGCAGCGCCACGCTGGCCCCGATGGACGTGACAGACAAAGGCGCGATGCAAACCCTGTGTCGCGGTATCCATGACCGTTGGGGGCAGCTGGATCTGTGGCTGCACACTGCTGTTCATGCAGCGCCGTTGACCCCGGCGGATCATATCGACGCCAAAGATCTGGAAAAATCAATCGCGGGTAACATCACGGCCACTGCAACACTGATCAACTACGTCGCTCCCCTACTGGGTCAGAGCGGGCGCGCCGTTTTCTTTGACGATGAGATGGCGGGCCAAAAATTCTTCGGCAGCTACGGTGCCACCAAAGCTGCGCAAATCGCGATCGCGCGCAGCTGGCAGGCCGAGACGGTGCGCATTGGTCCCCGTGTCGACATCCTGACACCGCAGCCCATGCCAACCGCCACCCGCGCGCGTTTTTTCCCCGGCGAAGACCGCAGCACGCTGCATGATATACATACCGAGGCCGCCCGCTTGCTCGCCTTACTCGAGAAATAAGCGCAGCCTCGCTTGCCCGTCCGCCGCCCCTCGCCTATCAAGGCGGAAAAGGGGTTTTTCATGCGTATTCTGATCACCAATGACGACGGCATCAATGCACCCGGCCTTGCAGCGCTTGAGGGCATCGCGCGCACGCTGGCCGGACCGGACGGTGAAGTATGGACCGTCGCACCCGCATTCGAGCAATCAGGCGTGGCCCACTGCATAAACTACGTCAAGCCTACCTTGATCACCGAACTCGGCCCCCGCCGCTATATGATTGAGGGCAGCCCGGCGGATTGCGTGCTCTGCGCGCTCTATGACCCGATGGCGGATGCCCGTCCCGACCTGATTCTGTCGGGTGTGAACCGTGGCAACAACGCCGCTGAAAACACGCTCTATTCCGGCACCATCGGCGCCGCTATCGAAGGCGCGCTGCAAGGTGTGCCCTCCATCGCCATGTCGCAATTCTACGGTCCCGCCAACCGCGACCTTGATGACCCGTTCGAGGCCGCCGTGGCTCATGGCGTGGACGTTTGCCGCCGCATCCTGTCCCAGCAGCCAGCCGAGGCGAACGGCTATGGCCTGTTCTGGAACGTGAACTTTCCCCCAGTTGCTGCCGCAGATGTGCAAGGCATCCGCGCAGTGCCGCAGGGGCGCAGACCGGGTGTGAACTTCTCGACCATACCGCACGAAGCCCCCAACGGACGTCGCTTCCTGTGGATCGCGGGTGGCAACCAGCATGTGGCACCTGCCCCCCACACTGATGCCGCCGTGAACCTCGAAGGTTATATTTCGGTCACGCCTATGCGCGCGGACCTGACCGCCCATGACGCCTTCGCAGGGCTTTCGGGCCTCGACACATGATCGACCTCCCAGAGGACAATCCAACCGACGCCGAGCGCAAGATGCAGTTTCTCTACGCCCTGCGATCCAAGGGGGTGACAGATAATGCGGTCTTAGGCGCGATGGAGGCAGTGGACCGCGGCCCCTTTATCCGCGGCCTGTTCGCCGCCCGCGCCTATGAAGACATGCCGCTGCCAATTGCCTGCGGCCAGACCATCAGCCAGCCTTCCGTGGTCGGCCTGATGACGCAGGCGCTGGAAGTCACGCCACGCGACAAGGTGTTGGAGATCGGCACCGGCTCCGGCTATCAGGCCGCGATCCTCAGCAAGCTCGCCCGCCGCGTTTACACCATTGACCGCCACCGCCGTCTGGTCCACGAGGCGCGCGCCGTATTCGACGCACTGGATCTCACCAACATCACCGCCATCACCGCCGACGGCAGTTTTGGCCTGCCCGAACAGGCCCCCTTCGACCGCATCATCGTTACCGCCGCTGCCGAAGACCCGCCCGGTCCCCTGCTCGCCCAACTGAAAGAAGGCGGCATCATGGTGCTGCCAGTGGGCCAGTCTGACGCCGTTCAGCACCTGATCCGCGTGCGGAAAACCGCCGATGGGCTGGAATATGACGAAATGCGTGCCGTTCGCTTTGTTCCGCTTCTCGAAGGGTTGGGCAAAGACACATAATATGGTATGAGTGCCCGAAATCTCGGGCACACGGGATAGGCAGTGACAAGGACCACATTCATGACACCTACGAACACCCGCGTTTCCCTGCGCCTTTCCTTGCTCGCGGGCGCTGCCTGTGTGACCCTTGCAGGGTGCCAGCAGCCGCTGGATCTGGACATGCGCGGCATCGGTGGCGGTTTTACGACTGCCAACGCTGCACAGGCTCCGCTCGCCGCGCGCCCGCTGCCTGATGACCGTGGCGTCATTTCCTACCCCAATTATCAGGTCGCTGTCGCACGTCGCGGCGACACGCTTGCGGATGTGGCTGCGCGCGTCGGTCTGAACGCCGCAACGCTCGCAAAATACAACGGCATTGATCCAGCGGTTCCCCTGCGCAAGGACGAGATCATCGCCCTGCCCACCCGCGTGACCGAGCCGTCACCCTCCACCGGTGCCCTTACGACCGGTCCCATACAGCCCGTCGATATCTCCAGTGTCGCAGGCGGCGCCATTGACCGCGCGCCCGCAACGCCCGGTGTCCAGACGACGGCGCTGGCCCCCGCAACCGCTGCTCCTGCCCAGCCAAAGGCCCAAACCGGCAGAGAGCCGGTCCGCCACAAAGTCGAACGCGGAGAAACCGCCTTCACGGTGGCACGCCTCTATAATGTCCCGGCAAAGGATCTGGCCGAATGGAACGGACTCGGCGCAGATTTCGCGATCCGGGAAGGTCAATTCCTGTTGATCCCGGTGCCGTCCCAGAATCCGCCAAAAGCAGCGCCTGCGCAGACCGCCGCCGCCACAACACTGCCCGGTGCAGGGTCCGCGACGCCGACACCGCCTTCTGCAACAAAACCTCTTCCCGAGGAAAAGATTGCGCCCGCAGCTGAAGCGGCTCCGACCACCACGTCAGCGCCCGCCCCTGCCCAGAAGCCGGTAGCCGATGTGGGCCCAACCACCAAACCCGCCGCCACCGGCAAGCTGGTACGGCCGGTCAATGGCACAATCATCCGTGAGTATTCCAAAGGGAAAAACGAAGGCATCAACATCAAGGCAGCCCCCGGCACAGCAGTGAAAGCCGCCGATGCGGGAACCGTGGCCGCCATCACCAAAAGCGCCGATGGCATCCCGATCATCGTCGTCCGCCACCCCGACAACCTGCTGACCGTCTATGCCAACGTGGCTGATGTGTCCGTCGCCAAAGGCGATACAGTCTCGCGCGGCCAGAGCATTGCCAAACTGCGCAGCGGTGACGATTCCTTTGTCCACTTCGAGGTCCGCAAGGGCTTCGACAGCGTCGATCCCAATCCGTTCCTGAACTGACGCCCATTTCTTTTGGCTAAAGTTGCCGAAGGGGAGTGTCCTTGCCGTCAGGCAAGGACAGCGCCACTAGTCGCGCAGAGCAACGCCTTTGCGCCCTGCCAGATCGGTGAAATACTGCCATGCCACGCGGCCAGACCGGCTGCCGCGCGTGGCCTGCCATTCTATCGCCTCGGCGCGCAGGGTGGCATCGTCGATCTCAACACCATGCGCATCGCAATAGCCGCGTATCATCGCCAGATACTGGTCCTGATCACAGGCATGGAAACCCAGCCACAGCCCGAACCGGTCTGACAGCGACACTTTCTCTTCCACCGCTTCTGCAGGGTTGATTGCCGATCCGCGCTCATTCTCGATCATGTCGCGCGGCATCAGGTGGCGGCGATTTGACGTCGCATAGAGCACAACATTCAATGGCCGCCCCTCGATCCCGCCGTCCAGAACCGCCTTGAGCGATTTATAGTGCGCATCATCGTGGCCAAAGCTCAGATCATCGCAAAACAGGATGAACCGTTCCGGCGCACCGCGCAGCAGGTTCAGCAGGCGGCCCACCGAAGGCAGGTCTTCGCGCTGCAACTCGACAATCTTCAGATCAGGATAGTCCGCCAACAAGGCGCCATGTACTGCTTTGACGAGGCTCGATTTTCCCATCCCCCGCGCGCCCCAGAGCAGCGCGTTATTCGCAGGCAGGCCCGCCGCGAACTGTGCGGTATTCTGCAACAGCGTGTCCCGCGTCCGCGCCACCCCCAGCAGCAACCCGATGTCAACGCGGCTGACCTTGGCCACCGGCTCCAGCCGGTCCGGCCCCGTGTGCCAGACAAAGGCAGATGCCGCGCTGAAATCCGGGGCAGCCAGCGGCGCCGGAGACATCCGCTCCAGCGCCTGCGCAATCCGGTCCATCGGATCGTCGATCATGTGTCACGGTCCTTCCGGCTTTCTTCGACAATCGGATCCTCGCGGTCCATTTCCTCCGCCATCGCATCGAAATCGGCCTCAGGATCCTCGTCATCATAAAACCCGTCCGCACGCAATTGCGCTTCGCGTTTGGCATCCACACGCGCCACGAGGAAGATCGAAATCTCGTACAGCCCGTAAACCACAACAAACAGGATCAACTGCGTCACCACATCAGGTGGTGTGACCAGTGCCGCCAGCAACAGGATACCAACCAGCGCGTATTTACGCACGTTGCGCAGACCTTCGGCACTGACCAGACCAGCCTTGCCCATCAGCGTCAGCAGTACCGGCAACTGGAAACACAAGCCGAAAGCCACGATCATTTTCAGCGTGATATCAAGGCTCTCGTTGACCTTGCCGTTAAACACAATGTCGATCCCGCTCGTCTTGACAGTCCCCTCCGCCAACATTGCGGTCAGAAACGAGGCCGCATCCGAGAAGCCAAGGAAAAACTGCATTGCCAGCGGCACAACCACATAATGCGCAAACGCCGCCCCCATCAGGAACAGCACGGGCGATGCCACGAGGAAGGGCAAAAACGCGCTCTTCTCATTGCGATAGAGGCCTGGTGCTACAAAGCGCCATAGCTCGTTGGCGATCACAGGGAAGCTGACCGCCAGTCCGCCCACCATCGAGATGCGGATCAGGGTAAAGAAGTACTCCTGCGGTGCGGTATATTGCATCACAGGGTTCGGGTTGCCCAGATTGCGCATGGTATTTTCAATCGGCACCAGCAGGAAATCAAGGATCGCACTGCCAAAGGAAAAGCAGATGATCATCCCCACTACAAACGCCAGAACCGAGCGGATGAGCCGCGTGCGCAACTCGGCCAGATGCTCGATCAGCGGGGCGGCGCTATCGTCGATATCGTTGTCGCTGGCACTCATTTTTCTGCTTTCTTGACGGCAGGTTTTTTCGCTGCGGGTTTCTTGGCAGCGGGCTTTTTCACGGCAGGTTTGGGCGCTGCCGTTTTGGGCGCTGCGGGCTTTTTGGCTGCTGCGGGTTTGGGCGCAGGCGCTTGGGCCGTTGGCTCAGCCGGTTTCTTGGCCAAAGTCTCTTGCAGCGAGGCTTCAAGCTCTTCGGCCTTCTCCATCGCCTCTTTGGCTTCGCGCGCCTTGCGCTCGGCGGCGGCGCGGGCTGTGCCCGCCTGAATGCGTTTTACATTCTCCGCACGTTCGGCAGACAGCTTTCCTGTCTCGCTGTCCGAAGTGACACCCGTCAGCCCCTTGGCTGCATCCTTCACCCCGTCCATCGCCGTGCCTATGGGATTCGTCGCGGCCTTGAGGGATTTGCTCAGCCCGCTTGAGACTTCGCGCATCCCCGATTCGTCCGCCGCATCGTTCATCGCGCTGGAAAACTCACGCGCCATGCCTTTGGCCTTGCCTACAAACTGGCCCACGCGGCGAAACATCACCGGCAGATCCTTGGGGCCCACGACGATCAACGCCACGACCCCCACCACCAGCATTTCGGACATGCCAAGATCGAACATGGGGGTTACACCTTGTCCTTGGACTCGACGTCAGGCTGCGGAATCTCTGCGACATCATCGGCCTTATTGTCCAGCTGGTCTTTTTCGCCCTCGCTGATGCCTTTTTTGAAGCTGGTGATGCCCTTGCCCACTTCGCCCATCAGCGACGAGATCTTGCCCCGCCCGAAAAGGACCAACACTACAACCGCAATCAGCAGCAGGCCCGGCAATCCAATATTGTTCAGCATGTTATTTCTCCTGAGATGATAAGTCCTGTCCCGCCCCGAAGGAGAGACTGTCGGGTTCGTCGGTATCAAGATTGCTCGCACACCAAAACAGTAAACCACGCGATGTCGCAGGCCCTTGGTAGGATTAACTTCGAATTTGCCGGCTTGCCCGCTTCAACTGACAGGTTTATGTCAGTTGCATGGCACGTTCCGACCGTCTTTTTGATCTGCTGACCGTTTTGCGCGACGGCAAATTGCACACCGCGCAGGCGCTGGCGCAGCGGATGGGCGTTTCCGTCCGCACCCTCTATCGCGATATGGAGAGTCTCGCGGCCTCGGGCGTGCCGGTCGCAGGCACCCGTGGCACCGGCTACCGGCTGACCCACACCATAACCCTGCCGCCCCTTGCCTTGACAGAGGCAGAGCTGGAGGCGCTGGAGCTGGGCCTTGCCATCGCCGCCGAGGTGGCCGACCCGCAGATGCGCGCCGCCGCCAATACGCTGGCGGACAAGCTGGACGCGGTGTTGCCGCAGAGCGCGGTGCCGCAAGCGGACGCGTGGAAATTCGCGGCCTCCGCCTTTGCCGATGCGGCACGCGGGCTGTCGCAGATCCCTACGCTGCGCGCCGCCATCAAGGCGCGGCAAAAGCTGCGGATCACCTATACGGGGCGCGACGGCACCGTCACCTCGCGCGTGATCCGCCCGCTGCATCTGGAATACTGGAGCCGAATCTGGACACTGACCGCATGGTGCGAGTTGCGCAACGCCCACCGCGTGTTCCGCCTCGATCTGGTCAACAGCGCCGAGGCGCTGCCGGAGCTTTTCAACGACGAGCCGGGCAAGGCGCTGGCCGATTACACCCCCTAGGGCTTCAGCGCCCAGCCGGTTTGCGCGGGCAAGAACGCCTCGACGCTGGCGGTGGCGATCACAATCGTCTCGCCGTTGCTGTCCACGTTCAGCCCGCCCTGCACCGCAGTTACCTGCGCCCGCCCTCGCGGCAAAGTCGCGCGCAGGGCATCCAGATCAAGCTGATCGGGTTCCTGCACCGCCACGGTCACCTGAACCCGCATGGCATCGTGCGGCAGCTCCAACACGCCAAAAAGCGGCAGCGAGGAATGTCGGAACGCATCCTCGATCGCGCGCTTGGCGGCCTTGGTATAATCCATGCCGTGCAGGTCATTGCCCATACCCATCTCGATGATCACGCGTTGATCGGTCATGCGCGTTTCTCCATGTCAAAGCCGACGGACAGGGCGACATTCGCCATGATCGTGGGGTTGCCCGTGCCCTCGGGGCGCGGCACGTCCAGCCCGCCATGGGTGACGTTAACCGTGACCTGACCATAGGGGAAGACAGCGCGCAGCACATCCACATCGACCTCTTCGGGCCGCTGCACGCCAACGTCCAGCGTGATCTGCATGTCCGCTTTGTCAAAGCCGAACAGCTCGGCCAGATTGATCGAATTGTGCCAAAGCGCATCGCGCACAGCACGCTCCGCCGCCTGCGTATAATCTCCCCGCCGCAGCGAGGTGCCCATGCCGAATTCCACCAACAGCTTTTGCATATCCGCCCCCTATTTCACTGCTTCGAAGACGAAGCATTTGTCGCGCCGGATGGTCAGCCACATAACGGTGCCGGCCTTCGGCATGAATACGTTCGGCACGGTTGCTTTCACCATCGTGCCGTCGTGGTCCATGCGGAATTCAACAAGGCTCTCGTTGCCCATGAACCGTGCGCGTTCTACCACGGCACGTGCAGGCGTGCCATCGGCGGCAGTGGGTAGCGGGCCCTTGCCCGCGCGGTCAAAGTCAATCCGCACATGCTGCGGGCGGAAGACGATATCCACTGCTGTACCGTCCGGAAAACCGGGGGCGAGGAAGCGCCCGAAGGCCGTGTGCGCCAGCGCGCCGGTCACCTCTGCGCGCACGACATTCGCGTCCGAGAAGAACGAGACAGCAGCGCGGTCGATGGGCCGTGTGTAGACATTGTAGGGCGCGCCCTGCTGCACGATCTTGCCGTCCCGCATCAAGGCAATCTCGTCCGCCATACGCATCGCCTCGTCCGGCTCATGGGTAACCAGCAAAACGGCGGTGTCTTCTTCCTTGAGGATGCTCAACGTCTCGTCGCGGATGCCGTCGCGTAGGCGGTTGTCCAGACCTGAAAACGGCTCGTCCATCAGCATGATGCGCGGTCGCGGGGCCAGCGCACGGGCCAGCGCCACACGCTGCTGCTCGCCCCCCGAGAGCTGGTGCGGGTAGCCGTCGATAAAGCGTTTGAGGTCCACACGCTCCAACAATTCCTCCACACGCGCGCGTTTGGACGCACGGCTGCCGCGCAGGCCGTAACCCACGTTGTCAGCCACGCTCAGGTGTGGGAACAGGGCAAAGTCTTGAAACATCAGGCCAATCTCGCGCCGCTCTGGCGGCACGCGGAATATGGTGTCACAGATCAGCTTGCCGTCTACGTGGATCGTGCCGCTGTCCTGCATCTCAACGCCCGCGATCATCCGCAAGGTCGTGGACTTGCCGCAGCCAGATGGCCCCAAGAGGCAGGTCACCTGCCCTGGCATGATTTGCAGGCTGACATCATCGACCACCGCGCGCCCGTCAAAGCTGCGGCGCAGGTTGCAAATTTCTAAGCGCGGCGTCTGGGTCTGCATGACTGGGCTTTTCCGATCATTTCTGTCGGGTAGGACGTATCAGCGCCCGCGCGCGCCCGCAAGCACTGCCGCAAATCCCGTGACCAGAACGCAGATACAGATCAGCAACAACTGCTCATACTTATGCCCCGCCATCAGCCACGGCGCGACCCACTCCGCCCCGCGCGCCAGATAGATCACAGATCCCGCCATCGCCGCGCCAAAGGCCACCAGATAGGCCCAGAGCGCGATCTGCCGCCCCATCACGAGCCCTACAACCAGCACAGGCGTCAGGAACATTGACGCCGTGCCACTGACCGCTACCGCGTCAAACAGTGTCGCATTGCCCCAGAGCGTCAGCATCGTGCCACCGGCCATGAATGCAACCATCACCAGCCGCCCCGCCGCGAGCGTGCGCGGCAGGCCGCCCTCCTCCACCACCAGACGCGCAGCCGATGACAGTGCGGAATCCAGCGTGCTCAGCGCCGAGACCAACAGCGAGATCATCAGCAGGCCGAACACCCACGCGGGGAACATTGTGGACCAGGTGCCAATCAGCTCGCCCTCATAGGCGGCCCCCACCAGCGCCGCCTGAATGCCGAAGAACCCGAAACCGATGATGCACAGCGTGCTGATCCAGAACGCATGAAGGAAGGACAGCTGCGTCGTTTTCGGGTCCGCGATAAACCCGCGGTCCATCATCACCGGATCATGCGCGGGATAGCTGAACACCTGCAACGCCGCCACCGCCAGCAAAATCCAGCCGTTATAGCTGCCCGCCGTGCCTTGGGCCGTCACCACTGCGCCCAGATCAAAAGACGGGCCGGTCACCAGCGCCACAAAAGCCACGCCGAACACGACCAGAAACACCAGCATCTGCACCACATCCGTGCGCAGTGCCGCCGACAGGCCGCCCCACGCCGCATAGGCCAGCCCGAGTGCGGCCACAGCCCAGATCGCCGCCGTACCACTGCCCGCCAGAACGGCGTTGAAAATCAGGCCAACCACAACCAGATTGGCGAAAACCTCGGACAGCAGGCGCAGCGCAATCACGAAGTTATAACACCCGTTGCCCGCCCGCCCAAAGTGCGCGCGTGTCCAGTCCTGCACCGATGTCGCCCCACCGGCCCGCAAACGCCCCACGATGAAGGCGCCCGTCAGGAACGATCCGTAGTAGGCCGCATAGGCCAGCGTGCCCATGATCCCGTAATAATAACCCAAAATCGCTGCATTCATCAGGCTGCGTGCAAAAATCCAGGTGGTTACCTGGCTGAGCACCAGCACCCACAGGCCGGGGGCGGTGCCGGCAACACTCTGCCCGCCGAAAAACCCCTCAACACTGGCACGGCGCGGGGCGGCAAGAACGCTGGCGGCAATGATGGCACCAAAAACGGCAATCAGGACAATTGGTTGCATGGGGCGCGCTCCTCGGCTTTGCGTATCGCCCAGAGCTATGCCAGCGCGCAGGCCAGCGCTATTGCAAAGACGGGTGATCGCACAAATGTGAAACCACCCGCGCGCATGTTACATGGTGATATTCGTCGCGCCACCATCCAGCAGAATGGACTGGCCCACGATGAAGCCTGCATGCTGCGAACACAGGAAGGCACAGGCCGCGCCAAATTCCTCACGTGTGCCGTAGCGGCCTGCGGGGATGCCTGCGGCACGCTCGGCGCGTGCCTCGTCCAGCGTGATGCCCTTGGCCTTGACCACACCCGCATCCAGAGAATCCGCGCGGTCTGTCGCGTGGATGCCGGGCAGCAGGTTGTTGATGTTCACACCCTTGCCCGCCACCTGACGCGACGTGCCCGCCACATAGCCGGTGAGGCCCGTGCGGGCCGAGTTGCTCAACCCCAGCACCCCAATTGGCGCGCGCACGGATTGCGAGGTGATGTTCACCACCCGGCCCCAGCCACGGTCCATCATCGCGGGCACCAGCGCCTTGATCAGTGCGATCGGCGCCAGCATGTTGGCATCAAGCGCCTTGATGAAATCCTCACGGTCCCAATCCGTCCACATGCCGGGAGGGGGTCCGCCTGCGTTGTTCACCAGAATGTCCGCGCCCTGCGCCGCCTCGATCACCGCCGCCTGCCCTTCGGGGGTCGCAACATCAGCGGCAACAGTGACAATTTCCACGCCGTAAGTTTCGCGCAAACGCGCAGCGGCCGCTTCCAGCGCCTCTTCGCCACGCGCGTTCATCACCAGATTGACACCCGCAGCGGCCAGCGCTTCGGCACAGCCCAGCCCCAGCCCTTTGGATGATGCACAAACCAGTGCTTTTTTACCTTTGATTCCCAGATCCATCACGTCACTCCCTCTTGTGTTTGGCCGGACGCTACCGCAGCCGGTGCGGAGGCGCCAGCAAAACACCGCATGATTGACGGCTCAATGCCACAATCATAGGTTAGGAAAGGAAAAAATCAGACATTGTAAGGCTTTTCCATGTCCAGCGGCTCACTCTCCTCGCAAAGCGTTCCTGTCTATGTGGCTCAGCAGATCCACGCCACAGATGGCGCCAACATGGGCGATCCGATCTCTTTCTCGCGCGAGTTGATCCTAGATGATGTCTACGAGTTGGGTTTCGGTGCCGAGCCTGCGCGCCTGTCGCTGATTGCACGCGACGATGCCAGCTTCCTGATTGCACCCGACACCACAATCGGCACCGAGGGCGCTGTGGTTCATCTGGACTGCGCGCTGACCTTCATGTCCCCCGATGGCGGCATCACCGATGCGCTGCTGCTGGTAGAAGTCGACAGCATGGGCGATGTTGACCAGATTTATGTCCTGCCGTTCAGCACCCTTGCTGCCGGTGTCGAATACCGGCTGGTCGGAATGGACCACGAGGGCGCGCTGACCAAATTCGCGCAGGTCGCCTGTGTGAGTTTCACCCGTGGCACCAACATCACCATGGCCTCGGGCGAACAGCGCGCGGTCGAGGATCTGGTGGTCGGCGACCGCGTGCTGACCCGCGATGACGGTGTGCAGACCCTGCGCTGGATCGGCACCTCCACCACTCGCGCAGTGGGTGGCTTTGCCCCTATCCGCATTGCGGCGGGCACGCTCAACAACACCTCCGATCTGCTGGTCAGTCCCGACCACCGCCTGTTCATCTACCAGCGCACGGATGAGCTGGGCGCAGGCCGGTCCGAGCTGCTGGTCAAGGCGCGGCATCTGGTCAACGGAGACACTGTGGTGGTGGCCGAAGGTGGCTTTGTCGACTATTTCCAGCTTCTGTTCGACAGCCACCAGATCATCTACGCCGAAGGCATCGCCGCGGAATCCATGTTGATCACCAGCCGCACACGTTCTGTCCTGCCCAGCGACCTGGCCGCAAGCCTCGGCGCGCATGTACCCGGCCACTCCGATTTGCCGCACGCAGGGCTGGACGCACCCGAGGGGCTGCTCAAGCGTCCCGACATCGCGTATCTGTTGAAAAAGGCATCCGGTCGCTGAGACTTGCCTTGCCGCGTGTGTAGGGTATGTGTAGCGGCCAAACCGACTGCCTGACCTCTACCGGGTCATTGCGCGCCACATTACATCAGGAACACGCACCAACATGCTGGATAACAACACAAATCGCCCCGATCTTCCGCCGGAAATCGCGCGCAGGCGGACCTTTGCGATCATCAGCCACCCCGACGCGGGCAAGACCACGCTGACGGAAAAGTTCCTGTTGTTCGGTGGCGCGATCCAGATGGCCGGACAGGTGCGCGCCAAAGGCGAGGCGCGGCGTACCCGTTCGGACTTTATGGCGATGGAGAAAGACCGCGGCATTTCCGTCTCGGCCTCGGCCATGTCGTTCGACTATCAGGGTCGTGACAAGAATTACCGCTTCAATCTGGTGGACACGCCCGGCCACTCGGACTTCTCCGAGGATACCTACCGCACGCTGACGGCGGTGGACGCTGCCGTGATGGTCATCGACGGCGCCAAGGGTGTGGAGAGCCAGACGCAAAAGCTGTTCGAGGTCTGCCGCATGCGCGACCTGCCCATCTTGACCTTTTGTAACAAAATGGACCGGGAAAGCCGTGATGTGTTCGAGATCATTGACGAAATACAGCAGAACCTCGCCATTGACGTGACCCCCGCCAGCTGGCCCATCGGGGTGGGCCGCGATTTCATCGGCTGCTATGACATCCTGCGCGACCGGCTGGAACTGATGGACCGCGCGGACCGCAACAAGGTATCTGAATCGATCAAGATTGAGGGTCTGGATGACCCCAAACTGGCCGAGCATGTGCCTGCCGAGCTGTTGGAGAAGCTGCGCGAGGATCTGGAGATGGTGCGCGAGCTGATGCCGCCGCTCGATCACGCGCTCATGGCCGAAGGCTCGCTCACCCCCATCTGGTTTGGCTCTGCCATCAACTCATTCGGCGTGAAAGAACTGATGGACGGCATCGCCATGTTCGGACCCGAGCCGCAGGTGCAAAAGGCCGAGCCGCGCCAGATCCTGCCCGAGGAAAAGAACGTGAGCGGCTTTGTCTTCAAGGTACAGGCCAATATGGACCCCAAGCACCGCGACCGCGTGGCCTTTGTGCGCCTCGCCTCCGGTCATTTCGAGCGCGGCATGAAGCTGACCCATGTGCGCACCAAGAAGGTCATGACCATCGCCAGCCCCGTGATGTTTCTTGCCGCCGACCGCGAGTTGGCCGAGGAAGCATGGGCCGGCGACATCATCGGCATCCCCAACCACGGCCAGCTGCGCATCGGTGACACGCTGACCGAGGGTGAGGCGATCCGCGTAACAGGCATCCCGTCGTTTGCACCCGAGCTGTTGCAGGGCGTACGCGCGGGCGATCCGCTGAAATCCAAACATCTGGAAAAGGCGCTGATGCAATTCGCCGAAGAAGGTGCCGCCAAAGTCTTTAAGCCCTCCATCGGCTCCGGTTTCGTGGTGGGTGTCGTGGGCCAGTTGCAATTCGAAGTGCTGGCCTCCCGGATCGAGCTGGAATACGGCCTGCCCGTGCGCTTTGAGCCGTCGCAGTTCACCTCCGCGCGTTGGGTCAACGGCCCGAAGACCGCCGTAGACAAATTCTCGGAGGCCAATAAACAGCACATCGCCCACGACCATGACGGCGATATCGTTTACCTGACGCGGCTTCAGTGGGACATTGACCGCGTGGACCGCGACTATCCGGAGGTAAAACTGACTGCGACCAAGGAAATGATGGTCTGATGGTGAAATGGGGCATTGTCGCAACGATCAAGGCGGATGCGCCCGAGATCCTGCGCTTTGTTGCCTACCATCTCGAACAAGGCGCGCACCGCGTCTACATCTACCTCGACGCGCCCTGCCCGCAGGCCCAGAAGGCGCTGCGGGAGCACCCTCAGTGCCGCGTTGTGCGTTGCGATGACGGCTACTGGCAGCGCCATAACGGCGGTCGCCCCGAGATGCACCAGCCGCGCCAGACCTTTAACGCCACCCGCGCCTACCACCGTGCGGACGATGTGGAGTGGCTCATCCACATGGATGTGGACGAATTTCTGGTGTCAGAGGGTCAGGTCGCCTCACATCTGGCCGCCCAGCCCGACGAAATCCAATGCGTGCGCGCGCGCCCGATGGAACTGCTGGCAGGCGGCGATCCCCAAAACGGCGCCGCATTCAAAACCTTTATACCCTCAGGCCGCCACCGCGAGCAGATCGTCGCATCGCTCTACCCCACCTTCGGCGAGCATCTGAAAGGCGGGTTTCTGAGCCACATCGCGGGCAAGATCTTTGTGCGCACCGGCATCAAGGGTCTAAAGTTCCGCATCCACAATGCGTTTCTGGAAGGCGAGACAAACCCCGGCCACGTCGAGGTGCCACAACTGCATCTGGCGCATTTCCATGCTGCCGACTGGCAGACGTGGTTTGACCATTTCACCTACCGCCATGCCCGAGGCTCCTACCGTGCGGATCTGGGGCCTGCGCGCGCGCGCGACCGCGGCGGCATCACCACGCACGAGCTGTTCACGATGATCCTGGAAGAGGACGGCGAGGCAGGTCTGCGCGCTTTTTTCGACGAGGTCTGCGCCGATACTCCCGCCCTGCGCGCACGGCTGCAAAGCCACGGATGCCTCTATTGCGCCGCGTTCCCTTTTGACACAGCTCTAGCCAAATATTTCCCCGACTTCGCAAATATTTGACGCTCCCCTCGCAACTTGCTATGCGCTTGAGAGATATATCGCGGTTTTCACCGTCCCTTGGGCCATGCCGGCCGGTATACACGCTGCCGCGGGCCAAGATGTGTCCGCAACTAACGGATACACATGACAAAATTTAGCGATCTGAACCTGAACCCCAAGGTACTCAAAGCCATTGAAGAGGCAGGGTACGATACGCCCACCCCGATTCAGGCAGGTGCCATTCCTCCGGCTCTCGAAGGGCGCGACGTGCTGGGCATCGCCCAGACCGGCACCGGAAAAACCGCCAGCTTCGTGCTGCCGATGATCACGATGCTGGCCCGTGGCCGCGCTCGCGCGCGCATGCCGCGCAGTCTGGTGCTGTGCCCCACACGCGAATTGGCCGCACAGGTGGCCGAGAATTTCGACACCTACACCAAGCACCTCAAGTTGACCAAGGCGCTCCTGATCGGCGGCGTGTCATTCAAGGAGCAGGACAAGCTGATCGACAAGGGCGTCGATGTCCTGATCGCCACGCCGGGTCGCCTGCTGGACCACCATGAGCGGGGCAAACTGATCCTGACGGACGTCAAAGTCATGGTCGTGGACGAAGCCGACCGGATGCTGGACATGGGCTTTATCCCCGACATCGAGCGGATCTTCGGCCTCACGCCGTTTACCCGCCAGACGCTGTTCTTCTCTGCTACAATGGCGCCCGAGATCGAGCGGATCACCAACACCTTCCTCAGCAACCCCGCCCGCATCGAAGTGGCGCGTCAGGCGACTACCTCCGAGAACATCACCCAAGGTGTCGTGATGTTCAAAGCGTCCCGCAAAGACCGCGAAGCCAGCGAAAAGCGCAATCTGCTGCGCAAGCTGATCGACGCCGAAGGCGACAAATGCACCAACGCAATCATCTTCTGCAACCGCAAGATGGACGTGGATGCGGTGGCCAGCTCGCTGAAGAAATACGGCTATGATGCAGCGCCTATCCACGGCGATCTGGACCAGAGCCAGCGCACGCGCACGCTTGACGGTTTCCGTGCCGGTGATCTGCGTTTCCTCGTGGCCTCTGATGTGGCCGCCCGTGGCCTTGATGTGCCAGCGGTCAGCCATGTGTTCAACTTCGATGTGCCCAGCCATGCCGAAGACTATGTCCACCGCATTGGTCGTACGGGCCGCGCCGGCCGCGATGGCAAGGCAATCATGATCTGCGTGCCGCGCGACGAGAAAAACTTCGAGGACGTGGAGCGTCTGGTCCAGAAAGCGATCCCGCGTCTGGAGAACCCTCTGGGCACCCCCGCGGCCGAGGAAGAGGCTCCCAAAGCCACTGAGGCGAAAAAACCGCGCGAAACCAAGGCGAGAGAGAGCGGCGGCGAGACCAACGACAAGCCCAAGCGTACCCGCTCACGCAGCCGCAAGAAAATCGAAGAGCCTGCGCCCGAGACAGACGATCTGCCTGTTGCCAAGGCGCGCGACGTAGAGCCCCCCAAGGCGAACTCCCGCGCGATGGCAGCGCCGGAGCCCGCCGCAGTGGCCAAATCCGACACGCCCGCCCCCAAAGCAGAGGCACCTGCGCCTAAGGCAGAGACGCCCAAACCACAGCCCAGGGACGACAGCGCCCGTTCCTCGCGGCCGTCGCGTGACAACAACAGCCGCCGCAATGACAACCGTGGCGGCGACAATCAGGTTGTAGGCCTTGGGGATCACACGCCAAGCTTCATCGAGCTGAGCTTTGCGGACCGTCCCAAAGACTGACCGCTCCACCACCGTACACGAAAAAGCCCCGCAGGATCTCCTGCGGGGCTTTTTCATAGCTATCGCTTGATGGGACGATCAGCTCAGACGGCTGACCACCACCGTCACTTCGGGCTTCTTGCCGATCTCGTTCTGCGCAGACTGGCGCGCGACTTTGCGCAGCCCCTCGTCCAGCGCCTTGTCGTCGCGCAGTGTCTTGGCCCCTGCCCGACCCAGCCACTGGCTCAGGTCCTCTTCCACCACGTCGGTCAGAGGCGCGTCGCTGATACCGGTTTCGGGCAGCCCCATTGTATCGACCCAAGGATCGCCCAGCGGCTCGTCCTGTTCGTCCATCAGAACAGTGATGGTCATGTGACCGTTCAGCGCCATGCGAATCCGGTCGCGCACAACACCGTCCAGCGCACCGATCTGCACCGAGCCGTCAATATACGTGCGGCCCGTCTCAACGTATTCCGCCACTTTCGGCTTGTTGCCGGACAGATCAATCATCATGCCGTTCACGGCCAGCACACCGGTGAGGCCCTTGGCATCCGCGATCTTGACGTGTTCGCGCAGGTGGCGATGCTCACCATGCATCGGGATCACGACCTGCGGTTTCAGCACATCATGCAGCGTCTCAATGTCGGGACGGTTCGCGTGGCCTGACACGTGGTATTTGCCCGTACTGTCATCAATCACATCCACACCCATTTCAGAGAACTGGTTGATGATGTGAATTACGCCGCGCTCGTTGCCGGGAATGGTCTTGGAGGAAAACAAGAACATATCCCCTTCCTGCATTTGCAGACCCATATACTTGCCACGCGCCAGTTGCGCGCTTGCTGCGCGCCGCTCGCCCTGCGATCCGGTGACCAGCAGCAGCAGGTTTTCACGCGGCACATCTCGCGCCTGTTCTGGACTGATGGTGGCGGGGAAGTCCTTCAACACACCCGCCTCGACCGACGCCTCGACCATCCGCTTCATCGCACGGCCCAGCAGCACGACAGACCGCCCTGCCGCAGTTCCCGCAACCGCCAGCGTTTTAACGCGGGCGACGTTGGAGGCAAATGTTGTCGCCACAACCATGCCCTTGGCGCCACTCACCAGCTCGGTGATCGCTTCGGGCAATGATGCCTCGGAGCGCCCGGGATGCTGGCTGAACACGTTCGTGCTGTCACATATCAGCGCCTTGATGCCGTCCTTGGCAATCTCTTCAAACGCCGCCGGATCAAAGGGCTCGCCCACGCCGGGGGTCAGATCAACCTTGAAGTCACCCGAATGCACAATGCGCCCCGCGGGCGTATCAATAACCAAAGCCGAGCTTTCGGGGATGGAGTGCGAAATAGGCTGGAAGCCCACCTTGAAGGGGCCTGCATCCACCTGATGGGGGAACGTCCCCACAATGCGCACCGCGTCATCGGGATGGTTATATTCGGCCATCTTGCGCTTGGTAATGTTGGCTGTGAACTTGCGCGCATAGATCGGCGCTTGCAAACGGTCATAGGTGTGCGCAATGCCACCCACATGGTCCTCGTGGGCGTGGGTCACGAACACCGCTTCGATGCGGTCTTTACGCTGCACCAGCCAGTCGATGTCGGCGATGATAAGATCCACACCCGGTGATGTGTCCATATCGGGAAAGGCCACACCGATGTCCACGACGATCAGCCGTTCCTTGTCGGGCTTGCCGTATCCGTAAACATAGGCATTCATGCCAATTTCACCCGCCCCGCCGAGGGGTAGGTAGATCAATCTCTCGCTGCTCATTCTTTCGTCATTCCTTGTTATGCTTATAAATCACGGTCAGCCCGTGCATCGTCAAATCATCTTGATATTCATCAAATAGGGCTTCGGCCTGCTGAAACAGTGGTGCGAGCCCGCCGGTGGAAATAACGCGCATCTCGCGTCCGCGTTCCGCCTTTATCCGCGCACATATCTCACGGACGAGCCCGACATAACCCCAAAAAACGCCTGACTGCATACAAGCCACGGTATTTGTGCCAATCACCTGCGCAGGCTGGGTGATATCAATGTGTGGCAAGGCGGCTGCCGCGTTGTGCAGCGCCTCGAGACTGAGGTTCACACCGGGCGCAATCACCCCGCCGATATAAGCCCCATCAGAGGCCGAGACATCGAATGTGGTCGCCGTACCGAAATCCACAATGATCAGATCACCGCCATAAAGATCATAGCCCGCAACTGTATTGACCAACCGGTCCGGCCCCACTGCGGTGCCCGCATCCACACGCACATCGACAGGCAGCGCGCATTCCGGTTTGCCTACCACGATGGGCCGCGTATCAAAGTAGCGGTCGGCCAGCACACGCAGATTCCACACCACGCGCGGCACGGTGGAAGAGATGATCACATCGGTGATATCAGCATCGATCCCCTTGAGCTTGATGAGCGTGTCGAGCCACACATAATACTGGTCCGCAGTGCGCTTCCAATCGGTCGCGGTCCGCCACGTGGCAATGAATTCTGACCCATCCCATATGGAAAACACGGTGTTCGTATTGCCGCAATCAATCGCCAAAAGCATGGCATCCCTCCCGAAGCCTAGAAATATACGTCCGCGGCCGTGATCGCGACACGGCCCTGCGGGGTGCGCAGGATCAGGTTGCCCTGCGCGTCGATATCTTCAAACACGCCGACGGTCTCGTCGCGCATGGTGCGCGCCGTCACGACCTCGCCGATGCGCGCGGCATGGGACAGCCAGGCCGTGCGGACAGGCGCAAAGCCGTAAGTCTTGAACTGTTGCTCGAACCGGGCATACGCCGCAGCGAGGGCGTCCAGAAACACATCAGGCGCAACCGTGACGCCCGTCGCGGCGGACAGGCTCACCGGTGTGACTGCGCCCGCTTCAACCTGATCTGCACCAGGCGCATGCACGAGATTCACTCCGATTCCGATCACAAGATGATCACCCAGCGTTTCCAGCAGAATGCCCGCGACCTTGCCGCCCCTCAGTAGCACATCATTGGGCCATTTCAGCGCAAACGCATCCTCCTGCCCCGTCACCGCAACGAAGGCCTCACGCAACGCGAGGCTCGCCACAAAGCTACGCAGTGCCGCCTCCGCAGGGGAGCCTGTGCGCGGCATAATCAAAGTACCGGCAAAGTTGCCGCGCGGTGTGGACCAGCTGCGGCCGCGCCGCCCGCGTGCGGCGGTCTGTTCCACCGCCATGATCCACGCAGGCCCCGTCAACGTCGGCGCCATGCGTGCCGCCTCGGACAAGGTGGAATCCAGCGTCTCGAACACGTGCCGTGCGTAGCCTTCGGGCCAGACGGTCATGCCCTGCACCCTTTTACATATCCCGCAACGGGGAAGCGCACCGCGAAAGCCGCGCTATTGAACAAGCGTCGCTGCCGCCGATGCCGCCGCACCCTCGATGCCGAACATATTGATGATACCGACAACCATGATGACCGCAGACGCAATCAGGAAACCGCCCAGAATCCCGCCCCGGTTGCTGTCGAGTGCATCGGACTTATCCTCGCCGAAGTACATGAAGAACACGATCCGTAGGTAGTAGAACGCGCCGATCACGGAAGCGATCACACCGGCAATCGCAAGCCACGCAAGACCACCCTCATAGGCCGCCCGTAACACATAAAGCTTGCCGAAGAAGCCAAGGAACGGGGGCACGCCTGCAAGGCTGAACAGCAGCACCAGCATGGCAAGCGCACGGCCCGGATTGTTCTTGGAGTACATGTTGAGCGCAGTCGTCTCGACCACGGGCGCGCCGTCCTTCTCCATCAGCAGGATAAAGGCGAAGACACCGATGTTCATTGTCACATAGATCGCCATATAGACCAGCATCGCCTGCACGCCGAACGCTGTACCAGACGCCAATCCCATCAGCGCATAGCCCATATGAGCGATGGAGGAATAGGCCATCAGACGTTTGATGTTGGTCTGCCCGATCGCGGCCACCCCGCCAAGGAACATCGACAGCACGGACAGCAGCGCCACAACCTGCTGCCAATCGCCGACCGCATTGCCGAAGGCATCATAGAGAACACGGGCAAACAGCGCCATTGCGGCAACTTTGGGCGCGGTCGCGAAAAACGCCGTGATCGGCGTGGGCGAGCCCTCGTAAACGTCAGGGGTCCACATGTGGAACGGCACCGCAGAGACCTTGAACGCCAGCCCCGAAATCAGGAACACGATCCCGAACAACAGCCCGACAGAGGTCTGCCCCGCCTGCGCCGTCGTGATGATACCGGAGAACAGTGTCGTACCGGCATACCCGTATACCAGCGAGGCACCATAGAGCAGCATCCCTGAGCTGAGTGCGCCCAGCACGAAATACTTCAGGCCGGCCTCTGTCGACTTGGTGCTATCACGGCGCAGCGAGGCCACGACGTAGAGCGCGAGGGATTGCAGCTCCAGCCCCATGTAAAGCAGCATCAGATCACCCGCGGAGACCATCATCATCATGCCAACAGCACTCAGCGCCACCAGAACCGGATACTCGAACCGCAGCAAGCCGCGATTTTTCATGTAGCCTTCGGACATCACCAGCACGCTGGCCGCTGACAGCAGAATCGCAATCTTGGCGAAACGGGCAAAGCCGTCACTGACGAACATGCCGTTGAAGGCCACCACGGTAGTATTGGCCTGCGCCGCAACCATCAGCGCCATCACAACCATCACCCCCGAGATGACCCACAAAAGAAGCCGCGCAATCGCATCCTTGCCGCCATATGCACCCGCCATCAGCCCCGCAATCGCGCAGAGCGACAGGATGATTTCGGGCAGGATCAGTTGGATATCGTTACTCATGTCTTTCGCCTCAGTTCTGGGCTTGGGCTGTGTCGGCTGCGATCTGTGCCGCCGCGACTGCCGTATCATATTGCTCGACCAATGCCGCCACCGATGGCCCGATCGTATCGAGGATCAGCGCGGGGTAGACCCCCAGCAGCAGCGTCATCACCACCAGCGGCGCAAAAATCCATTTTTCGCGCGCTGTCATGTCAGTGATGCTTTTCAGGCTTTCCTTGATCAGGTCACCCATCACAACACGACGGTAGAGCCACAGCGCATAGGCCGCCGAGAAGATTACACCTGTAGTCGCAACTGCGGCCACCCATGTGTTGACCTGGAACACCGCCATCAGCGTCAGGAATTCGCCGACAAAACCCGATGTGCCCGGCAGGCCCACATTGGCCATTGTGAACAGCATGAACAGCAGCGCATAGACCGGCATCCGGTTGACCAGACCGCCGTAGGCGTCGATCTCGCGGGTGTGCATGCGGTCATAGATCACCCCAACCGCGAGGAACAGCGCACCAGAGATAAAGCCGTGGCTGATCATCTGGAATATCGCACCGTCCAGACCCTGCTGGTTGGCCGAGAAGATCCCCATGGTCACAAACCCCATGTGGGCGACCGACGAATAGGCGATCAGCTTTTTCATATCTTCCTGCACCAGCGCCACCAGCGAAGTATAGACAATCGCAATCGCCGACATCCACAGGATCAGCGGGCCAACAACTTCGGCCCCGACAGGGAACATCGGCAGCGAAAAGCGCAGAAAGCCGTAGCCGCCCATTTTCAGCAAGATTGCCGCCAGCACCACGGAACCCGCTGTCGGTGCCTGAACGTGCGCATCGGGTAGCCATGTGTGCACAGGCCACATCGGCATTTTCACAGCAAAACTGGCAAAGAAGGCCAAAAACAGCAGCGTCTGCATGCCGCCGACCACTTGCCAGCCCAGCAGGCTGAACGTCTCCGAGCCGAACTCATGCGTCAACAGGCTGACCTGACAGCCACCGATACAGGTGGTGCCCGCGTCAGAGAACATCGCAACCATCGCCACCAGCATCAGCACCGAGCCGAAGAAGGTGTAGAGGAAGAACTTGAAGCTCGCGTAAATCCGGTTCGCCCCGCCCCAGATGCCGATAATCAGGAACATCGGTATAAGGCTCGCCTCGAAGAAGAGGTAGAACAGGATCAGGTCCAGCGACACGAACACGCCGATCATCAGCGTCTCAAGGATCAGGAAAGCAATCATGTATTCCTTGACGCGTGCCGTCACATCCCAAGATGCCGCAATCACCAGTGGCATCATGAAAGTGGTCAGCATCACGAACAGGATCGAGATCCCGTCAACACCCACGCGGTACTTCAGCCCCAAGAGCCACTCCGCCTCGTCGACCAGCTGAAAGCCGGTGTTTGAGGGGTCGAACTCGAGATAAACGAAGATCGAAATGAGGAAGGTCACGCTGGTAGTGATCAGCGCCAGCCACTTCGCATTCCGCCGTGCCGCCGCATCGTCACCACGAAGGAAGACCGCGAGGATCAGGGCCGCAAACGCGGGCATAAAGGTGACGATGGACAAGAGATTGTTTTCCATCAGTTTGCTCCTCCGGTCATCGTCATCCATGTGACAAGGATCGCAATCCCGATCACCATGGCAAAGGCATAGGTAAAGATATAGCCGGACTGGGCCTTACCCGCGAGACGCGTGAAGAACGGGATGATCCCCATCGCCAGCCCGTTGAGGCCACCATCAATCACATCGCCATCGCCACGCTTCCACAGGAAACGGCCGATAGCCTTGGCAGGCTGGACGAAAATGAAGTTATAAACCTCGTCAAAGTACCATTTGTTGAGCAGGAACAAGTAGAGCGGTCGCTGGTTGGCGGCCAGACGCGCAGGCCATGTAGGCTGCTTGATATAGAACATCCACGCAGTGAACAGCCCCAGCAACATCGCCGCGAAGGGCGAAGTCTTGACCCAATACGGCACCTTATGCGCGTCGTCCAGCAGCGTGTTGTCCGGCGCGATATAGAGCGCGCCTTCACCGGGCTGACCTGCAAACGCATAGTGATGCTCAGCTTTGCCTTCGCCTGCTGCAGCCCCATGATCCGTCTCGGCACCGTCAACCGTATCGGCCCCTTGCGCGGCCGCTTCGGCGTAAGGGATGCCATAGAAATCGGCAACCTGATCCGTGTGCCCGAAGAAAGAACTGTACCAGACCATCCCAGAGAACGCCGCACCGAGCGCCAGAACACCCAGCGGCACCAACATCACTGTGGGGCTTTCATGGGCATGCTCGTGGGTATGCTTGTCGCCCCGCGGCTTGCCGTAGAACGTGAGAAACATCAGGCGCCAGCTGTAGAAGCTGGTAAACAGGGCCGCAATGACCAGCATCCAGAACCCGTACATTGAACCAGCGGCATAGGCGCTCTCGACAATGGCATCCTTGGACTGGAAACCCGCAAAGCCGATCGGAATCTCGCCCAGCATCAGGATCCACACAGGGATACCCACACCGGTGATCGCCAGGGTGCCAATCATCATCGCCCAGAACGTATAGGGGATCTTTTTGCGCAGACCGCCGTAGTTGTTCATATCCTGCTCGTGATGCATGGCGTGGATCACCGACCCCGCACCCAAAAACAGCATCGCTTTGAAGAACGCGTGTGTCAGCAGGTGGAACATCGCGGCAGAATACATGCCCACGCCGGCAGCCACGAACATATAGCCCAGCTGCGACATGGTCGAATAGGCAATCACGCGCTTGATGTCGGTCTGGACCAGACCGATCGTGGCCGCCACGAAAGCTGTGGTCGCCCCCAGCGCGGTCACGAACATCATCGCTTCGGGCGCAAATTCCATCAACGGCGACATGCGGCACACAAGGAAAACACCGGCAGTCACCATGGTCGCCGCGTGGATCAGGGCGGACACAGGCGTGGGCCCTTCCATCGCGTCGGGCAGCCATGTGTGCAGGAACAGCTGCGCCGATTTACCCATCGCACCGATGAACAGCAGGACGGCAATCAGGTTGGCTGCGTTCCATTCTCGCCACAGAAAAGAGACCGTAGTTTCTGCCAGCGCGGGCGTGGCGGCAAAGATATCGTCGAAGTTGATGCTGTCGGTCAGCAGGAACAGCGCGAAAATCCCCAGCGCAAAGCCGAAGTCACCCACACGGTTGACCACGAACGCCTTGATCGCCGCCGCATTGGCCGACGGTTTCTTGTAGTAGAAGCCGATGAGAAGATAGGATGCGACGCCCACCCCTTCCCAGCCGAAGAACATCTGCACAAGGTTGTCGGAAGTCACCAGCATCAGCATGGCGAAGGTGAAGAATGACAGGTACGCAAAGAAGCGCGGCTTGTAGCTGACGCCGTGACCGAAGTGTTCGTCATGCGCCATATAGCCAAAGGAATAAAGGTGTACGAGGCTGGACACCGTTGTGATCACGATCAGCATGATCGCGGTCAGCCGGTCCATACGTATCGACCAGTCCGTGCTGAGGCTGCCGGACTCGATGAACCGCAGGATTTGTATCGTCTCGGTCGTGCCGTCAAAGGTCAGGAACACGATCCAGCTGAGCAGTGCCGAAAGAAACAGACCGCCGGTGGCGATCCAACACGCGGCATCCTCGCCCAGTACCTTCCAGCCGAAGCCGCAAATGAGGGACCCAATCAGCGGGGCAAAAAGGAGTGTAAGTTCCATGTCCTCAGCCCTTCATCACGTTGACATCTTCCACGGCGATGGTGCCGCGGTTTCTGAAGAAACAGACCAGAATGGCCAGACCAATGGCAGCCTCAGCCGCCGCAACCGTCAGGACGAATAGCGTGAACACCTGCCCTACCATATCGCCCAGATAACTGGAGAAAGCGACCAGATTGATGTTCACGGCCAGCAGCATCAATTCGATGCTCATCAGCAGAATGATCACGTTTTTACGGTTTAGAAAAAGGCCAAATATGCCGATGACAAACAGCGTCGCCGCCACTGTCAGGTAATGTTCAAGTCCGATCATGTCGTCCCTCAGTTTCTCCCCCGTTCAAGGGGGCAGTCGGTCAGCGCCAATGGCTCTTTGGCGCCGCGTATTTCACAAGAAGCTATAGCCGCCAAGCACAATGATCAGGACGACGATAACTGCGACCAGAGTAGTTCGTGACATCGGCTGTCTTCCTCTTTGCTCTCCGGATGTATCCGTTTTTTTCCAAAAAAAACGCACCGGAATTTTTCAAAAATTCCGCGCCCTACGGCACGGACACTCTTTTTTATAGGCCCTGCCCAGGCTTCACGTCGCGCAGTTCCATCGCCTTGGCCGGATCACGCATCATCTGCGCCACCACGTCCTGACGTTTCACATCGCCCCGGTGACGCAGGGTGAGCAGGATGGCCCCGATCATCGCCACCAGCAGGATCAGTCCCGACAGCTGGAACAGCAGGAAATATTCATCATACAGGATCAAACCCAACGCCTTGGTGTTCATCACAGCCGGGTCGGTGACCTGCTGGCGCAGCCCCTCTGCCGCCGCATTAGCATCCCAAGCGCCGAACGCCATCACGAACTGCATCAGGATCACCAACCCGATGAGCAGCGCCAGTGGCATGTATTTCGCCATTTCCGCTTTCAGCTCGGCAAAGTCGATGTCCAGCATCATCACCACGAAAAGGAACAATACCGCGACAGCACCGACATAGACGATGATCAGCAACATCGCGACAAATTCCGCGCCCAGCAGCACGAACAATCCCGCCGCCGACAGGAACGACAGGATCAGCCAGAGCACCGAGTGCACAGGATTGCGGCTGATCACCGTGAACAGGCCGCCTGCAATCACGCTGATCGCAAAAAGATAGAATGCAAAAACGCTCATGCGTCACCTTCCTTGTTCGTATCCGCCTGCTTGGCCATCTCGGCCAAGACAGGGCGGGCCAGTTCTGTTGCGCGCTGCATCGCGGGCAGGCCCGCGAACAGTGCCATCTGGCCGATCGTCTCGATAATCTGCTGCGGATGCGAGCCCGCCTCTACCGCGTGGCGCACGGTCTGGCGGATTGCCACATCGTTTTGCGCACCCTGCATGGTCAGCCCCGCCAGCGTGAGCAACAGGCGCGTCTTGGCATCCAACCCGTCGGGGTTGAGCTTGTTGCCAAAGAACGTCTCCATCATGTCCTTCGGCATCAGCCCCATCATGGCCTCAAACCCTTTGGGCGTAAAAGCGTCCATCGCGGGAAAGGTCTTAGCCATTTCCTGCGCCTGCCGCATCATGTCTTCCCACGGGTTCTTGTCGGTCATCTGTAGGGTGCATCCATCTCGAGGTTACGCGCGATCTCGGCTTCCCAGCGATCACCGTTTTCCAGAAGTTTGGTTTTGTCGTAGTACAGTTCTTCGCGCGTCTCGGTGGAGAACTCGAAGTTTGGGCCTTCGACAATCGCGTCCACAGGGCATGCCTCCTGACAAAAACCGCAATAGATGCATTTTGTCATGTCGATGTCATAGCGCGTGGTGCGGCGGCTGCCGTCCTCGCGCGGTTCTGCATCAATCGTAATCGCCTGCGCGGGGCAAACCGCCTCGCAAAGCTTGCACGCGATGCAGCGCTCTTCGCCATTCGCGTAGCGGCGCAACGCGTGCTCGCCACGAAAGCGCGGGGACAACGGCCCCTTTTCGTGTGGGTAGTTAATCGTGGCCTTCGGCTTGAACATATATTTGATGCCCAGCTTCATGCCCTGATAGAAATCCTGCAACAGGAAATATTTGGCGTGACGTGTGTAGTCGGTCATATCAGCCCCCTACGGTCCAGCGGGCGTAAATGCCCCAGAACCATCCGAATTTTGCCGCGAAAGCTACGAAAACAACCCAGAACAGCGAGAACGGCAGGAACACTTTCCAGCCCAGACGCATCAGCTGGTCGTAGCGATAGCGCGGTGTGATCGCTTTGATCAACGAGAAGAAGAAGAAGACGATGCCCATCTTGGCAATCATCCAGAAGATGCCGTCCGGCAGACCGGGAATCGGTGACAGCCAGCCGCCAAAGAACATCAGCGAGATCAGCGCGCACATCAGCACCACGGCCACCAGTTCGCCAATCATGAACAGCAGGAAAGGTGTGGAGGAATACTCGACCTGATACCCGGCAACCAGTTCCGATTCCGCTTCGGGAAGGTCGAACGGCGGGCGGTTGGTTTCAGCCAGCGCTGAGATGAAGAACAGGATCAGCATCGGAAAGTGCGGCAGCCAGTACCAGCTAAGCAGGCCATAGTCGCTGTCCTGCGCAGCCACGATACCGGAGAAGTTCATCGACCCGGTGGAGATGATCACACCGATGATGATCAGACCAATCGAAACTTCATAGGAAATCATCTGCGCCGCAGAGCGCAGCGAGCCGAGGAACGGGTATTTGGAGTTCGAGGCCCAGCCGCCCATGATCACGCCGTAAACCTCCAGCGAGGAGACGGCGAAGACAAACAGAATCGCAACGTTGATGTCAGACAGAACCCAGCCGTCATTGAAGGGAATCACCGCCCATGCAACCAGCGCCATCACGAGGCTGATCATCGGGGCCAGGAAGAACACCGGACGGTCCGCACCCGCGGGCACGACAATCTCTTTCACGATGTACTTTCCAAAATCCGCAAAGGATTGCAGCAGGCCATAAACCCCCACAACGTTGGGGCCACGCCGCAACTGCACACTCGCCCAGATTTTGCGGTCCAGATACATCAGGAACGCCAGCGCCACCAACAGTGGAACCACAACCAGAAGGATCTGGCCGATAATCAACAGGATCATCCCAAGTGTCGTGTTAAAAAAGAAGTCAGCCATAGGTCCTCACACCGTAGGAATGCCCTTGTCGCGGCAGTTTTGCGTCACCACCTCGGCATCAATAGTCTTCAAGCCTTTAGGCAGGCTCGGCGAGATTGTGTAAACAGCATCAGCCCGCCAAATGCCACCCTCAATTGCCACATTTGTCCTCACATGACGCGCAAAACCGTAGCCGCGGATCAGGGTATACTGCGCTGCAGCACACTCAGCATAGGCCGCGACATTCTCTGACGCGCGCGCCTTGGTCATTGCAACGTTGAATTGCACCAGATCACCATCCAAAAGCACCGTCTCCACCCCTTTGTATTCAGGGATAAAATCCTCTGCCGTAGGCACGGGCGGCGCACAGGCAGCAAGTGCCAGCATGCCAATCATGCACAACAGCGGCCTCACTCTGCCGCCAATGCCCCCGCCCGGCGCGCCTTGGCGTTTGCCGAAAGTTCTGCCATCAAACTAGAGGCTCGCGCGATAGGGTTGCTCAGGTAAAAGTCTGAAACAGCAGACTTAAACGGCGCTTCGCTCATCTCACCTTGCGACTCGGCGTGCCATTCGTTCTCGGTCACCTGATCGACGCGGCCGAGATGCGGATGCGCTTTTACCAGTGCCTGACGCAGGGCCGCCAGCGAATCAAACGGCAGCACGGCATCCATCTCGGCGCTCAGCGCGCGCAGGATTGCCCAGTTCTCCTTGGCCTGACCGGGTGCGAAACCGGCGCGCTGCGCCAGCTGTGGGCGCCCTTCGGTGTTCACAAACAACCCGCCCTCTTCGGTATAGGCTGCAGCAGGCAGGATAATGTCGGCACGGTGCGCGCCACGGTCGCCATGGCTGCCCTGATAGATCACGAACGGACCAGCAGGGATATCACCCTCGTCGGCACCCATGTTGTAGATCACTTCTGCGGCAAGCACCTCGGGTACTCCGCCATCCGCAACAGCACCCACGTCCATTGCGCCCACACGGCCGGCAGCGGTGTGCAGGACCAGCAACTTGCTGCCCGCTTTCTCGCAAATCGCCTGAACCGTCGCCAGCACAGCGCCGCCGTCCTCGGCGGCCAATGCACCCTGCCCCACAATCACGATTGAACGCTTGTCGGTAAATTCGGCCATGTCGCCGCCCAGCATGTCCGACAGCGCGGCACGGTCAGTTCCCGCGTGGGCATATTCATAGGTGAGGTCCACAGCTTCGCCGATCACGGTTACATCTGCACCGCGTGTCCAGGCCTTGCGGATGCGCGCGTTTAGTACCGGTGCTTCAACTGCGGGATTGGTGCCCACCAGCAGGATCTTCTGCGCCGAATCGAGTTCCTCGATTGTCGCAGTACCCACATAGCCACTGCGGTTGCCCGCTGGCAGCTTCGCGCCGTCGGTGCGACATTCAACAACACCGCCCTGCCCCTCGATCAACTGCTTGAGCGCGAAGGCTGACTCGACACTTGCCAGATCACCAACCAGACCAGCGATCTTCTTGCCCTTCATCGCAGCAGCAGCAGCGGCCAACGCCTCGGGCCAATCGGCTTTTCGCAGCTTGCCGTTCTCGCGGATGTACGGTGTGTCCAAACGCTGCTTGCGCAGGCCGTCCCAGACGAAACGTGTCTTGTCCGAAATCCATTCCTCGTTCACCCCGTCGTGGTTACGCGGCAGGATGCGCATCACTTCGCGGCCCTTGGTATCCACGCGGATGTTCGAGCCGAGCGCGTCCATCACGTCAATCGACTCGGTCTTGGAAAGCTCCCATGGACGCGCGGTAAAGGCGTAGGGTTTCGAAACCAGAGCGCCAACGGGGCACAGATCAATGATGTTACCTTGCAGGTTACTGTCCAGCGTCTCACCCAGATAGGAGGTGATTTCGCTGTCCTCTCCACGGCCGGTCTGACCCATCTGCGTGATGCCTGCAACTTCGGAGGTGAAGCGCACGCAGCGGGTGCAGGAGATGCAACGCGTCATGTGTGTCTCGACCAGCGGGCCGAGATCCAGATCCGTGCTCGCGCGCTTGGGCTCGCGGTAGCGGCTGAAATCGACGCCATAGGCCATCGCCTGATCCTGCAGGTCACACTCGCCGCCCTGATCGCAGATCGGGCAATCCAGCGGGTGGTTGATCAGCAGGAATTCCATCACGCCTTCGCGGGCCTTCTTGACCATGGGCGAGTTGGTTTTGACCACAGGCGGCTGGCCTTCGGGGCCAGGGCGCAGATCACGTACCTGCATCGCGCAGCTAGCCGCCGGTTTCGGCGGGCCGCCCACAACTTCCACAAGACACATCCGGCAATTGCCCGCAATCGACAGCCGTTCATGGTAGCAAAAACGCGGCACTTCGACGCCCGCCTGCTCGCAGGCCTGGATGAGCGTCATCGCCCCTTCGGCTTCTACTTCCTTACCGTCGATGATGATCTTGCGAATATCGGTCATGGTGTCACTTTATCCTCAGCAACGAGCCGATGCGGCTCGATTTTTGAATCTCTTTGCGCCCAAGCGCGCAATAGCTCTGCGGGTCCGACGCTACAACCCCGTTGGCGCGCAAATATGCATCACCTTTGGAACGCATCCGCGCTTTCTCGATATCCGAGTCGCCATAGGCTTCGATCTCTTCGTCGGAATACCCCATGTCGCGCGCGAGCTTGCGTGTTTCGCGGTAGAGAGAGTAAGCCCGCACAAGACGCGGGGCGATGTCTGGACATTGTTTGCGGATCTCGTCCGCCATGGCCACATCGAAAACCGCATTGTCGATTGCCTCAATCTCGCGCAACGGCTGTTTCGCCGCCGCACCGGTTGCGATCAGCGCAAACAGGGTCAGTTTCAGGATCAAATGGCGCATCGTAGTTTTCCTCATATGCTTACCGGGGCGTGCATGTGCCCGTCGTGGCATCTGTGGTGTAGTCCCTTTGTTATGCAATAACGGTGCGCCAGTCGCAGCAAACGCACCGCTTGTCTCATCTATCTGGCACCCGGACAACGGCCCTGCAATACCAGCACATCATTGGCGATGTTCAACTGGCTTTGCGGCGCATCCGGACCGTCAGTCCAAATCACATCAGAGCTGCCAAAAGTGCTCACGCAATGCACTGTCGCCTCATAGGTCCCCGCCTGGAGCGCCCCCTCCAGCGATTTCGACACCGGCTTGACCGAAACGGTGAAAACATCCAGCTGCCGGTCGACCTTGCGCAGCTTGGCGTTGTAGAACTGCCCGTCAAACAGCGTCCGGTCGTCCGCAGACGTGCATGCTGCCAACAGTCCCGCACAGAGCGCCACCTGCGTCAAAATCTTCATTGTCGTCTCCTCCACACCTGTTGTGCGGTTAAACCAATATCTTGGCGCCCGTTATCGCGCAATTCGCGCGGCAGGGCCAGCGCTTCTTCGCAACCCTGCCGCCGTCTGCGGATGACAGTAAAAGTCGGGACGCGCGCTTCCGGGCCTCACCAAAGCGATCAAGGTGGGCCTTGCAGCCTAACGCCCACCTCCTATGAGCCGCACCGATCAAACCGTCTATGCGTCAGCACCCCCGGGAAAGGCGGCTGGCCGTCAGCGGCTCGGCGCGCAAACTGTTATTCAGCTGCGACCGGTGTCACGCGTCCGCCACGCTTGTGAGCGATGCGATCTTCGATCTCGTCACGGAAGTGACGGATCAAACCCTGAATGGGCCATGCCGCCGCATCGCCGAGCGCACAGATCGTGTGGCCCTCGACCTGCTTGGTCACATCCAGCAGCATGTCGATTTCCTCAGGCTCGGCATCGCCCTTCACCAGACGGTCCATCACGCGCATCATCCAGCCTGTGCCTTCGCGGCACGGTGTACACTGGCCGCAGCTTTCGTGTTTGTAGAACTTCGAGAGACGCCAGATCGCCTTGATCACGTCCGTTGACTGGTCCATCACAATCACCGCCGCCGTGCCGAGGCCCGAACGCTGCTCGCGTAGGTAGTCGAAATCCATGATCGCGCCGCGCATCTCCTTGCCGGGGATCATCGGCACGGACGATCCGCCCGGAATTACGGCCTTGAGGTTATCCCAGCCGCCGCGGATACCGCCGCAATGCTTCTCGATCAACTCCTCGAAGGAAATGCTCATCGCCTCTTCGACCACGCAGGGGTTGTTCACGTGACCGGAGATCGCGAACAGCTTGGTGCCCGTATTGTTTGGACGGCCAAACCCTGCAAACCACGCGCCGCCACGGCGCAGGATTGTCGGCACCACGGCAATAGACTCGACGTTGTTCACCGTTGTCGGACAGCCATACAGGCCCGCACCCGCAGGAAACGGCGGTTTCATGCGCGGCATGCCCTTCTTGCCCTCAAGGCTCTCCAGCAGCGCGGTTTCTTCGCCGCAGATATAGGCACCGGCACCGTGGTGCAGATAGAGATCAAAATCCCAGCCCGACTTGGCCGCGTTCTTGCCCAGCAAGCCCGCCTCATAGGCCTCGTCGATGGCGTTTTGCAGCGCCTCTTTCTCACGAATGTATTCGCCACGGATGTAGATGTAGCAGGCGTTTGCGTTCATTGCGAAGCTCGCGATCAAGCACCCTTCGATCAGCGTGTGCGGATCATGGCGCATGATCTCGCGGTCTTTACATGTGCCCGGCTCGGACTCGTCCGCGTTCACCACCAGATAGCTGGGGCGGCCATCGCTTTCCTTCGGCATGAAGGACCACTTGAGCCCGGTGGGGAAGCCCGCACCGCCACGCCCACGCAGGCCAGAGGACTTCATCTCGTCGATGATCCAGTCGCGGCCCTTCTTGATAATGTCCGCTGTCCCGTCCCAATGGCCACGCGCCTGTGCCCCCTTCAGGGTACGGTCATGCATGCCGTAAATATTGGTGAAGATCCGGTCTTTGTCCTGCAACATGGTACTCATCCGTCTTTCTCAGTCTGGCGTTTCCGCCACATTCTGAATGCTTGTATGAAGACCCACAAGAACACGGCAGCAACGCCAAGCTCCAAAAGGCCCATTGTCTGGTTGGACCATCCATAGATGGTCCCTGCGGCTTCGATCACGATGAACGCGAACGCCCCCGCAACACTTATCAGGGCAAGGCGCCGTCCGTCGCGCGACAGTTTGTCGTTGTTATCCGCCACGAACCGCTCCAGCCTTCAGCTTTTCTTTTTCTTCTTGGAAAATTCCGTCTCGCCACCTTCAGCGAGAACTTTTGCCTGCGACATCCAGTCGTCCCGCTCTATCCGGCCCTTGAAGCGCAATCTAGCGTCAATCCAGACGATGTCACTTGCTTCGAACTTTGCCACCTGATCAAAATGGTAAATGCCCAGCTGGTTGAGCGTCTCTTCCAGCTTTGGGCCAACCCCGCTGATCATTTTCAGATCATCGGCCCCTGTGGCGCGGGGCGCAGACATCAAGACCGCGGGCCGTTCATCCCCGGATGGCATATCCGCTTTGGCAGGCTCCTCCACCGGATTGGCCACTGCGGCCTGCGGTTCCGGCGCAGCCTCGTATTTCCATGTGCCCTTGCGCCCTGCCAGCTCTGCCTCGCCCGACAAAGGCTTGGACTGGTTGATGACCGCTACAGTGGCCAGTGACGCATCGGCTGCAACAGCCGGTCCGGCAGGCGCATCGTCGACCGCATCTGAAACCGGCGCCGCTCCGGTCTCTTCGGGCCTTGTGTGCGACACACCAGAGACTTGAGAGACGGGCGACACGGGTTGGGATGCCGCTGCCAGATCCGCCGCTGCCGTCTGCTCGCGGCAGATGAACAAAACCAAAACCAGCCCAAGAATACAGCCTGCCAAACCACCCGTGAAGATGGATTGGGTGATCCCGAAATCCGCCATGACGAACAGCAAGACCATAGCCAAAAGCCCTACCAACGCTGCGATCGCCCAGCAGGTAATGGTGCATTCCATCTTGTTACTTTGTGTCGCCATCTTGAGCATCTATCCCCCGGGATCAACTGTGTCAGACGCTAGTCATCGCGCCCGTCTTTGCCCGCCTGATCGGAGGGCTCGATTTTCTCCCCCCGCGCAAGCCGCTGCGCTTGATCGACCCAGTTATCGCGCGATGCGCGGCCTTTGAAACCCTCAATGTTCTGGTCAACCCAAGCCAGTTCATCTTGACCCCATTTTCCTATTTGGTCAAAATGGAAAAAACCCATGGAATTCAACATGTTTTCCAATTTCGGGCCCACGCCCTTGATCATCTTGAGGTCATCCGCACCCGATTTGCGCGGCGCGCTCATGGTGCGGGGCTTCTTGCCTGCACCTGCGGAAGGCGTACCAGACTCGGCTTTCACATCCGCTTTCTGGTCAGGTGCAACGCTGCCGCGCTTCGGTTTCGCTTTGGCTTTTTCTTCTGGTGCCTCGCCCTCGGCTTCGGACACTTTGTCAGAGGCAGCGCCACGACTACGGTCGGCGGCCTCTTCGGTTTTGGTCCGGCCCCCCTGAGAGCCGTCAGGACCGCTAGGCGGCATCATATCATCGCGTTTGGCCGCCGCAGGCTCCTTGCCCGTGTTGGCTGCCTTACCCTGCCATGGAGCAAGCAGCGGCACCTCGGTTCCATCGATGCGTTTGACTGTATCACCAATGTCCGTGGCAAGCTGTGCACTTGCATTATACTGCGTCTTGCCGCTTTCATATTCAGTCAGCGAGGTCAGGCCGCCCAGAGGCTCGGACGCATAGCGGCCGTTCTGCGGTCCGGGTGTCGGCACTTTGCCCGCACCCAGATCATCCAGCAGCGCGATAAACTTGTCGCCTGTCAGATCCTCATAGTAATCCTTGCCGATCTGCGCCATCGGTGCGTTGGAACACGCCCCCAGACACTCGACCTCCTCCCAAGAGAATTTGCCATCTGCTGACAGCTCATGCGGGTTTTTGGCAATCTTTTCCTTGCAGATGCCGATCAGATCCTCTGCACCGCAGATCATGCAGGACGTCGTTCCGCAGACCTGAATATGCGCCACGGACCCAACCGGTTGCAGCTGGAACATGAAGTAGAAGGTCGCAACTTCCAAACCGCGGATATAGGCCATGCCCAGCATCTCGGAGACATGCTCGATCGCGGGACGGGTCAACCACCCCTCTTGCTCTTGCGCACGCCACAGCAGCGGAATAATCGCCGATGCCTGACGGCCTTCGGGATATTTGGTGATCTGCGCTTCGGCCCATGCCTGGTTGGCAGGGGTAAAGGCGAAGGTCTCGGGTTGTTCTTTGTGCAATCTACGCAGCATATTCTAATCCTTGTCGCTTCAGCTTGTGCACGCAGGGGGCAGCAGCAGCAGCGTTTCTTCATCCGCGGCAAAGGTCGCAATGCCTTCTGCCATCATCTCGCGCGACAGCTTGATCGCTGTCGGCCTGTCGATGCCCAGTTCGGGCATTTGCACGTTCGCTTGCTCGGTCGTCATCTTACAACCGTTCCTGTTCATCTGCTCGATCAACGCCGTCTTTTGATCCGAAGCCGCTGCCATTGTGCCAAAAAAGCACATTGCCACCGCCGCCATACGCATCACGCTGCCGCCTCCGGTGTCACAATGAAATACAGCGTCACAGCCAGAGCCACCAGCGCGAGAATGCCGGAAGACGTATGTTTCATGTGGGGATGGCCCGCACGCGCGTATATCAAACCGTCACCAAGGCCCATGATCATCCCCGCAACACAGAACACGGCAACCATTTCGAGCGATCCGAAAAAGAACAGCCCGATCTGGATCACCGTGACAGCCAGATAGCGGTCGATCATCACCAGAGGCAGCTGTTCGGGCCGGTGAGTGGCCTCTGCCATGCCCTTTGCAGGATCACGGTAGAACGCCAGCGCCAAAAGCCCTGTCAGCACCGCGCCAACCCCCAAGAGGATCAGCAAGATGATCGGCAGGTTCATCACCGGTCGACCTCACCAAACACGATATCCATCGTCCCGATGATCGCCGCCACATCCGCCAGCTGGTGACCCTTGGCGATATAGTCCATCGCTTGCAGGTGCAGATAGCCCGGCGCGCGCAGTTTGGCGCGGTAGGGTTTGTTGGTCCCGTCCGCCACCAGATAGACGCCGAATTCGCCCTTGGGGGCCTCGACAGCGGCATAGACCTCGCCCGCAGGCACGTGGAACCCTTCGGTGTAGAGCTTGAAGTGGTGAATCAGGCTCTCCATCGAGGTTTTCATATCCGTCCGCTTGGGCGGCGTGATCTTGCCACGGGCGAGGATATCGCCCTTGCCCTCGGGCGCGCGCAGTTTCTCGATGGCTTGCAACATGATGCTGGCCGACTGGCGCATTTCTTCCATGCGGACCAGATAGCGGTCATAGCAGTCACCATTCTTGCCGATGGGGATCTGAAAATCGAACTCATCATAACATTCGTAGGGCTGCGCGCGGCGCAGATCCCACGCAAGGCCGGAGCCGCGCACCATAACACCGGAGAAGCCCCAGTCCTGAATGTCCTGCTCGGTGACCACGCCGATATCGACGTTGCGCTGTTTGAAAATCCGGTTTTCCGTCAGCAGCCCGTCGATATCGACCATGAAGCCACTCAGGAACTTATGCGTCCATTTCTCGATGTCATCGAGCAGTGCATCGGGCAGGTCCTGATGCACACCGCCCGGGCGGAAGTATGCCGCGTGCAGACGTGCGCCACAGGCCCGCTCATAGAAGATCATCAGGTCTTCACGTTCCTCGAAGCCCCAGAGCGGCGGGGTCAGTGCGCCCACATCCATCGCCTGTGTGGTGACGTTCAGCAGGTGGCTCAGAATGCGCCCGATCTCGGAATAGAGCACACGGATCAACGAGGCGCGGCGCGGCACTTCAACGCCTGTCAGACGCTCGATGGCGAGGCACCAAGCATGCTCCTGGTTCATCGGCGCCACGTAATCCAGCCGGTCAAAATACGGCAGGTTTTGCAGATATGTCCGGCTCTCCATCAGCTTTTCGGTACCGCGGTGCAACAGGCCGATGTGCGGATCACACCGCTCTACGATCTCGCCATCCAGTTCCAACACCAGACGCAAGACGCCGTGCGCCGCAGGGTGCTGCGGGCCGAAGTTGATGTTGAAATTGCGGATTTTCTGCTCGCCCGTCAGGGCATCTTCGAAACCTTTGGTGCCGTCCATCATTTCGCGGCCTCCTTCTTCTCATCACCGGGCAGGATATATTCTGCCCCCTCCCACGGAGACATGAAATCAAACTGGCGATATTCCTGAACAAGGCTCACAGGCTCATACACGACGCGTTTTTCCGCCTCGTCATAGCGGACTTCGGTATACCCCGTTGTCGGGAAATCCTTGCGCAGCGGATGGCCACGAAAGCCGTAGTCCGTCAGCAAGCGACGCAGATCGGGGTGGCCCGAGAACAGGATACCGAACATGTCGAACACTTCGCGCTCGAACCAGTTGGCGGAGGGATGTATTTTTACAAGAGAAGGCACCATGTCTTCCTCGCGTACCGCGACCCGCAAGCGGATACGCTGGTTCTGGTACATCGACAGGAAGTGATAGACCACGTCAAAGCGCTTGGCCCGCCCCGTGTAATCCACCGCCGTGATGTCCACGAGGCTGGAAAAGCGGCAGGTCGCATCGTTTTTCAGAAACTCGACCAGACCGGCGATGTTTGCCAGCGTCACGTCGACATTCAACTCGCCAAAGGCCAGATCCCAGCCCAGCACGCAGTCGGGGCGCTTGGCTTCAATGTAGCCACCCAGTTCGGTCAGTGCTTCGCTCATTTTATGGTCCTTTTCGCAGTACAATTCATGGCAAGCCCATTCATCGCACGATCGTCCCTGTCCGGCGCATTTTGCGTTGCAACTGCATGATACCATAGAGCAGCGCCTCAGCCGTAGGCGGGCAGCCGGGCACGTAGATATCTACCGGCACAATCCGGTCGCATCCACGCACAACACTGTAGCTGTAGTGATAGTAACCGCCGCCATTGGCGCATGACCCCATGGAGATCACATAGCGCGGCTCCGGCATCTGGTCGTAGACCTTGCGCAGCGCAGGCGCCATCTTGTTGGTCAGCGTACCTGCCACGATCATCAGATCGGACTGGCGCGGGCTGGCGCGTGGCGCGGTGCCGAACCGCTCGAGATCATAGCGCGGCATGGAGGTGTGCATCATCTCGACCGCGCAGCAGGCCAGACCAAAGGTCATCCAGTGCAGCGATCCGGTGCGCGCCCAGTTGATAAGATCCTCGGTCGATGTCAGCAGAAAGCCCTTGTCGGCCAAGCTCGCGTTGAGGTTCTGCGTGGCCACATCGCGGTCCATGCCCGCTGTCGCTGTGGATGTGTTCGTAGACGTCACTGCCATTCCAGTGCCCCCTTCTTCCATTCATAGGCAAATCCTGCGGTCAGAACCGCAAGGAACACCATCATAGACCAGAACGCCGCCATCGAAATGTCGCCAAACGCCACAGCCCAAGGGAACAGGAAGGCGATCTCGAGGTCGAAAATGATGAACAGGATCGACACAAGGTAGAATCGTACATCGAACTTCATCCGAGCATCGTCAAAAGCGTTAAACCCGCATTCATAGGCAGACACTTTTTCAGGGTCCGGATTGCGTACCGCAATCACTGCCGCCGCAAGCAAGAGCACAAGCCCCAAACCTATGGCAACGAACAGAAAAATCAGGATCGGCAGGTATTCGCGAAGCATATCGTCCAAGGGGGGCTCCTTTCTCGGATTGTGTGGGCCCTGTGGCCCGCACGACGCTTTGTTTAGGGGTTTAGCCGTGTGGGCAGGTGGGGTCAACGGGAGGACGGAACAAAGCTGTTCCAATCTGCGCAGGAATACCGCGTGATCCCTTGAAGGCCCCAATTCGGGCGCGCTAGGGTAAAGCCTCAAAAACCGGACGCATGGAAAAATGGCTAAAAAAATTCTTGCCGCTGCAATTGGCGCTCTTCTTGTCACATCCCAAATGGCCGCGGCGAAAGAGATCTGCACCTTGGTAGTGACAGCAGACCAGAGCGCGCCACTCTATGAATCGGGCGATTGTGATCGTCGTGTCACCCCTGCTTCAACGTTCAAGATCGCATTGGCGTTGATGGGATACGATATGGGTATTTTGCACGACACCCATGCACCAAGGTTTGAATTTCGGAACGGCTATGCCGATTGGGGAGGATACAACTGGCGCCAGCCAACCGGTCCGCAGCGGTGGATGAAATACTCGGTAGTCTGGTATTCGCGCCTGATTACTCCCCAGATCGGCATGGCGCGCCTGACGGGCTATGCAACGGCGTTTGGGTATGGCAACGCTGATTTTTCAGGCGATTTCGCCCAGAGCAATGGGCTGGAGCGCGCCTGGATGTCATCCTCTCTCAAGATATCCCCGCGCGAGCAGGCAGAATTTCTTTTGCGTATGGTGAACTACAAGCTGCCGGTTCTTCCACAGGCCGTCGACAGCACCCGCGCCATCATCGAGCACCCCGATACACCCTATGGCTTGCGGGTGTGGGGTAAGTCCGGCACCGCCTACCCCCGCGGGGACACAGGCAGCTTTGACTATGCAAACGGTTGGGGATGGTACGTCGGCTGGGCAGCATACGCGGGCAGGACCGTGTTTTTCGCACACCTGCTACAAGACACCGCACGCCAAGAAACATCACCGGGCCAACGCGCCCGCGCGGCGATGCTCGACCAGCTCGACCGCATAGCCCTGACGCTTGAGCGGCCATGAACGCTCGCGTCCTGATGCTTGCTCTGCTTTGGGCGCTTGGTGCGACAATGGCCGCAGCAGACGCACCATCGTCGGGAAGCCTTTCCTGGCCCGAGCGCAAGTGCCTGCTCTACCAACGCGCGTGGGCCAGCGCGTTGGCGGTATTGGACCACCCGCTAATCAGCGCAGATTTCATCGCGCAAAATCAATAGTTTGTGCAGTCGGGATGCACCATAAAAGGGTCGGTTTGCCCTCGCAGTCCGGCAGAGTTCGATATGGCCAACATGTTGACGGTGATGACAATGTCGGAGGGCATGGCAAGTACATTTGTCCCGTTTCACTGCCCGGAGTGAACCACGGCAGCTGCTTGTATTGTCCTAGACCACCCAAGCCGCCTTGCGCTTTTCGAAGAACGCACCGATGCCTTCGGCCGCCTCCTCCGTCTCCCATCGCGCGGCCAGTGCTGCAATCGACATTTCCACCGCCTCATCGGTCGCCGCCCCGCCCAGATCCTGCGCCAGCTTCTTGGCCGCAGCCACCGCCCCGGGCGCGCAGGCCAGATAGGGCTGCACCTCACGCTCGACCGCTGCATCAAGCTCCGCTTCGGGCACAGCGCGCGCCAAAAGCCCCAGTTCTACGGCTTCTGCCGCATCAAACACGCGGCCCGACATGAACACACGCCGTGCGCGTCCCTCGCCCATGCGGGCAATCACGTAGGGCCCGATGGTGGCTGGGATGATGCCCAGCTTTGTCTCGGTCAGCGCCATCTTTAGGCTGTCGACGCCCACGGCCACATCACAGACTGCGGCCATGCCGACGCCGCCTCCAAAGGCATTGCCATGCAGCCGCCCGATCAGCGGCTTGGTCAGCCGGTTGAGCGCGCCTAGCATGGTGGCCAGCTTGCCCGCCTCCTGCGCACGGGTGGCCGCATCCATGCCCATCTGCTCCTGCATCCATGCCAGATCACCGCCCGCACAGAATGTCCTCCCCGCCGCGGCGAGGATCACCACGCGCACTGCCTCATCCGCGCCCAGATCCGCCGCCGCTTGCGTCAGCTCTGCCAGCATCCGCGCCGAGAGCGCGTTGTGTTTCTCCTCGCGTGCCAGTGTCAGGGTCGCAACCCCGCGCCCGTCCACATCCACCGTTATCGTCTCGAACATCAGCGTTCCTCATCGAAATTTTCAAAAATTTCGGGCCGGAATTTTCCAAAAATTCCGCTTACCCCCGCATCGCGTGCGCCATCTCGGCCGCCTGCGCGATCACATCCAGATCCAGCCCGGTCTGGTATCCCAGCGCTGCCAGGTGTTTTGCCACTGCCTCCGTTGCCACATTACCCGAAGCACCTGGTGCATAGGGACAGCCCCCCAGGCCGCCAACCGCCGCGTCAAACACCCTCACACCAAGGCTCAGCGATGCGTCGATGTTCGCCATCGCCCGCCCGCCTGTATCGTGGAAATGTCCCGCCAGACGCCCCACTGGCACCACATTGCGCACCGCCAGCAGCATGCGCGCCACACTGTCGGGTGTCCCCGCACCGATGGTATCGCCCAACGACACCTCATAGCAGCCCATCGAGAACAGCTTGTCCGCCACTTCGGCCACCGCCGAAGGGGCAACCGGCCCGTCGTAGGGACACGCCACCACGCAAGACACATAGCCGCGCACAGGCATATCAATGTGCCGCGCTTCCTCCAGAATGGGTGCGAACCGTTCAATACTCTCCGCAATCGAGGCGTTGATGTTCTTCTGCGAGAACCCTTCCGACGCGCTCGCGAAAATCGCGATCTCGTCCGCGCCCGCGGCCAGTGCATCAGTATAGCCACGCATGTTGGGCGTCAGCGCCGCATAGCGCACGCCTTCCTTGCGCTTGATCCCCGCCAACACCTGAGCCGAGCCTGCCATCTGCGGCACCCATTTGGGTGATACAAAGCTGGCACATTCAATGCGGCTGAACCCCGCCTCGCTCAGTTGATCCACCAGTGCGATTTTATCCGCCACCGGCATTTCACGCGTTTCGTTTTGCAGCCCGTCGCGCGGGCCAACCTCGAAAATCTCGCAGTGTCCAAGGGTCATAGCATCCTCCCGAAATGTCTATATGTCACAGCCTGCACCGGAACGCGGGCCAATGCACTCTTTTCATGTCTTCAGTTGGGCAATTCCCATGCCTGGAAAAAATCACCGTCAAACAGCGCATCCTTGCCCGGCAGCGAGGCCTGAAACGCCACGCGCTCCGTGATCCGCGCGTACCAGTCCTCCACCGCCGGATAGCCGTCCAGATGCGCAAAGAACCGCGCAAGATACACCGCCTGCCCGACCGAAATATCCGCAGCCGAGAATCCACCGTCCAGCAAATACTCCCGCCCCGCCAGACGCGCCTCCAGCGCCGCATAGCACTTGCCGATCCGCGCGGCCTCCAGCTTCATCACAATCGGGCTGCGCATGGAATCGTCGCGCAGCGCGATGTGCTGCTGGGTCAGCGCCGCGCTGTGCTGGGTGATCGTCTCGGCGAAATGGACCCAGACCAGCCATTGCGCGCGCTCTGGATGGCCTGCGGGGCGGCCCAGATCCTCTGGCGAGAACCGCTCGCAGAGCACTTCGCAAATTGCACCCGTCTCGAAGATCGGCTCGCCGTCGATTTCCAGCGCGGGCACGCGTCCGGCAAGGCTCTTCTCCAGAAATTCCGGCGCACGCAGGGATTTGTCGAACGCATAAGTCGACACCTGAAAAGGGACATCCAACTCGTGCAGCAACCACAGGCTGCGCATGGAACGGGTCTGGGGGCAGTGATGCAGCGTGATCATGCGCCCTCCTCCGCCTCCAGCCGCACGAGTGCGGCCCCCGCTTCCACCTGATCACCGGCCTGCGCCAGAACCTCAGCCACCACACCATCGCGCAGCGCCAGAAGGCTATGCTCCATCTTCATCGCCTCAAGAATGGCCAGCTTATCGCCCTTGGCGACAGATTGTCCGACCGCAGCGAACACTTCCCGCACCAGACCCGGCATCGGCGCCTCGATGAGGTTGCCATCACCCTGCGCGCCCGCAGCCCGTTCCAGCGGATCAATCCGGCGGAACACCAGACCATAGCTGTCGAATACAGTGACTGTTTCACCGGCAACATCGACAGGAGCGGCTGGCAGCCCGCCAATCTGCCAAGCGCCTGCAATCCGCCGCGCATCCACCACATCCGCGCCGATATGCCAGCGCTGCGTGTCCGGCCCCAGAACCTCGACCTTGATCAAATGTTCCTCACCTTCCCATTCCAGCATCACCTGCTGCATCATCGGCGCCCAGAGGCTGAAACCCGCCTGCGGACCGGTGTCCAGCAGCCCCATCGCCGCCATACCGGCCAACGCCGCATGGCGCGGTGCAATCACCGGCGGCGTGGTCAGCGCGTCGATGTCACGGGCGATCAGGCCGGTGTCGACCTCGCCACGGCGAAAGCCATCATGCCCCGCCAGTGCACCCAGAAACGCAAGGTTTGTCACCGTGCCGCCCACTTGCGTACGCGCAAGCGCCTGGCGCAACCGCGCCAATGCGACATCCCGCGTCGGTCCGTGGACGATCACCTTGGCAATCATTGGATCATAAAACGGGCTGATGGTGTCATCACCGCGTACACCGCTGTCCGCACGGCAAGCCGGATCAAACACCAGATGCGTCAATGTACCTGTCGCGGGCAAAAACCCCTTTGGCACATCCTCCGCATACAGCCGTGCCTCAAAGGAATGACCGTTGATCGACAACTCCTCCTGCGCCTTCGGCAAATCCTCGCCCGCCGCGACACGCAGTTGCCATTCCACCAGATCAACACCGGTGATAGCTTCGGTCACCGGATGCTCGACCTGAAGCCGCGTGTTCATCTCCATAAAGAAGAACCCATCGGCCTTCAGCCCGTCCGAGCCATCCACAATAAACTCTACCGTACCGGCCCCCTTGTAGCCGATCGCCTCAGCCGCCCGCACCGCCGCCTGCCCCATCGCATCGCGCATGGTGTCGGTCATGCCCGGCGCAGGGGCTTCCTCGATCACCTTCTGGTGGCGCCGTTGGAGCGAGCAGTCGCGCTCGAACAGATGCACGGCGGTCTTACCATCACCAAAAACCTGCACCTCGATGTGGCGCGGCTGGCTCACGAATTTCTCGACCAGCACATCCGAGTTGCCAAAGGCCGTCTTGGCCTCTGACCGCGCGGAGGCCAGCGCATCGGCAAAGCCCGACGCCTCCTCGACCAGACGCATGCCTTTGCCGCCGCCACCCGCCACAGCCTTGATCAGCACCGGATAGCCGATCTTGCCCGCCTCCGCCGCCAGCAAATCGTCCGACTGGTCCTTGCCGTGATAGCCCGGCACCACGGGCACGCCCGCCTCCACCATCAGCGCCTTGGCCGCATCCTTGAGGCCCATCGCGCGGATCGCAGCGCCCGATGGGCCGATAAAGGTAAGTCCCGCCGCCTCGACCGCATCTACAAATTCGGGGTTCTCGCTCAGGAACCCATAGCCGGGATGGATCGCTTGCGCGCCCATATCGAGCGCCGCCTGAATGATCACATCGCCGCGCAAATAGCTGCTCGCTGGGGCAGAGCCGCCGATATGCACGGCCATATCGGCCATCGCCACATGTTTGGCACAGGCGTCCGCATCGGAATAGACTGCTACGCACCGCACGCCCATCGCTTGCGCGGTTTCCATCACGCGGCAGGCAATCTCGCCGCGGTTGGCAATCAGGATCGTATCAAACATTACGCGTAATCCTCTATCAGGGTGAACCGTTCACACATCAATTTCATATCCGTCGAAAATCCGCCGTTGCGCCGGAAATAGGCCTCATAGGCCACACGCCAGTGGGCCAGATCACGGAACTCGCCCTGTGAGGCGACAAATTCGGCGTCCATTTCGTCAAACCTTCGGGTTGCAACCTCGACCGTCTCGATCATGACCGCGGGTGTTCCATCCCAGTTGAGCGCGATGTCGCGGCGACCCACTTCGGGCCATGCGTCACCGTCCGCGCCATAGGCCGATGCCGCCTCGCAGGTTGCCGTCTTGGTGCCGCTGCGCACCAGAGCGATGATTTCGGCGCAGAGCTCGGGCGTGTCGCCAAACCGGAATGTCTCCGCCTCAGGGTTTTCATCGACAATCTGTTGCAAACTTTTGGTCATTTTTTTCCGCCTCACATTCGGAACACGCCGAACTTCGTCGGCTCGATCGGCGCATTCAGACTGGCCGACAGGCTGAGGAACAGCGTGTCGCGGGTCTTGCGCGGGTCGATGATCCCGTCATCCCACAGCCGCGCAGAGGCATAGAGCGGGTGCGACTGCTCTTCGAACATATCCACGGTTGGCTGTTTGAAGGCCGCTTCTTCCTCTGCAGACCAGCTTTCGCCCGACCGCTCGATCGCATCGCGTTTGACTGTGGCCAAAACACCCGCCGCCTGCGCACCGCCCATGACCGAGATGCGGCTGTTCGGCCACGTCCACAGGAAGCGCGGACTATAAGCACGCCCCGCCATGCCATAGTTGCCCGCGCCAAACGATCCGCCGACCAGCATCGTTATCTTAGGCACATTGGTACAGGCCACCGCCGTCACCATCTTGGCCCCGTGCCGCGCGATGCCCTCGTTCTCGTATTTCCGTCCCACCATGAAGCCGGTGATATTCTGCAGGAACACCAGCGGGATACCCCGCTGCGAGCAAAGCTCGACGAAATGCGCGCCTTTTTGGGCGGCCTCCGAAAACAACACGCCGTTGTTGGCGATGATGCCAACGGGACAGCCCTTCACATGGGCAAAACCCGTCACCAGTGTCTCGCCGAAACGCGGCTTGAACTCATCAAAGCGGCTGCCGTCCACAGTACGCGCAATTACTTCGCGGATGTCGTAGGGCGTACGCAGATCGCCGGGCACCACGCCAAGGATCTCGTCGGGGTCATAGGCGGGCTCTTCCGCGCTTTCCCACTGCACGGTTGTGGGCTTTGCGCGGTTGAGGTAGCCCACCGCGCGCCGCGCCAGCGACAGGGCGTGCGCATCATCCTCCGCCAGATAATCAGCCACGCCCGACAGCCGCGTGTGGACATCACCGCCGCCCAGATCCTCCGCCGTCACGACCTCGCCTGTCGCTGCCTTGACCAAAGGAGGGCCTGCAAGGAAGATCGTGCCCTGCTCCTTCACGATGATCGTCACATCGGACATTGCAGGCACATAGGCCCCGCCCGCCGTACACGATCCCATCACGACGGCGATCTGAGGAATGCCCTTGGCGCTCATACGTGCCTGATTGTAGAAAATCCGGCCAAAGTGGTCGCGGTCGGGGAATACCTCGTCCTGATTGGGCAAGTTCGCGCCGCCGCTATCCACGAGGTAGACGCAGGGCAGGTTGTTCTCCTCTGCAATCTCCTGTGCACGCAGATGCTTTTTGACAGTCATCGGGTAGTAGGTGCCGCCCTTCACAGTGGCATCGTTGCACACCACCATCACCTCATGGCCCTGAACCGTGCCGATACCCGCGATCACCCCTGCACAGGGTGCCGCCCCACCATAGAGCCCATGCGCCGCGACAGCCCCCACTTCGAGAAACGCGCTGCCCGGATCCAGCAGGTTGGCCACACGCTCGCGCGGGAGCATCTTGCCCCGGCTTAGATGCCGTTCGCGGGATTTGTCACCACCGCCCAAGGCCGCCTCCTGTGCCGCCTCGCGCACCAAGGCCAAAGCGTCAAGATGTGCTGCGGTGTTGGTTTTGAAAGCCTCCGAGGAGGGCAATGCCTGTGATGTCAGCTTCATAGCGGTCCTTTCACGCTGCAAATGCAGAATACGGGGTGAGTCTTTGTTTTTGAACGAAGAATATCGTCACAGTTTGATCTGGATCATGGTTTGACGCGGCGCTGCGGCGCAAAAACGGCGCACGATCAGTATTAGGAATAGACAAATGAAAACCACACTCGTCGCGCTCGCCCTTTCCGCTGTCGCTGCCACATCGGTCGCAGCCCAGTCGCAGGGCGACATCACGCTTGGTCTTGGTCTCGGGGCTGTCATCACGAAATCGGGCAACGGTACGCTGGCCGGTGGCACCGCAGATGTCGGCAATGACGTGCGACCCACCCTCACCGCAGAATATTTCGTGCGCGACAACCTCGGCATCGAGGTGCTGGCGGCCACGCCGTTCGAGCACGACGTGAACATTGCGGGCGTAGGCTTTGCCGGTACGGTCAAACACCTGCCGCCCACAGTATCGGTCAACTACCACTTCCCGACCAACAGCCCGTTCAAGCCCTACGTCGGTGCCGGTGTCCACTACACCAACTTTTTCCAGGAAGCCTCCCCGCTGGGGACGCTCTCGTTGGAAGACGGCTTTGGCCTCGCGGTGCAAGTGGGCATGGACTACCAGCTTGCCAATGGTGCCGCCCTGCGCGCCAACCTGCGCTGGATGGATATCGACGCCAAAGCGCGTCTGGACGGGAATTACATCGGCACAGCCGAGATTGATCCCTATGTGGTCAATCTGGCTTACGTTATAAAATTCTGAATACAAATCAGATCCTTGGGGAGGCTGCTTCATGTGGCCTCCCTCGCCGCACGGGCTTTCAGTTCCTTGCGGATCACCTTGCCGGTGACCGTCATCGGCAGCGCATCAAGAAACTCGATTTCTCTTGGGTATGAATAACTTGCGAGCCGTTCTTTAATCCACGCCTGAAGATCGCACGCTTGCACCTGCGCGCCCTCTTTCAACACCACATAAGCCTTCACCACCTCCGTGCGCAGCGCGTCCGGCTTGCCAACCACGCCCACAGTTGCGACATCAGGATGGGTCAGCAGACAATCCTCGATCTCGGCCGGTCCGATCCGGTAGCCGCTGGAGGTGATCACATCGTCCTCGCGCCCGACAAAGCGCAGGAAGTCCCCTTCCCAAATGCCGCGATCGCCCGTCAGCATCCAGTCGCCCCTGAACTTTGCCGCCGTCTCCGCTGGCCGCTGCCAGTACTCCAGCATCATAGAGGCAGACCCGCGCCGAATGGCAACATCACCTTCGCCGTTCGTCGGGGTATCGCCGTCCAGCACGGCAATTTCGAACCCCGGCACCGCCTTGCCGATGCAACCGGCCCGCGCGGGATAGGCGGCCCCGCAACTGCTGGCGACCATGTTGCACTCGGTCTGGCCATAGAACTCGTTGATCTGAACACCCAGCGCCGCGCGGCCCCACGCCAGCATCTGCGCGCCCAACGGCTCGCCCCCGCTCGCGACCGAACGCAGCCCGCCTATCCGCGCATCCGCCGCGCGCAGCATCCGCAGAGCGGTTGGCGGGAAAAACACATTACGCACAGTACCTTGAGAGATGATGCTCACACATTCATCTACGTCGAATTTCGCCATCCGCGCCGCTACTACCGGCACGCCCAACGCCAGTGCAGGCATCGCCACATCGAACAACCCGCCGATCCACGCCCAGTCCGCAGGCGTCCAGAGGCAATCGTCCTCTTGGCCCAGATAATCATGGCTGGTCACCACGCCGGGCAAATGCCCAGTTAGCATCCGGTGGCCGTGCAGTGCGCCTTTGGGGCTGCCCGTGGTGCCCGAGGTATAGATCAGCACCGCCGGGTCTTCTGGTCCGGTATCGGCAAACGCCACCGGCCCGCCTGCGGTGCCCGCCGTCGCGGCCAGCATCGGCTCTGCCAGATCACCCAGCAGCGCGGCACCTTCGCCATCCGTCAGGACCAGCGCCACGCCCGCGTCCCCAATCCGCGAGGCCAGTGCATCATGCTTGAAGAGTTTGAACAAAGGCACTGAAATCGCGCCAATTTTCCAGATTGCCAGATGGGCGGCAAGGCACCATGGGCTCTGGCTAAGCAGCACGCCAATGCGGTCGCCCGCCTGCACCCGCGCCAACAGCGCCCGCGCCAGACCGTCCGTCATCTTGGCAAGCTCGCCACAGCTCACATCGCGGCGCGGCCCCTCTGACAGGTCGATTATGCACAGCGCGCCCTCGTGCTGCGCCAGACACTGCCGCGCCATGTTGAGACGCGCTGGAATGTCCCAGCGCCCCTCTCCATCAAGGCCCGGCAGTGAACGCATTATGCCATCGCCGCCATCATCTCGCGACCCACCAGCATGCGGCGGATCTCGGAAGTACCAGCACCGATCTCCATCAGCTTGGCGTCGCGGAAAATACGCGCAACGGGGTTGTCGGAGAGATAGCCCGCACCGCCCATCGCCTGCACCGCCTGATGCGCCTGCACCATCGCCTGCTCGGAGGCATAGAGACAGCAGGCCGCTGCGTCCGCGCGGGTAACATCGCCCCGGTCGCAGGCCTTAGCGACCTCATAGACATAGGCGCGGGCAGAGTTCATCGCGGTGTACATATCCGCCATCTTGCCCTGCATCAGCTGGAAGCTGCCCACCGGCTGGCCGAATTGCTTGCGCTCGGCCATGTAGGGCATGATTTCGTCCAAACAGGCGGCCATGATCCCCAGACCGATGCCCGCCAGCACCACACGCTCGTAATCGAGGCCCGACATCAGGACACGCACGCCCTTGCCTTCCTCGCCCAGAACATTCTCGAAGGGCACTTCGCAATCGTCGAAGATCAGCTCTGCGGTGTTGGAGCCGCGCATGCCCAGCTTGTCGAAATGCTGGGACGTGGTGAACCCCTTCATGGATTTCTCGATCAGGAAGGCCGTGATCCCTTTGGACCCCGCATCCTTGTCCGTCTTGGCATAAACCACCAGCGTATCGGCATCGCAGCCGTTGGTGATCCAGTACTTGTTGCCAGACAGGCGGTAGTAGCCGTTTCTCTTCTCTGCGCTCAGCTTCATGCTGACCACGTCCGACCCGGCAGACGTCTCCGACATTGCCAGCGCGCCCACATGCTCGCCCGAGCATAGCTTTGGCAGGTATTTCGACCGCTGCTCGTCCGTGCCGTTCAGGCTGATCTGATTGACGCAGAGGTTGGAATGCGCGCCGTAGGACAGCGAGACAGAGGCACTCGCCCGCGCCACTTCCTCAACCGCGACCGTATGCGCAAGATATCCCATGCCGGTGCCGCCGTATGTCTCGTCCACGGTCATGCCCAGCAGGCCCAGCCCGCCCATTTCCTGCCACAGCTCGGCGGGGAACAAATTGTCCGCGTCAATGTCTTTGGCCATCGGGCGGACACGCTCTTGCGCCCAGCGGTGGACAGTGTCGCGCAATGCGTTCACGTCCTCTCCCAAATCAAACTTCATCGTGGCGTTGAACATGAAATCTCTCCCCTGACCGATTTATTGAACGCTTGTTCATTACTTGCAGAACCCGTGCCTTCCGTCAAGCATTTCCACGGAACGAAACCGCAGCAGCCTGCGTTTGGCAATAAGCACGATGAAAAGGAGACCATCATGGCCAACGATCTTAAAAACGAGTTCTGGGACCGGCTGGAAGATACGCGCACAGGTATGCTTGCCGCAAACGGGGCACCCGCCGTCCCGATGAGCCACTATTCAGACGACGACAAGAACATCATCTGGTTCATCACCGCCAAAGGTACAGATCTTGCTCAATCCGCGGCACGCAGTGTCGAAAGCCAGTATATCGTATGCAGCAATGACGAGAGTCTGTATGCCCGCGTCGATGGCACGCTGTCCGCCGTGACAGACCCTGCCACGCTGGACGAAATCTGGAGCACAGTTGCCGGTGCGTGGTTTGAGGAGGGAAAACAGGACAAAGATGTCCAGTTGCTCCGCTTTGTACCCGAACAGGCCGAAGTCTGGGCGACGGGAGGAACACTGACCTTCCTCTATGAAATCGCCAAAGCACAGATGACCGATGAGAAACCCGACATGGGCGAGCACGGCATCATTCGCTTCTAAAGTTCAAGAGGCGGAAATATGCGCCGGGGGAGACATCCTCCGGCGTTTTTCACCTTGTTGATATCAGGGGTTCTGCTGATACACCCGACCTACTTCGTCCTTGATGATCCGTGCGATCAGCGCACAATCCTCTAGCGTGAGGGTTAGGGGCACTCGGATGTCGATGATACCGGCCAGCACACGGTCACTTTCGGGCAGCGCGGGTATATCGACGTAGCGCCAGCTATCATAGCGGCTGGTAAATCCTACCGGCTCGGCATCACCGAACCACTTGAGCTCGACCCCGCGCGCCAGACAGCGCGAGAGCACCTCGCGCACAGCTTCCTCTGACCAGCCCTCCAGCAGGAACTGGATTGAGGAGCCGACAATTTCCTCTTCGGTCGGTCGCTCTATCACCGTGAGTCCCGGCGTTGCGCGCAAGCCTTCCTCGATCTTGTAGTACCGCGCATTCCAGCGCGCGCAGCGATCAGCCAGTTCAGCCAGCTGGGGCCGCAGGATCGCTGCGCGCAGGTTGTCCATACGCCCGGAGATGTTAGGCGTCTCGAAACGGATCGTCTCGAAGGCTTCCTTGGGGGGACCAGCCAGATGGCGCTCGTACATCATATAGCTGCCTGAATACATGATCGCACGGGCAGCCAGCTCCGCATCGTCGGTGACAAACAGCCCGCCCTCGCCCGCGTTCACATGCTTGTAGGTCTGGCAGGAATAGCAGCCGACCTTGCCCCATGTGCCACTTGGCTTGCCCTTCCACGCAGCGCCCATGGTATGGGCGCAATCCTCGATCACGGTGATCCCCGCACCGTCGCAAATCTCCATCAGGCGTTCCATATTGCAGATGTGGCCACGCATGTGGCTGAGCAGCAAAACCGCGCCCTGATCCGCCTTGGCCGCCAGATCATCCAGATCCAGCACCAGATCGCGGGTCACGCCCACGAACACAGGCACCGCGCCCACAGCGGCAATGGCACCCGGCACGGGGGCCAGCGTGAACGCATTTGTCAGGACGCGCTCGCCCGGCTTCACCCCTACCGCACGTAAGGCCGTCGTCATGGCATAGCCGCCCGAGGCCACGGCAAGGCAGTATTTCATGCCCACAGAGGCGGCAAATTCCTGCTCGAGCAGTACCGTTTCCGCCACCTCGCCCGGCGCGGTGTTGTAGCGGTGCAGGCGCCCATGGCGCATCACGGCAACCGCCGCCGCAATCCCCGCCTCGGGGATCGGCTCTTGCTGCGTGAAACTGCCTGTGAAGACTTCCGTCATCCTTATGCCTTTCCCAGCAACTGCTCCACCAGATCGGGCAGATCACCATAGCGGTGCAACAAGGCCTCCGGCTCCAGTGCCGCCATGTCATCGCCCGAAGGGCCGAAAGTCACAAGGATCGAGGGCACATTGGCCGCGCGCGATGTGTTGCGGTCGGTGTCGCTGTCGCCCACCAGCAGGCTGCGCGCGGGATCGCCGCCTGCCCGGCGCACGGTCTCGCGCAGATGCTCGGGGTCTGGCTTGCGTACAGTCAAAGTATCAGCGCCCAGCATCGACGCAAACGTATCGCGCACGCCCAACCGGACCAGCAGATCGTGGGCCAGCGCTTCGGGCTTGTTGGTGCAGACCGCCACGAGGTATCCGCGCGCCTTCAGATCAGCAACAGCCTCCATTGCGCCCTCATAAAGCCGCGTGTGCGTGTCGAGATCACGCGCGTAATGATAAAGCAGCGCGTCGTAATACTCATCAATCAGCGGATCATCTTCGGGCCGCCCCATGCGCGTCATCCCCAACCGCAACATCGCGCGCCCGCCGCGCAGGGCAGTCCCCGCATCGCGCGCAGCATCCAGCAGATCACCCGCGTCCATATCGCGGAAACACGCATTGGCCGCCGCGATCAGATCGCCGCTGGTGTCGGCCAACGTGCCGTCCAGATCAAATACCACTGTCTTCATTCCCGTCCCCTGCCTGCCCGAAAGGCGCGCCCGCGTGTTGCAAGCCGCAATCCTAAGTGATCCGGTGCCACCTTGCGCGGGAATGCACATCAGTTAAACAGGAAAAAACAAAAGAGCAGAACGGACCGCCATGAAAACCAGTCTCATCATCCTTGCCGCAGGCATGGGCACCCGCATGAATTCGGAAATGCCCAAAGTGCTGCACGCCATCGCGGGTGACCCGATGCTGGTCCATGCCATGGCCGCCGGTGCCATGCTGGAGCCCGAACACACCATCGTTGTTGCCGGTCACGGCGCCGAAGCCGTCACCGCCGCCGCCCACGCCTATGACGAGACGGCCACTGTTGTGCTCCAGACCGAGCAGCTAGGGACCGCCCACGCCGTCGATCAGGCGCGCGAGGCGCTGGCCGGTTTTGATGGCACTGCCATCGTGCTCTACGGCGATACCCCTTTTGTATCGCCTGACACGCTGGAGCGGATGATGGAGGCCGCAGCCAATACAGATGTGGTCGTGCTGGGGTTTGAGGCCGCCGATCCGGGCCGCTATGGCCGTCTGGTGATGCAGGGCGATGCGCTGGAGCGGATTGTCGAGTTCAAGGATGCCAGCGAGGCCGAGCGTGCCATCACCCTGTGCAACAGCGGTGTGATCGCCTGCAACGCGCCTCTGCTGTTCGATCTGATCTCAGCGGTGGAGAACAACAACGCTTCCGCCGAATATTACCTTACCGATATCATCGGTCTCGCCCGCGCGCGCGGACTGACCGCCACAGCAGTGACTTGTGACGAGGCGGAGACGCTGGGCGTAAACTCGCGCGCGCAACTGGCCGACGCCGAGGCCGCGTTTCAGGCGCGCGCCCGTGCCACACTGTTGGAGGACGGCGTGACTCTGCAAGCCCCCGACACCGTCTATCTGGCGCGCGACACGATCATCGGCCGCGATACGGTGGTGGAGCCCAATGTGGTCTTCGGCCCCGGTGTCACCGTGGAATCCGGCGCGCTGATCCGCGCGTTCAGCCATCTGGAAGGCTGCCATGTCTCGCGCGGCGCGACTGTTGGCCCCTACGCCCGCCTGCGCCCCGGTGCCGAGCTTGAGGAAAATACCCGCGTCGGCAACTTCTGCGAGGTCAAGAACGCGGTGATTGCCGAAGGTGCAAAGGTCAACCATCTCAGCTATATCGGCGATGCATTCGTGGGCGCGCGCGCCAACATCGGTGCGGGCACCATCACCTGCAACTATGACGGCGTGATGAAGCATCACACCCACATCGGCGCGGATGCCTTCATAGGGTCCAACACCATGCTGGTGGCACCGGTACACATCGGCAACCGCGCGATGACCGGCTCCGGCTCGGTCATCACCTCGGACGTGGAGCCGGACGCGCTCGCGCTGGCGCGCGCGCCGCAGGTGGAAAAGCCGGGGATGGCGCGCAAACTGATGGAAATGCTAAAGGCCAAAAAGGCCAAACAACAGCGGAGCAGCTGATATGTGCGGAATTGTCGGAGTACTTGGCAACCATGAGGCAGCGCCCATTCTGGTCGAAGCGCTCAAGCGGCTGGAATACCGCGGGTATGACAGCGCAGGCATTGCCACTGTGAACAATGGCGTCCTCGACCGCCGCCGTGCGGTGGGCAAGCTGGTCAATCTGGGCGATCTTCTGGTGCATGAACCGCTGGCGGGTAAATCAGGCATTGGCCACACCCGTTGGGCCACCCACGGGGAGCCGAATGCAAACAACGCACACCCCCACCGCGCAGGCCCCGTCGCCGTTGTACACAATGGGATCATCGAAAATTTCCGCGAGCTGCGTGCAGAGCTGGCAGGCTACGGCCTGACTCCTGTCACCGACACCGACACCGAAACCGTGGCGATGCTTGCCCAGCATTTCATGGCGCAGGGGGCATCACCGCAAGACGCTGCCATTCAGACGCTCGCCAAACTCGAAGGCGCCTTTGCGCTGGCTTTCCTGTTTGACGGCGAGGACGACCTGATGATCGCCGCGCGCAAAGGCTCGCCACTGGCGATCGGCTATGGCGAGGGCGAGATGTTCGTGGGATCGGACGCGATTGCGCTGGCGCCCATGACGGACCGCATCAGCTATCTGGAAGAAGGCGACTACGCGATCCTGACCCGGACAGGTGCCAGCATCTATGACGCCTACGGCACTCTTGCCAACCGCGAGATCCGCACCGTCCAGATCAGCGCCACCCGCATCGACAAAGCCGGTCACAAACATTTCATGGCCAAGGAAATCGCCGAGCAGCCCACGGTGATCGCCGAAACACTGAGCCATTATCTGGGCAGCAGCGGCGAGATCCGCCTGCCCGATCCCCAGATCGACTTTTCTGCGGTGGACCGTGTCACGATGGTTGCTTGCGGTACAGCCTATCTGGCCTGTCTGACCGCTAAATACTGGTTCGAACAGATCGCCCGCCTGCCTGTCGAGGTCGATGTCGCCTCCGAGTTCCGCTACCGCGAGCCGCCGATCCCCGCGCGCTCGGTCGCCCTGTTTGCCAGCCAGTCCGGCGAGACGGCAGACACGCTGGCCGCCCTGCGGTATTGCGAGGGCAAGGCCGACACCATTGCGTCTGTGATCAACGTGCCTGAATCCTCCATCGCGCGCGAAAGCGATCTGGCCCTGCCGATCCATGCAGGCGTTGAAATCGGCGTGGCCTCGACCAAGGCGTTTACCTGCAAGTTGACAGTGCTGTTCCTGCTGGCACTGAAAGCCGCCAAGGATCGCGGCGAGATCACAGACGAAAAACTGGCCGACCATATCGCCCAGCTGCGCCGACTGCCTGCATTGATGGCCGAAGCGCTGGACCAGAGCGACGCCATCCGCGAGACCGCTCGCAAGCTGTCCAGCGCGCGCGATGTGCTGTTCCTGGGCCGGGGGCCGCTCTATCCTCTCGCCCATGAAGGCGCGCTGAAACTCAAGGAAATCAGCTATATCCACGCTGAAGCCTATGCTTCGGGCGAGCTGAAGCACGGGCCCATCGCGTTGATCGACGAAGACGTGCCCGTGATTGTCATGGCACCCCGCGACAGGCTATTCGACAAGACGGTCAGCAACATGCAGGAGGTAATGGCACGCAAGGGCAAGGTGATCCTGATCTCCGACCGCGAGGGGCTGGCGGAGGCCAGTCAGGGCGTCTGGGACACCATTGAGATGCCCGATGTCTCGGACGCGGTCGCACCGATCCTCTATGCTATTCCCGCGCAGTTGCTGGCCTATCACACCGCCGTGGCCAAAGGAACGGATGTGGACCAGCCCCGCAACCTCGCCAAATCCGTGACGGTGGAATAGGCCGCGATGCACGCGCCCTATCTCGACGCCCTGCGCGCGCTGGCAGACCCCGATCGCGCCACAGGGATGCGCGCCTATCACAAGGCGGATCGCCCCTATTTGGGGTTGACCAACCCGCAGATCGACGGAGCCGTAAAAAGAATGGCGCGCGGCGCTGGATGTGCCTGCGCGCGTGGATCTCGCCGATGCGCTGTGGCGCACGGACATCTTCGAGGCCCGCGTGGCCGCCGCCAAGCTGCTGACACAGGCCCGACTGCGCCCCGATGACGGCCCCGCATGGGAGCTGATCGCGTCATGGGTGCCCGATTTCGACAGCTGGGCCATTGCCGATCACGCCTGCATTGCGGGGCAAAAAAGGCTGATCGCCGACCCGTCGCGGCTGGACACGGTCGAGCGCTGGACCCGATCCGACCACCTTTGGACGCGGCGCGCGGCGCTGGTGATCACACTACCATGGACCAAACAAAACAACCCCAAGCCTGAGGAACTGGCTGCGCGCGAGCGGATCCTCGGGTGGGCTGCGACCTATGCGGGCGATCCGCGATGGTTTATCCAGAAGGCGGTGGGCTGGTGGCTGCGCGAGCTGGGTAAGCATGACGCCGACCGCGTGCTGGCCTTCATCGACGCGCATGGCCGAGCAATGAAGGCTTTCGCGCGCAAAGAGGCGCTCAAACGCTTGAAATAGGCTCGGACTGCGGTGTCTTAGGTAGGCGTGAGACGTCAGTTTATTTGCAAAATAAAGGGGACAAGAGAGCGCCCCACTAGCTGTCGAGAGTTACTGTGAGATCGACCAGATCGGTGAGCGGCGCCTCGATCAGGCGCATGGCGGGCAGAGACAGACGGCTGCCACCGGTTGCAGGACCTTCAATGGGGATCAGCGTGACGGCGGAGGATTTGCCGTTTGCCTTGTTGGTCACGCGGCCAGCTGTTTGTGATGTGACCAGCGGTGTTTTGAGCCAGAAGCCGGGTTCGGTCGGGCTGCCCAGACTGGCGACGGTGGTGCCTAGCACTTTTGTCACGGCCTGTGGTTCGGGGGCGGCGGCGGCCTGCGCGCGCTGCTCGGCCGTGGTGGTGTCGAGGCTGGCCTGCGTGTTGGCAGCCGTGGGCGGGCGCGCCGCAGCGGTCAGCGCCGGATCCGCAGGCGTCTGCGCTTGAGGTGCAGCTGGCTGTACGGGCATGCCGGTGTCTTCGGGCTGGCCTATTCCCAGTCGGGCGCAGGCGCCCAGCGACAAAACAGCCGTCAGGGCCGTGGCGGAGAGGAAGATGCGTTTCATGACGCCATGTTAGTCCAGCTCTGCGGCCACTCCAAGCCCCTTCAAATCACCCTTGCCCCCTTTCCCCGTGGTCTGTACCACTTGGGGCATGAATGCACCTTTGATTGATCCCTTCGCCCGCGCCATAACCTATCTGCGCGTCTCGGTCACCGACCGCTGCGATTTCCGCTGTGTCTATTGCATGTCCGAGAACATGACATTCCTGCCCAAGCGCGAATTGCTTACGCTTGAGGAGCTGGACCGCATGTGTTCCACCTTCATTGGTCTGGGTGTGCAAAAGCTGCGCATCACCGGCGGAGAGCCGCTGGTGCGGCGGGGAATCATGCAGTTTTTCGACGGGATGAAGCGGCATCTGGATGCGGGCACGCTCAAGGAGCTGACACTGACGACGAATGGCAGCCAGCTGGAAAAATATGCCGCTGATCTATACGCGGCAGGGGTGCGGCGGGTGAACATCTCGCTCGATACGCTGGACGAGGGCAAATTCGCTGAAGTCACCCGCTGGGGCCGCCTGCCACAGGTTTTGCGCGGGATTGACGCAGCACAGGCCGCAGGATTGCGGGTCAAGATCAACGCGGTTGCACTCAAGGGCTTCAACGAGCCGGAGCTGGCGCAGATCACGCAGTGGTGTGCCGAGCGGGACATGGACCTGACCTGGATCGAGGTCATGCCGATGGGTGACATCGGCAATGAGGACCGTTTGGACCAATACTGGTCCCTAAAGGACGTGCGCGCCAGATATGCCGAGCATTACACCGTGACCGATCTGGCCGAGAACACAGGCGGCCCTGCCCGCTATGTCCGGCTGGAGGAAACCGGCCAGAAGATCGGCTTTATCACGCCGCTCACGCATAACTTCTGCGAAAGCTGCAACCGTGTACGGCTGACCTGCACGGGCGAGCTCTATCTTTGTCTGGGTCAGGAGGACATGGCGGATTTGCGCGCACCGCTGCGTGCCCACCCGGAGGATGACGCACCTTTGGAGGCGGCAATCCGCGCGGCAATCACGCTCAAGCCGAAAGGCCATGATTTCGACTATTCCCGCCAGACAGCGGGCGGCCAGATGCCCCGCCACATGAGCCACACCGGCGGTTGAGCGCGATGCGCGTGCCGCTGCTGTACCGGGCCTATGTGGCGCTGAGCATGGCACTGCTGCCTTTCGCTGCGCGCAGTGTGGTGGCCAAACTGCGCAAGGCGGGGGTGCCGGTCCACCGCGCCCATGAGCGGCTTGGACACGCGACCGAGAACCGCAGCGATGGCACGCTGATCTGGTTCCATGCGGCTTCTGTTGGGGAAAGCCTGTCGGTGCTGGCGCTGATCACCCGCATGGGTGTGGCGCTGCCAAACGCGCATTTTCTCATCACCTCCGGCACGGCCACTTCGGCCACACTGATCGCACAGCGGATGCCGCCACGCTGTGCGCACCAGTTCGCTCCACTGGACGCGCCTGGCCCCTTGAAGCGCTTTCTCGCCCACTGGCGCCCCGATGCAGCAATTATCGTAGAAAGCGAGCTTTGGCCCCAGATGCTGCGCCGCACCCGTGCCACGGGCGCCACCATGGCGCTGGTCAACGCGCGCCTGTCGGAGAAATCGCTGGACGCATGGGCCAAGCGCCCGCGTCTTGCCGCCTATGTGCTCGATGTCTTCGACCTGATCCTCACCCAGAACGACGCAATGGCCGAAGCAATGGTGCGCATCCATGCGCCTGCACCACGGGTGGCACGAGGGCAAAACCTCAAATCCTTTGCAGGACCGCTGCCCGCAGACGAAGACCTGATCTTCGACGCGCGCGCGGCACTCGGCCACAGGCCCGTCTGGATTGCCGCCTCGACTCATGCGGGCGAGGAGCAGATCGTGCTGGCTGCCCATAAAGAGCTGCGCAAAACCCACCCCGACCTGATGTTGATCCTGATCCCCCGCCACCCCGAGCGTGGCACGGAAGTGGTGCAGCGGATCGCCGACGCAGGGATGGACTATACCCGCCGCAGCCGGGGTGACCTGCCCGGCGGTGACGTTTATCTTGCCGATACGCTGGGCGAGTTGGGCAACTGGTACGCACTGGGCGACATCGTCTTTCTCGGCGGCTCGCTTTTGCCCATAGGCGGGCACAACCCGTTCG